>Ga0137306_104216_pt1 | contig 10024 bp, 11 predicted proteins | sample Inofroosms_March_FD_97187 | JGI IMG/M metagenome (GOLD analysis project Ga0137306, IMG submission 97187) | Mouse cecal microbial communities from Vienna, Austria - N-Acetylneuraminic and N-Acetylglucosamine D2O microcosms_March | ecosystem: Host-associated > Mammals > Digestive system > Large... | reverse complement strand
GGGAATGCCTATGAATAACAATATGCCACAGATGTATGCACAGCAGCCGGTCAATGTACAGCCGGCGCAGTTCCAGGCTTTTACTGGAGATTATGACCCAATTGCACAGCAGGAGAACATTGGCCTGATTATGGATGTCCCATTGGACGTTTCCGTGGAACTGGGAAGGACCAGCAAGCTGATCCACGATATTTTAGAGTTTGCCCCTGGGACAATTATAGAACTGAATAAGATTGCAGGGGAGCCAATTGATGTGTTAGTAAATGGTAAATATGTCGCAAAAGGCGAGGTAGTAGTAATAGAGGAGTCTTTTGGCGTACGTATTACCGAGATTATAAATAACCAAAAATTTTAATATGAGTGATATCAAGGAGAAAAAGATATGGCAAAAAGGGTTTTAGTTTGTGATGATGCAGCGTTTATGAGGATGATGATCAAAGACATTCTGACCAAGAATGGCTATGAAGTCGCAGGCGAGGCAGAGAATGGGCAGAAGGCAGTGGAGAAGTACAATGAGACGAAGCCAGATCTGGTGCTAATGGATATTACTATGCCAGAAATGGACGGTATCCAGGCGTTGAAGGCAATTAAGGCAGCCGATCCGTCTGCCGTGGTTGTTATGTGTTCTGCCATGGGGCAGCAGGCGATGGTTATCGAGGCAATCCAGTCCGGCGCAAAGGATTTTATTGTGAAGCCATTCCAGGCAGAGCGTGTGCTGGAAGCTGTGAAAAAAGTAGTTGGCTAATATGGCAGTTCTCACAATCTTGTCAGGATTGGCAAGTGTGTTCCGTCTGATTGGCGTGTTATTGGTATTCCTGTTTGTGCTTGCAGTCACATATGCTACGACTAAGTGGATTGCCCATTACCAGCAGGGGATTGCGGCGAACAGGAATATCCAGGTCATTGAGACTTTCCGTATCACCAACAATAAGTTTATTCAGATTATCCAGGTCGGGGAACGGTATCTGGTGATATCAGTCTGTAAGGATACCATCAATATCCTGACGGAGATAACGGAGGATGAGCTGGTCTGGAAGCCTTCCCATGAGGAAGAAGGCGACAGGTCTGGCATAAATAGTAATTTTCAGGAAATCTTAGAGAACCTGAAGAAAAAACTTCCCAGGAAGTAGGCAAGGCATGATGAAAAAGCTGAAAAAAATATATTGCTGGGCTTCCCTTGCCTTTGGCACATTTACATTGATTTTCATGTTATGCTTGTGCTTTGGGCAGAGCGCCTATGCGACGACAAACAGTGCAGGCGATGAAAATAGCCGGCTGACAGAGGAAACGGCGCAGGAGCTCGGGCAGCTGAGTTCGACAGATACCAGCCAGAACCGTACTCGCACTAGGACAACAGATACGGATGGGCTGCACATTGAGATAAATAATGATGAAGGGGGCTTGTCCGGCAATATTCGGATCCTGCTGGTGCTTACAGTGATTTCCTTGGCGCCGTCCCTTCTGATTATGCTCACATCCTTTACAAGGATCGTGATTGTGCTGCACTTTATCAGGACGGCCATTGGGACGCAGACAGTCCCGCCGAACCAGGTGATGGTAGGGCTGGCGCTGTTTTTGACATTATTTATTATGAACCCGGTGTTCTCAGAACTGAATGAAACTGTCCTGAAACCCCTGGATGCCAATGAGATTACGCAGGAAGAGGCGCTGGAGCGGGCAGAGGAGCCCATCCGCAGGTTTATGTATAAGGAAATGCAGCGCAAGGATTTAAAGCTCTTCTGTGATATTGCTGAAATTGACATGGAGGGCGTGGACCTGAGCAAGCCGGAGACGCTGACAGAAATCCCCATGCATGTGGTAATCCCAAGCTTTATTATCAGCGAGCTGCGGACAGCATTTATTATAGGGTTCCTCATCTATATCCCATTTATTGTGATTGACATGGTTGTGGCGTCCGTGCTGATGTCCATGGGTATGATGATGCTGCCGCCGACTACCATATCCATGCCGTTCAAGGTTCTGCTGTTTGTGCTTGCGGATGGATGGGATCTGGTTATCGGCAATTTAGTCAAGACATTTTATTGATGATACAGCGAGGTGAAAGACATGATAACAGAAGGGCAGGTTATGGATATTGCGCGGGAAGCGCTGTACCTGATTATCAAGGTTTCAGCGCCGCTTTTGCTGATTTCCCTGGTCATAGGCCTAATTATCAGTATTTTCCAGACAGTGACTTCTATCCAGGAGCAGACGCTGACCTTCGTGCCCAAGATTATTGCCGTATTTTTAGGCATGATGCTGGTAGGCGGATGGATTTTGGAGAATATCGTAAGCTTTATGACGGAATTATGGGGTAATTTCGGCTTATACCTGCGTTAGGTTAAGAATAGTATGGTAAACTATGGGTTTTCATTATACACATTTGAATATTTTCTGATGATATTGGTAAGAGTTGCTGCATTTGTATTCATTGCTCCTTTTTTTGGGATGAATAATACGCCAAGGCGTACCAAGGTGGGCTTTTCCTTATGTATCGCGATTATTCTGTACCAAACCGTATTGCCCAGGGAAACCTTGGAGTATTCAGGAGTCATTGAATTCACTATCATCATTCTGAAGGAAGGAATTACAGGATTGCTCATTGGTTTTGCAGCAAATATTTGTAATTCCATTATTGTATTTTCAGGGAAAGTGATTGACATGGAAATCGGGCTTGCGATGGCGAACATGTACGACCCTACCACCCAGACCCAGTCAGGCATCACAGGCACAATGTATAATTATTTTATTATGCTGCTGCTGATTGCGACAGATATGCACCATTATATCCTGCGGGCGCTGGTGGATACCTACCAGCTGATTCCGGTAAATGGGGCAGTATTTGACTGGAACCATCTGATGGTGTCGATGACGATGTTTATTACAGATCTGATGGTGCTGGGGTTTCGGATCGTGCTGCCGATTTTTGCATGCAGCATGATTTTAAACTGCATTCTCGGGATTATGGCCAAGGTAGCGCCCCAGATGAATATGTTTGCCGTAGGGATCCAGATTAAGATATTACTGGGATTTACGGTGATGTTCCTCACAGTCACACTGCTTCCCGGCATTGCCAATATGATATTTACGGAGATGAAACGTATGATTGTGTCCGTAGTGGAAGGAATGTACTAAAATTGAGAGAAGAACCGCAATTTTTTATGCACAGGCCAGCATATACCTCCCCGAATCGGTTGGAATACCAGCTTCAGTGGTTTGCGAAGGATGGGAATGGCGGCGAGAAGACAGAGCCTGCCACTGCCAAGAAGCTGCAGGAGGCCCGCAAGGAAGGCCAGGTGGCCAAGAGCCAGGAGCTGAACCATGCGTTTGGGCTGATTTCCCTGTTCCTGATCCTGAAGGTTTTTATTTCCTATGTAGGGGAAAACCTGTTTGGATCCTTTACCTTATACTATAGGCTCATTCCAGAGATTGTGGATGAGAGCATAGGCGGGATGGCGGTGTTTTCAGCCACCCGGGTCATCAATGATACCCTCCTGCTGCTCTTAAAAACCCTCGCGCCCTTTTTCCTGGCGGGGTTTTCCGTATCGCTTTTGATCAATGTTGTGCAGGTGGGATGGAAGGTGACAAGCAAGCCGATGAAGCCAAAGTTCAGCAAGCTGAACCCTTTAAGCGGCTTTAAGCGGATTTTTTCCAAGGATTCGATGTTTGAGCTGGTGAAGTCCATAGCAAAAATAGCGTTAATCATATATGTAGCTTATTCTTCGATCAAAGGCTACCAGGACGAGCTGTTCCTAGTATACGAGATCCCGCTGATCCGGGTCATCCTGCTGGTGGGGACGATTGTCATTGATGCAGGGCTGCGGATTAGCCTGGTCTATCTGTTTATCGGGCTTGCTGATTGGTTCTACCAGAAGCATAAATTCAAAGAAGATATGAAGATGACCAAGCAGGAAGTGAAGGATGAGTACAAGAACACCGAAGGGAACCCGGAGATTAAGGGGCGTCAGCGCTCCAAGATGCGGGAGGCTTCCCAGAGGCGTATGATGCAGAGCCTGCCTACGGCAGACGTGGTCATTACCAACCCTACCCATTATGCTGTGGCCGTCAAGTATGACGCGGATCACTATTCGGCGCCGATTGTGGTGGCCAAGGGAGAGGATTTCCTGGCAATGAAGATTAAGGAGAAGGCCAAAGAGCATCAGATTGAAATTGTAGAGAACAAGCCGTTGGCACGGATGCTGTACGCGAATGTAGACGTCGGCGAGGAAGTCCCGCCGGAGCTGTACCAGGCAGTGGCGGAGGTGCTGGCGTTTGTATATAACCTGAGGGGGAATAAATAATGATGAAGCCAGAGAACATAGATGAAAGGAGAAAAACAGCATGAAGAAGGCAGATATGGGGATTGCACTGTATTTGTTGGCAGCAATTATATTCTTTATTGTTCCAATCCCGTCCTTTTTACTGGACGTCATGCTGACAATTAATATAGCCATCGCATTAATTGTATTGATGAATGCCTTATTTGTAACAGAAGTGCTGGATATGTCCTTTTTTCCAACTTTGCTTTTGTTTACCACGATTTTCCGTATCTCACTGAACGTTTCCTCTACCCGTCTGATATTAAATACTGGCGACCCGGGAAATGTAGTGCGCACTTTTGGCCAGTTTGTGGGCGGGAATGATTTGATTATAGGTGCGATTATCTTCGTTGTGATGATCCTGATCCAGCTGATTGTAATCAACAAGGGTTCAGAGCGCGTGTCGGAAGTGACGGCAAGGTTTACGCTGGACGCCATGCCCGGCAAGCAGATGGCCATTGACGCGGATTTAAATACGGGTGTGATCAGCGAGAAGCAGGCCAGGGAACGCCGTGACAAGATACAGCAGGAGTCCAGTTTTTTCGGGGCCATGGATGGTGCTACCAAGTATGTGAAGGGTGACGCTACAGTGGGCATCATCATTACCCTGATTAATCTGGTCGGCGGCCTTGCGATGGGGATGACCCGCCTGGGGCTCTCGGTTGGGGACGCCGTCAACCAGTATGGGATCCTTACCATCGGCGACGGGCTTGTCAGCCAGATCCCTTCCCTCCTGATTTCATTGGCAACGGGTATCCTGGTAACCAAGGCCTCAAAGGAAGCCGATTTTGGGGATACCTTGCTCCGTCAGCTCTTTGGCATTCCGAAGGTGCTGTATATTGTGGGGATCGTGCTGATTTTCCTAGGGATTACCACCCCTTTGGAAACGATGCTCTTTGTGCTGATGGGCGCAGTGTTCCTAGTGGCCGGCAGGAGTGTGGAGGGGAACCTCAGCATGGAGGCCATTGAGGAAGAAGTGGATATGGCAGAGGAGCAGGCCGAGGAAATTCGCCGGCCCGAAAATGTGGTGTCGCTGCTTCAGGTTGACCCGATTGAGCTGGAGTTCGGTTATGGCATTATCCCCTTGGCCGATGTGAACCAGGGCGGGGATCTTTTGGATCGCGTGGTGATGATCCGCCGGCAGATTGCGCTGGAGCTTGGGACGGTGGTGCCGATTATCCGCCTGCGCGACAATATCCAGCTGAACCCGAACCAGTATATTATCAAGATTAAAGGCATACAGGTAACGGAAGGGGAAATCCTCTTTGACCATTATATGGCCATGAACCCTGGGTTTGTGGAGGAAGAGATTTCCGGCATCCCCACCTTTGAGCCTTCCTTCCATCTGCCGGCCCTGTGGATTACTGAAGGGCAGCGGGAGCGGGCGGAGAGCCTGGGCTATACGGTGGTTGACCCGCCGTCGATTATTGCGACTCATCTGACCGAGGTAATCCGCAGCCATATTGACGAGCTGCTCTCAAGGCAGGATGTGCAGAACCTTATCAACAATATCAAAGAGACGCAGCCGACCCTTGTGGACGACTTGATCCCCAAGCTGCTGGGCGTAGGGGAAATCCAGAAAATCCTCCAGAACCTCCTGCGGGAAGGCATCTCCATCCGCGACTTGCTTACGATTTTTGAGACATTGGCAGACCATGCGGCTACGACCCGTGATACGGATGTGCTGACGGAGTATGCAAGGCAGAGCCTGAAACGGGCGATTTCCAGCAAGTATTTCCCGGCGAATGAAGTTACAAGCGTCATTACACTGGATCCGAAGATTGAGCAGGAGATTATGGGTTCCGTAAAGCAGACGGAGCAGGGAGCATACCTGACGCTGGATCCGGAGAGGACGAAGGCAATTATGGCGTCCCTGGAGACAGAGGTGGCCAAACTGGAAAACTTGGGCAAAAATGCAATTATTATTACATCGCCGATTGTGCGTATGTATTTTAAGAAACTTACGGAAGACTATTTTAAGGACTTAATCGTTGTTTCTTATAACGAGGTGGAGTCAAATATTGAATTACAATCAGTAGGGATGGTGAGCCTTTCATGACAATCAAGAAGTTTCAGGGGAGAACAGAAGAGGAAGCCACTGCCAAGGCTTGGGAGGAACTTGGCGCGCATACCGTGATTATGAATGTAAAAGAGATCAAGCCCAAGGGGCTGATGCGCTATTTTAAAAGTTCCACCTATGAGGTGACGGCTGCGGTGGAGGAGTCGGAGCCTGTGTCCTCCCCAAGGCTTGTGGACGGCGCGCCCCCTGCTGCCCCAGGGAATATCAACCTCAAAGCGGATGAGCCGATTTCGATACCGGAGCCGGAGCCGCTGAAAGAAGTGTTTGCCACAGTTGAGAACACCTGGAATTCTGCTTCGGCAAAGGCCGTGCAGGCCAGGACGGAAGAAAGGAGAAGGGAAAGCGCTGTGGAGAATAACCTGGAGGAGAAGCTGGAGAGCCTGCAGTCCCTTTTGGAGGAGAAGCTGTCGCCCCAGCCTGACCCCAAACAGGAGCTTCCCAAGGAGCCGCCCATGGATGAAAACTTTAAGTTTATAAAGATGATTTATGGCATCCTGCTGGAAAATGAGGTGGAGGAGAAATATGTCAACCAGATTATGGATGAGGTGGAGAAGGTAATGAAGGGCGGCGCCAGCCTGGATTTGATCTTATCCAGCATTTACCAGAAGATGATCCTCAAGTTTGGCCAGCCCCAGCCGATTGAACTGGCGGACGCGAAGCCAAAGGTGGTATTCTTCATTGGCCCCACTGGCGTGGGCAAGACGACCACCATTGCCAAGATTGCTTCCCAGTTCAAGCTGGACAGGGGGAAGAAGGTGGCGCTTTTTACGGCGGATACCTACCGGATTGCGGCAGTGGAGCAGCTGCGCACGTATGCGAATATCTTAGACACGGAGCTGAATATCATCTATTCCTCCAAGGAGCTCAATGAGAAATTGCGGGAAACTGGGGACTATGACCTGGTATTGGTTGACACGGCAGGCTTTTCCCACAAGAACCAGGAGCAGCTCGCGGAGACAAGGGAGCTGGTGCGCAAAGTGCCGGATGGATATGACAAGGAAGCATACTTGGTCTTAAGCGCAACAACGAAATACAGGGATCTTTTGGATATTGCAGATGTGTACAAAGAGAACTTTACGTTTAAGATGATATTTACGAAAATGGATGAAACCAGTAGCTATGGCAATATTCTGAATATGAGGATGTATACGGGGGCAGAGCTGTCTTATTCCACATATGGCCAGAATGTGCCGGAGGATATTGAAATCTTTAATACGCAGAAAATAGTAAAGCTTCTGCTTGGAGGCAAGTAGACTATGGATCAGGCAGAACAGTTGAGGAATATTGTGAAGAAGAGCCAGCAGCTCGTCCCCAAAGCACAGATTTTTACGGTTACCAGCGGCAAGGGCGGTGTTGGGAAATCAAATACAGTGGTGAATCTGGCAGTCCAGATGCAGAAAAGAGGAAAGCGGGTCATTATCTTCGATGCGGATTTTGGCCTCGCAAATGTGGAGATTATGTTTGGCGCCATTCCCCGGTATAATTTAAGCGACTTGATTTACCGGGGAAAGGCACTGCAGGAAATCATCACGCCGGGCCCGATGGACGTGGGGTTCATTTCAGGGGGATCCGGTATTACAGGAGTAAACAACCTGACCAGGGATCAGCTGAGGTTCCTGGTACAGAGCCTCTCAGAGTTAGATTCCCTTGCAGATATTATTATTATCGACACAGGGGCGGGAATATCTGATAGCGTTTTAGAATTTGTTACTGCAAGCCCAGAGGTACTCCTGGTCGTAACGCCGGAGCCCAGCTCGATGACGGATGCCTATTCCCTGCTGAAAGCCATGCATCGGAATGAGGAGTTCCTGCAGTCGCAGACGAAGGTCAAGGTTATCTTGAACCGGGTCGTGTCTGAAGAAGAGGGAAAGAGCATTTTTGGCAAATTAAGCGCTGTCGTGGGGCAGTTCCTGCAGGCGGAGCTGGAATATATGGGAACGGTTCCGCAGGATGCCGCCTTAGAGAAAGCGGTGCGCCAGCAGAAACCAGTAAGCATCCTCTATCCGGAGGCGAAGTCGGCGAAGTCATTTGAAAGGATTGCCGGCCGCCTGCTTGGCATGGGAGAAGTGCCCCTGCCGGAAAAACGGGGAATTCTGCAGATGCTGTCACGGTTTATTTATCGAAAAAATTAGAGCAGAGGTGCGTCAATGAGTTCCAATATAATTAGAATCGGAGATAAAGTGGATATTCGGGTACGGCAGCAGGCAGGGAAGGAAGCGCAAGTTCCAGAACTTAAGGTGTATTTCAGCAAGGTACTGAATACCCGTGACAATGGGTCGATTGAGGTCGCCGTGCCGATGGAAAATGAGGAGCCTGTGCTGCTCCCGATGAATGTTCGGATAGAATTTTGGTTTTATACTTCCCGTGGCGTATACCGCTGTATGGCGCATATTAAAGACAGATACCGCAAGCAGGGGCAGAGGATTTTCCTGCTTGAGCCTAAGACGCGCCTGGAGAAGTATCAAAGGAGGCAATTTTACCGCCTGGAATGCCTGATAGACCTGCAGTACCTGCCAATCACGGAGGAAGAACAGCAGCTAAAGGACGCAGCAGAGATCAGGCAGAAGCACAAGGCAGATTTCCCGGAGGATTTCCCCAGGGAAGGAGTTGCCGTGGACTTAAGCGGCGGGGGGATGCGCTTTATGGGTTATAGCGAGACAGAGGCTGGGCGGAGCCTGTGGGTTTCCATCCGACTGAGGAATGAAAGCGTAGACTTTAGCATGGAATTGATTGGAAAAGTCATAGGCTGCAAAAGGATTGAGGGGGGCAGCAGCAAAAAGCGCTATGAATATCGGATCAAGTTCAGGATGAAGAGCCAGAAAGAGCAGGAGATGATTGTCAAGTACATATTTGAGCAGGAGCGGATTAATAGGCAAAGGCAGGTATAGGCTTCCTTTGGGCTTTTGGAGAAATGGAAAGGAAGAACAGTTATGGCTAAATTTAGTTTAGAGCAAGTAAATGACATGTATTTTGATGTGCTAAAGGAGCTTGGCAACATCGGAGCCGGAAATGCCACCACTGCAATTTCAAATATGCTGGATCTGAAGGTGGATATGAAAGTGCCCAAGGTACAGTTTTTAGATTTCCAGGAGCTTCCTACGGCAATTTCTGCGGAAGAGGATACGGTGGCAGGGATTTACCTGGAGGTGGAGACGGATATTGGCGGGAGCATGATGTTCCTGCTTAAGATGGAATCTGCCCATTATCTTGTGAACCGACTGATGGGAAGGCCGACGGAATATATGCAGGAATTTGATGAAATGGATCTGTCGGCACTGAAGGAAATCGGGAACATTATTTCCGGCGCCTACCTCTCGGCGCTGTCCACAATCACGAATATGGTCATTACGGCATCCGTACCATACCTTGCGATTGACATGGCAGCGGCCATCCTAAGCGTGCCGGCCGTGCAGTTTGGGCAGTATGGGGACAAAGCGCTTTTGATAGCGACGGAATTTGGGGATGATATCACGATTGAAGGATTTTTTATCTTAATGCCAGATATAGACTCCTATGATAAGATTTTATCTTCCTTAGGGGTCGGGCTATAAGAGGAGCATGGTAAGATGGCTACAATTAAAGTTGGAATGGCAGATTTGAAGATTTGCAAGGCGCCGGATATGGT
>Ga0137306_104215_pt1 | contig 10029 bp, 6 predicted proteins | sample Inofroosms_March_FD_97187 | JGI IMG/M metagenome (GOLD analysis project Ga0137306, IMG submission 97187) | Mouse cecal microbial communities from Vienna, Austria - N-Acetylneuraminic and N-Acetylglucosamine D2O microcosms_March | ecosystem: Host-associated > Mammals > Digestive system > Large... | reverse complement strand
GCTGACAGGTATGTATTGGATATGGAAAAATCAGCGGGAAGATATTGTGGGATTGACTCATTACCGCAGATTTTTTGGAAAACCAGGAGAACTGCTCTCTATGGAGGAGGCGAAAGCCTTCTTGAAGGATAGTGATATCATTGTGGCAAAGCGCCAATGGGTTGAAAAAAATGTCAAGATTCAGTTTGAGGAGTTTCACAATAAGGAAGATTTGGCGCTGCTGCGCACAATTATTGAGGAGAAATATCCAGAGTATCTGGAGAGCTTTGACTGTGCGATGTCCAAATGTTTTTTATTTTCCTTTAACATGCTGATATGCAAAAAAGAGATCTTTGACCAATACTGTACCTGGCTGTTTGATATTCTGGAAGAATGTGAGAGAAGAACAGATCTTACTGGTTATGACGCTTATCAGAAACGTATTTTTGGCTTTTTGTCTGAGCGTTTGCTGATGGTCTATCTGCTCTGCCATAATCTGAAGATATCAGAAGTAGAGGTTGTAGAGACGGAGCTTGATAAAAGTGTGAAATGGGCAAGTAAAAAATGGGAAATGATTACGATTGTAAAGAATTTTTTTGGCAATCATGGAACCAAAACCATGCGTTATGGCAAATAAAGGAGATTCAAAACGATGAAGAACGAAGGCAACAGGTTTGAATTGATGGAGACTCGCTTTCATCTGAAAAAAAAGAATGTTTTTGTCTTTAAGGGCATTTATTCTAAAAATAAAATGGGAGATAACCAGGTGGTTTTATCCATTGACGGCAAGAAGATTCCTTTGGAGATGGAAGTTACAGAGGGAGTGGAGATTCGCAGAAAATACGCCAAATATCCATATCCAGTAAATCGGGAATATACTTTTTGTGGGACACTTCCAGAGACGGCGGAAGGTAGAAAATGGCTGGAAATCTATGAGTATGCAGGAAATGTAAGGCGCAAACTGTATCGGATATCTCTCAGAAAACTGTTAAATTCTCAAAGAGATTTGGCCTATAGTATGGAACATATCCAGGAATCCGGCGGACGGGTAAAGATTAGCGGCTGGTATATTGACCGTGGTGATGTAAAACTTACGATAGTAGACCGAAATGGAGCAGTTGTGGAATCAGATATCACCTATGGCTATCGGCGGGATGTGATTGAAGCCTTTCCAGAGATGAAACCAGAACAAGTGAAGGGGTTTGAACTTTCTTATACGAAGGTCGAAAATAGGAAAGCGAGAGTTTGTTTTGAATATGCTAAGAAGCGTATGATACTGGTACTGCCATTGCACCCGTCAAAATTAAAAAACTGTCTCGCTGTTCTAAAAAGAAATCTCAATAAGACGTATGCACATTTCAAGCGTTTTGGATTGACCTACACGCTCGGCAGAATTAAAGCAAAATTGTTCCAGGAAGGAGATCAGACCTACAATAAATGGCTGCAAAAGCATCTGCCAGATAAAGAGACTTTAGAGCAGCAGAAAAAACATAGATTTCCCAAGGAACCGAAAATCAGTATGGTAGTTCCCTTATATAAGACACCGAAAAAATATTTGTATGGACTTGTAAATTCCCTGAAAGCGCAGACGTATGCCAACTGGGAGTTATGTCTGTCTGATGGCAGTGGGAAGGAATCTCCAATAGCAGGTATCCTAAAAAAATTGGAAAAATCTGATCCGCGGATTAAGGTGATATATAATCAGGAACAATTGCGGATCTCAGAAAATACGAACCGTGCATTAGCAGTTGCAGGGGGAGATTTTATCGGATTTGCAGATCACGATGATTTACTGGCGCCTCATGCGCTTTATGAGTGTGTAAAACTATTTAATAAGCATCCTGATATGCAGGCGGTATATAGTGATGAGGATAAGGTGGATGCCACTGGAAAGAAATTTTTTCAGCCGCATTTTAAGCCAGACTTTAACAAAGATTTACTGCATTCCACCAATTATTTCTGTCATTTGTTTGTGGTGAAGAAAAACGTTCTGGACAAAGTGGGGATGCTAAATGCCGAATTTGACGGTGCCCAGGATTATGATTTTGTACTGCGCTGCTCAGAAGTGACAGATAAGATTTATCATATCCCGAAAATTTTGTATCATTGGCGCGCGCATGAGGAATCTACAGCTGAGAATCCAGAGAGCAAGATGTACGCATTTGAGGCTGGCGCTCGTGCAATTCAGGCGCATTATCACAGGATTGGCTGGAACAATACAAAGGTTACACAGACACAATGTCTGGGAGTATACCGCACACATTACACATTGAAAGATCAGCCGCTGGTATCAATTATTATTCCCAATAAGGATCATATTGAGGATTTAAAAAAATGTTTGGATTCCATAGAGCGCTGCAGCTATGAGAATTATGAAGTGTTGGTGGTGGAGAATAATAGTGATCAAAAAGAAACATTTGACTATTATCAGTCTATAGATGGGAAAAATGGCAAGATTCGGGTGCTCTATTGGAAGGATAAATTTAATTATTCGGCAATCAATAATTTTGGCGCTAGCCAGGCAAAAGGAGCCTATTTTCTATTTCTCAACAATGACACAGAGATCATCAATCCTGAGTGTATCGAGGAATTGTTGGGATTTTGTATGCGGGAAGATGTCGGTGCAGTTGGTGCAAGGCTCTATTTTGAGGATGGTACGATTCAACATGCAGGTGTTGTCGTCGGATTAGGCGGGATTGCCGGACATATTTTCTCCAATACACCTCATGATCAGGTGGGCTATTTTGCCAGGGTGATTACTCAGCAGGATTACAGCGCAGTGACCGCGGCCTGTGTGATGGTTGGCAGAGAGGAATTTGAGCGCATTGACGGATTTGATACTCAGCTTGAGGTTGCATTTAATGATATTGATCTCTGTTTAAGAATACGTGAGCTTGGGAAACTGATTGTCTATAATCCGTATGCGGAATTGTTTCACTATGAGTCGAAGTCAAGGGGCATGGACAATACACAGGAGAAAATGGAACGGTTTAACAACGAGACCATGTTTTTTGAACAGCGATGGAAGCAGATTTTGGCTGCTGGAGATCCTTATTATAATAGAAATTTTGCGATTGACCGTTTTGATTGTAGTTTGGAGGCAACATGAGAAAAGAGCGTTCCGTAACTTTTAATTTTATTATGAATTTTATTCTCACTGCCTCTTCTTTTATCTTTCCATTGATTACATTTCCCTATGTTTCCAGGGTGCTGCTTCCAGTGGGAAATGGTAAAGTTGCTTTTGCCACAGCGGTGATTACTTATTTTTCTATGGTATCTATGTTGGGGATTCCCACTTATGGGATTCGCGCCTGTGCTCAAGTACGGGATGATAAGGAAAAATTATCCAGAACTGTGCAGGAAATCCTGATGATCAATGGGTTTATGACAGTTCTGGTATACATTGCTTTTGGGGTTTCCCTGCAGTTTGTGCCCAAATTTGCCCAGGAGAAGGCACTGCTCTGGGTTATGAGCGCCACGATCCTTTTCAATGTCATTGGCGTGAGCTGGCTGTATTCTGCCCTGGAGCAATATGCCTATATTACTGCAGTGTCTCTGGTATTTAAGGTGATCGGTGTAATTTTAATGTTTTTGTTTGTCCATGACAAACAGGATTATGTGATCTATGGCGGAATTACCGTGATCTCCAATGTAGGTTCTAGTGTGTTGAATTTTTTGAGGCTTGGCAGATATATTACTTTAAAGCCGGTCGGAAATTATGATTTAAAAAAACATTGGAAGCCAATTGCAGTGTTCTGTGCGATGACGGTTGCCACTAGTATCTATACCAATTTGGATATTGTCATGCTTAGATTTATCAGCGGAGATGAACAGACCGGATATTATAATGCGGCTGTTAAGATCAAGTTGATTGTGTCAAGTCTAGTCACTTCCCTGGGTGCAGTTCTGCTGCCCAGGCTTTCCTATTATATTGAAAAAGGGATGAAGGAGGAATTTCAGCGCATGGCCTCCAAAGCCTTAAGCTTTGTCACTATGATGGCACTTCCGGTGACGCTCTATTTTATGATGTTTGCCAGGGAGAGTATTCGATTCCTTTCTGGTTCGGCCTATGAATTAGCGGTGCCATCCATGTGTATCATTATGCCAACCGTTGTTTTTATTGGGCTTTCTAATATTTTAGGAATGCAGATCTTAATCCCTACAGATCAGGAGCGGAAGGTGCTGTATTCTGTGATTGCTGGAGGAGTGGTAGATCTAATTCTAAATCTGTTGCTAATACCTAAGATGGGCGCTTCTGGCGCGGCCTTTGGAACATTGGCAGCAGAATTGGCAGTTGTTTTGGTACAGGCAGTGATGCTGCGGGGTTTTTTAAAGAACATACGACAGGAATACCATGTGCTGCCTTATTTTCTTGCCCTGCTGCCAGCAGTTATTGCAGCCGAGCTGTTGCGAAAAATTGTGCTGCTGTCAGTTGGTGATTTTCTGACACTTGCTGTCACAGCAACTGTTTTTTTTGGAATTTATGGAGGAGTGTTACTGCTATTGAGAGAACAGATTACAGTAGAGTTTGTGATGCCATATGTGCAGAAACTTCTGCGGATTGGCACGAAAAATTAAGGTGATAGGAGTGTTTGACACTATTGATAATAAGAAAATTACTTTAAATATGATAATTTTTCTTTTCCGTGGGAATTACAGATATGGAAGAGTTCAGATAAAGATAAAAATTTGAACTCGCAATAAGCAATATAAATAAGAATACACAAAGTGGGAAAGAGAGAGTGCAGGGGGTGTGTGACATGGTTAGACATTATATTATTTTAAGTAGTTCTTATTCCAAAGGTCGAAGAATTGCACTGGATATAATTGGAATTGAGTTAAGCAATATAGATATTATTAATCATATGATTGATAAAATAAAAAAAAGCTGCGGTGAAGATACCTCATTGTCCTTGCACTGTATTGAGGCAGAATCTAAAGAATGGGAATCGGTAAAGAAAGAGGACAGTTTTTTTGAGGACGTTTTGCTACTGAAAGATGAAGATGAATTTATACAACTAATTCAGAAAGATCGAACATTGTCAGGGTTGGATGTGGCAAAATATATTTTGAGTAAAAAATCATGCACACAATTGAAACTACAAAAATTAGTTTACTATTGCTATGCGGATTATTTTTGCTCATTTCATAAGAGATTATTTGAAGATCAGATCTATGCATTTGAACTAGGTCCGGTAGTAAAAAGTGTGAGAGAAAAATTTAAAGGTTCTTGTAAGATTGATAATAAAGATTTGGATGATAATGAGATTGAAAAAAACCATCTTTAAAAATGCCAGTAAGGAGTAGGATTTTGTTTGCTGAGGCAGGCAACAGTAAGTTACAATCCATTGATCAGACAATTGAGAAATATGGGAAATTTACAGCAAGCGAGTTAGTAAACCTGACCCATCGGGCAGGAACACCGTGGGAGAGTATTTATGATGGAACTTCTTTTCAATGTATTACAGATGAACTCATAAAAGAAAAGCATCATTTAGAAGTAGTATAAAGGAGCCATTTGGCTCCTTTGTCAATGTAATATTATATCTTCCCGATTAAAAATAAAATCCGAATTGCAACTTCTCCAGCCAGTCGTGCCCGAAGCCGTTTGGGATAAAATAGCTTGCGTATTTGTCGGGGCAGATTATTTGGCGCAGTAAATAATGTCAATGTTTTCTGTTCAGAATCAGACAGTCTGTCAGCGAAGACGGTTTGAAAATGTTTAAGATATAGCTTGCTGTCAGTCATTGCAGTTCCAGCAATCTCATTACGCAGAAAACTGCGAATCAGACTGGAATCAGTGGAATCTTCTGCGGTGACTGCGTTGGAATGGCGAATATGTGAGGCGCTGCTTCTGGGATCGTAAATAATCTTTCCAAAACAGGCGGCGCCCCTTAGGAGCCAGCGATCATGAAGTTCTTCTCCAGGGTCAACGTTTAAGATTAGTTGTTGTCTGGCAGCTTCATTAAAAACAATCACGAAACCGGAGGCTGGTGTATAATACAAGACATCTGTAAGATGTATATGAGATTTCTGTGTTGGAGAATGGTGCAGAAATTCTCCGGTGTCACTGTAATACTCATAAGCTGAGAAATAGGCAGTGGGGATATGCCGATTAGCCTGTGATTCTAGTTTTTCTACTGCCCATTTTATTTTGTCGGGATACCAAATATCATCTTGGTCACAAAACGCATAATAGTCTGCAGGACTGCAGTTTCTTAAAATTTCATAGAAGGAGCCAGGACAGCGCAGATTTTCCCCCTGATTGTCAAGCAGAATAATTTTTCGGGAAGAACTGCTATCAGCCATATATTTTTTGAGGATGGCAATAGTGTCATCGGTAGAACCGTCATCTCTAATGTAGATCGTAATATTTGGATAACTCTGCGCTAAGAGGCTGTCCAACTGTTCCTTTAGATATTTGCTGCCGTTGTAGGTAGCTAATAAAATATTTACATGAGGGAAATCATTCATAAGGCTGCTCCTTGTTTTTTGAAAATAAGTACTATCCAGAATCTTCATGAAAATAAACATGCATCTTTATCTAAATAAATTAAAAATGTCAGCAAATTTTTTATGGGGTTCTGAAATATTATACAACGAATCAAGATATTTTAAAAGAGGACGGATGAAGATGAGATCTCCAAATAACCATTATTATTTTTCTGTTAAATACTTCCATATATAACAAAAATTTTCCATCTTTGCAAAAACTTAACATTTATTTTACAAAATAAAATTACAATTCTCATTGTTTTATCAAATTTGAGGAGCTATAATAAAATTGGTTAGTTAGTTGTTTAGAAACTCAGAAGAGGAAAAGGAAATATTATGGGAAAAAGAATCTTATCTGTATTGTTGGCAATTGTACTGTTAGTTACGATGGAAGGCGCTGGACTTTTTGGTATAGAAGATGCAGGAGCATCTCAGCAATATGGACAGGGTGTACAAAATTTAATGGAACAGCCAGCACAAGAAGAATTAACAGGGACAGAGGATCTTTCCGAAGAACAACCAGGGGATGAGCCATCACAGGAAGAACTTCCAGAGACAGAGGATCCTTCTGAGGGAGAGTCAGGGGATGAACCACCACAGGAAGAACTTCCAGAGACAGAGGATCCCTCTGAGGGAGAGCCGGGGGATGAACCACCACAGGAAGACCCCACAGTGCAGTATACAATCTATTTTAATCTGGCAGGAGGAACTACTTCAGAAGGAGGAACCATTTTCTCTATACAGGTGCCAGCAGGACAATTGCCAGATACCTCTGCAGTGATTGTACCAGTGAAAAAGGGTTATCTATTTAAGGGATGGATGGATGGAACAGGAGCATATTATAATTTTGATCAGCCTGTGACAAAAGATATTGCATTGCTTGCTGCATGGAATCCGATTACTTACAGGGTACAGTTTGATTTAAATGGCGGTAAAGGGCAGCAGCCTCCAGAACAGATTTTCACTTATGGCAAGGAAGAGATTCTGCCATTCAATATGGCTCATAAGTCAGGTTATGTATTTTATGGATGGAAACAAAAGGGAGTGGGGATTTACCAGGAAGGTGCTTATGTAAGAAATTTGGCGGATCAGGAAGGTGCTGTGGTAAAGCTGAAAGCTGTCTGGCGGCGAGGAAACTATAAAGTTTCTTTTAATGCAAATGGCGGCACAGGAACAATGGATGAGCAGGTTTTTACTTGTGGAGAGGCAAAAAAGCTTTCCAAAAACAAGTACAGCAGGAAGGGGTATACTTTTATTGGCTGGAATACCCGTAAAGATGGAAAAGGACAGAGCTTTACAGAAAATCAGAAAGTGGATTCTTTATGTAAGGAAGATGGTGAAGTTTTTGAGCTGTATGCTATGTGGAAGGGGAATCCATATAGGGTAATATATGACGGAAATGGTGCTCAGAGCGGCACAGTAAAAACCAGCAAACATGTCTATGGGGTGGAAAGTAAACTGAATGCGAATCATTTTAAGCGCAAAGGATTTACATTTGCCGGTTGGAATACGCGTAAGGATGGAAAGGGAAAGACTTATACAGATCAGAGCAAAGTTAAGACACTTACCACAAAATACAATGGTACGGTTACACTGTATGCGAAATGGAAAGCGACGCAATATTCTATTTCTTATGAATTACGAGGCGGTAAGCTGTCAAAATCTGCGAAGAACACATTTAACATCAATACCAAGACATTTTCCCTGCCTTATCCATCCAGGAGCGGTTATGATTTTGACGGTTGGTATCAAGATAAGAAGTTTAAAAAGCGTGTGGTGGAAATCAAGGCAGGAACCACAGGAAATCGGAAAGTCTATGCAAAGTGGGTGAAATGTAACAACAGTCCTAAGAAAAATTCCGCTAAGCTGACAGCATGTAAGGCCAATGGGACTGAGAAGGTCAAAGTTACCGCCACAGTGAAAAAACGGGTGGTCAGTGATGATGGATGTTATTATCTGGTATATGTAAATCCCTCCAATAAAGTTCCTTATAAGATGGTTAAGAAGCTTTATAAAAAGAAGAAGCTGAGCTTCAATCTGAAAATGAAGGAGAATACAGGGTATGTCACTTCAATGTTTGGAATTGCCGTCAAAAAGAAGGGGAAATATAAGTTGATCAGCAGTCCCTCTTTTGTAAAAAATCCAGAGAAAGCTGCCAAGAATAAGTCAAAATATAAGCCAGGGAAGACAAAGAAGGGCATTCAATTCAGCAATAGTATGGAAGAACTCAAATCCTGCGGAGCAAAAAATACATTTCTGAACGTGACAGTTTCTATGGTTTTTGGAAATCCTACCGTACCATATGAATACAATGGCAAGGTCTATAATTTTAACTCTATGGACACCTATCGGGATATTGTATCAAAGTGTAATAAATTGGGAATTAATATGACCTTTCAGGTGATGCTGGACTGGTATGACGGGCAGACTGATATGATTGCTACTCGGGCGAGACGTGCGGGTGCAGCACCTTATTATACTTGGAATATATCCAATAATAGTGCTCGTGAGAAGATGGAGGCAATGTTTTGCTATCTGGGGCAGATATTTGGCAGGAAAAGCTGTTATGTGTCCAATTGGGTGTTAGGAAATGAGATTAACAATCCTGTGGGATGGAATTATAGGGGAAGTTTATCAAAAGCTTCCTATTTCAAGACTTATGCGCATGTATTCCGTGCTTTATATTATGCTGTGCGCAGTCAATATTCCAATGCTCATATATTCATCTGTACGGACAATTATTGGAATGCTGCAGTTGCAGGAGGGTTCAGTACAAAAGATACCATTAATACCTTTACGAAGTCTTTGAATAAGGTACAAAAAGGACTAAAATGGAATCTTGCTTATCATGCATATTCCTATCCTCTGACTTATACAAAGTTTTGGGATGGATATGGAATTACCAATAAAAGCGATACCCCTTATGTGACAATGAAAAACCTGAATGTAATGACAAATTATATTAAGAAAAAATATGGTTCTTCCGTACGTATCATTCTTTCAGAACAAGGCTACAGCTCCCATTGGGGACAAGCAAACCAGGCGGCAGCACTTGCAGGCAGTTATTATATTGCGGCATGTAATCCGATGATAGATGCTTTTATTATAAGAAGCTATCAAGATCATCCTGAGGAAGTAGCGCAAGGATTGAGTATGGGAATTTTAGGTAAAGAGGCATTTACTGTATTTCAAAATATGGATACGGTACAATTTTATCGTTATACGAAACCATATCTAAGGATTATTGGTATAAAATCTTGGAAAAAATTGATACCAAGTTATAAGAAAAGCCGAATTTACAAAATGTATCGGAAAAATTAAATTGACCCTTGAAAGGATGCTATATTTAGAATAAAAATTACAAGAGTTGAATTTCAAGGTAAATGCAGCACATACAGTCCTGTTTTACAAGAATATGTAAAATAGGGCTGTTTTTTATGTAATAGGAAATTCCTTCGGATTTCCTATTACATAAAAAACAATTATCGCACTGCGGCGGGTCGCACGAATATATTCATTCGTTCAAATATTGATGGAAACCTTTTGGTACTATGA
>Ga0137306_104213_pt1 | contig 10031 bp, 8 predicted proteins | sample Inofroosms_March_FD_97187 | JGI IMG/M metagenome (GOLD analysis project Ga0137306, IMG submission 97187) | Mouse cecal microbial communities from Vienna, Austria - N-Acetylneuraminic and N-Acetylglucosamine D2O microcosms_March | ecosystem: Host-associated > Mammals > Digestive system > Large... | reverse complement strand
GCAAAGTATATGTTGACCTGACACATCCATTCAGCGCTGAAATCCCTCGTTGGCCTTATTTTGACAAGCCCGTGATTGACAGCCCTCATTCTATGGCCAAGGGCGGTGTCCTGACCCAGAAGATCACCTGCACCATGCACACCGGGACACACTGCGACGCCCCACGCCACGTCATGGAATATGAATTTGACGGCAGGCGCGCACGCTACACCCATGAGATGCCCGTTGACGCTTATACGGGCGAAGCCATCGTCCTCAAGATTGACATCGAGCCATGGGGGCTGATTACAGACAAGCACCTGGATGCTGCCTGTGAGAAATATGGCATCAACCAGGCGGATCTGGAAGGGAAGATCCTCTGTCTGAATACAGGGATGCACCGCCTGTTTGACGATTCTAAGGCTTATTACCACTATGCTGCCGGCACAGGCGTAGAGGCCGGGAAGTGGTTTGTGAAGAATAAGGTAAAATGCGTGGCTATGGACGGGCAGGCGCTTGACCATCCGCTGCATACGGCTATGGGCAACAACGGCATGACGCGCATGAACCTGCTGGGCGCTACCGGGCGGCCAATTACGGAGGAATATAAGGAGCTGTTTGGCGAAGAGGCTTATGCAGAGTTTGACAAGGAAGAGTATATCCGCATCCATGGACAGGCCGCGTATGATGAGAAATTCGGCGAACTGGAAGAAATCGGCATCTGGGGCACATGGGAGCCCTGCCATAAGGAAATGCTGGGGCATGGCATCGTCGGCGTGGAAAACCTTGGCGGCGATTTGGACAAAATCCCAGCCGGGAAATGGTTCCAGTTCTTCTGCTTCCCCCTGCGTTGGCATATGGGCGACGGCTGCATGGCGCGCTGCGTGGCTTACATTGAGGAAGATCAGCTGGAAGACGTCCCTACCCGCACCTATAAATATGGCGGCACAGGCTACGGCGAGGCAGACGGCAATGGGGACAGCTGCTTAGCGTATATTCAGAAGCTTTTCAAGCGGAATAAATAAGTGTTTGTGTAACTGGCAAAGATATAAAGCGGAAAGGACATACGGGGCGTTCTATGGCCTTCCCGCTATTTTTACGCCCTAAGCAAATACGCTGGATTTCCTCCCTTTCTCTGTTTCTTCCGGCGTATCATAATCTAATACAGCAACGGGGGAGTTACTCCCCCAATTTCTTTTAGAAGGAGAGAAGGTAATGAATAAAAAAGTAAACAATCTGCCGGACGGCAACAAAAATTCGATATTTCGCTTTGGCGCATGGGGATGGCTTACCATTCTTTACTGCCTGCTGATGTTTTTCCTCTATGTGGGCATGTGTAATGACGGATCTAATATTTCCGCCCCTAATGTAGCTGCCGCCCTGGGCGTGGAGACTGGCGTCATTATGAATATGAACTCTGTGGCTGGCCTGGTGGGCGTCGTGTTCTTCATCATTGCTGGGCAGGTAAACCAGAAAATCGGCCCCAGGCTGACTTCTGGTATTTTTACGATAATCGCCGGTATTTCTTATATTATCGCCTGCAACGCAGGGAACGTCCCCATGTACTGCGTAGCTATGTGCTTCGTGTATGGCGGCATTATGTCCGCTGGCTATGTGGCAGGCGGTACCCTGGTGGCAAATTGGTTCCCCAAGAAAAAAGGGATTGTCATGGGATATACGACCATGGGCCACAACCTGGCTTCCGCTTTTTATGTGCAGCTGGTTTCCATCCTGATTGGGCCTACCGTGCTGCAGACCATTGGCAAGGGCGTTGTGCCGATTGGGATTGCCGCAGTGATCATCGGAATCCTGGGCATGATTCTCATCCGCAATACGCCGGAAGAACGGGATTTGAACCCGGACAATGTCTCAGACAAGGTATTCCAGGAGGAATATGACCACAGTTCCGTCAATGATGACGGCGGCTGGACCACGGGCAAATTACTGACCACCAAGGAATTATGGATGGCTGCCATCACCACCGGGTTTTTCCAAATCTGCTCTGTAGGCGTAATGAGCCAGCTGGTGCTGCGGAATGTGGAGCTGGGATTCTCACAGCAGAGCGCGATGAATGTTATGACCATCCTTGCCTTGGGCGGCGTAGTTGGCTCCTGGCTGGTCGGCGTGATTGATGAAAAAATGGGCACAAAAAAGACGATGGTGCTGTTCGGGATCTGGTATGCAATTGCACTGCTGCTCAACTTCACGGCAGTCGACCATGTAACGCCTCTGGTGTATGCCTCCTTATTTATGATTGCCATGGGCATCGGCGGTTCCGCAAACTTCACAACCTCCCTGCCTACTTCTATCTTCGGCCGCCAGGGATTTGACAAAGTAAATAGCGTTATCTTCCCCATTCAGGGTGCGATTACCGCCCTATGCTTTGCTGTAAACGGCGTAGTGCAGCTTCTGACCGGCGGCCAGATCCGCTTTGCTTACCTGGTATTCGCATGCGTGGCCATTGTCAATGTGCTGCTGGTACTGACCGTGGATGAGCATAAATACAACAAAGACTGGAAAATGGCACAGAAATAAGGAAGGCTTCCTGTATGCTTTTCCAGCGGAATTTTTGTCAGATTACATACATCATATAGAAAGGATTACAATCACAATGGCAAAGAAAACGATTATTACCGTGGCCACCACAGGCGCATGGCCAAAAAAAGAAAACAATCCCAACGTCCCCATGACCCCGCAGGAAATCGCAAATGACGTATATGATTGCTGGCAGGCCGGGGCAGCGGTTGCCCACCTGCATATGCGTGATGACGAGGGGAACGGAACCATGTCCACAGAGAAGTTCCGGGAGACGGTATCGCTTCTGCGCGCACAGCATCCGGACTGCGACATCGTGCTGAACCTGACGACCTCTGGCGACCTGAATGCAACTGACGAGACACGTCAGGCACACCTCAAAGAGCTGCGCCCGGAAATGGGCAGCTATGACTGCGGATCCATGAACTGGCTCAATTCCTCCCTATTCCTGAATCCCCCCAAATTCCTGGAAGAGCTGGGCCGGAATATGCAGGAATGGAACGTGAAGCCGGAAATCGAAGTATTTGACCCAGGGATGATTGCCAACGCCGCTTATTATCTGAAGAAGGGCGTGCTGAAAGCGCCGCTCCATTTCCAGATGTGCATGGGCTGCGCAAACGGCATCCCAGGCTCCATGAAAAACCTGGTATTTATGAAAGAGACGATGGACACGCTGTGCCCAGGCTCCACCTGGAGCTGCTTTGGCGTAGGCCATTGCGCAATGGAAATGACCTATGGCGCAGTCGCTATGGGTGGCCATATTCGCGTGGGCATGGAAGACAATGTTATGTACGCCAAAGGCCAGCTGGCTGAAAGCAACCGGCAGCTGGTAGAACGCGCCGCACGGGTGATCCGCGAGTTTGGCAATGAACCGGCCACGCCAGCAGAAGCCCGCGAAATCCTGGGGCTTGGCAGATGAGCTGGGGGCCGTGTTTTATGTACTACCACTGCCAGGCGTGCGGCAAAAAATTTAAATATGCCGCCGACATGATTCCTGTCTTGGGGGAAAAATTTGGAGCCTGTCCCTACTGCGGCGGGAACGGGGTCTTTGAGAAGGACGGCGCGCGCACCCTGGATGACGCGGATTACCCAGAGGTAGAAGAATAGCGCAGATTTGAATCGAGAAAGGATGGTTTTCCGTATGAAAGAAATAAAAAATATACTGATCTGCGGCGCAGGCATGATGGGGAAAAATATTGCCTTTGTCATGGCCTCAAACCCAGCTTATCAGGTTGCATTATACGATATCTACCCAACAGATGTAGCGGCAGGCATCCGCACGAACACCAAGCAGCTCATTGACAAAGGCGTCCTCACCGAAGCGGAACTGGAAGAGCGCCTTTCCCGTATTTCCTTTACGGACAATATAGATGACGCGCTGGTTTCTTCTGCAGACTTCGTGATTGAAGCAGTATTTGAGGATATGAAGATTAAGCAGGAAACCTTTGCAAAATTAGAAGCCCGCTGCAGCGCGGACACGATTTTCTGCACCAATTCATCTGTTATGAGCCCTTCCCAGATTTCCGAGAAGCTCCAGCGCCGGGAACGCTTCGTAGGCACCCATTTTTGGAACCCTGGGCATTTAATCCCATTAGTGGAAGTGGTAAAATCAGACGCTTCTTCCGATGAAGTAGCGGAAACAGTCATGGAAGTGCTGCGCTCTGCCGGCAAAAAACCGGTACTCTGCAAAAAGGACGTGCCTGGCTTCATCGCCAACCGTATGCAGCATGCCTTATGGCGCGAAGCCATCTCCATTGTAGAGAACGGGATTGCCGATGCGGCTACCGTGGACGAGGCCGTGCGCTATTCCTTTGGGCTGCGCCTGCCTCAGCTTGGGCCTATGGAAAATGCAGATATGGTCGGCACAGACCTAACTTATAATATTCATGACTATATCCTGCAGGATCTGGAAGATTCCCATAAGCCTTCCAAGCTGCTGGCAGAACTGAAAGACGCTGGCAAAATTGGATTTAAGACTGGGGAAGGATTCCAGGCCTGGACGCCAGAGCAGGCGGCAAAATCCAACGCGGATCTGAATGAATACCTGATTCGGATGCTTTACCAGAAATAATTAATATTACAACAGGAGGTAACACATGCCTACATTAGTATCATTAGAAGAAGCGGCCGCCCTAATCCACGACGGCATGACCATTATGGTCGGCGGCTTTATGGGCTGCGGGACGCCCCATGACCTGATTGACGTCCTGGCGGACAGCGATGTCAAGGATTTGACCGTTATCTGCAACGATGCTTCCATGCCCGGCGGCCCGATGAAAGAAGAGCATTACGGCGTGGCAAAACTGGTACATAACCACCAGGTAAAGCGTTTTATCGCCACCCACGTAGGATTAAACCCGGAGGTTGCAAAACAGTCCATGGAAGACAAGACGCTGGAAGTCATCCTCGTCCCCCAGGGCTCATTGGCTGAGATGATCCGCGCAGGCGGAGCTGGGCTGGGCGGCGTGCTGACACCTACCGGCGTAGGCACCATTGTTGAGGATTCCCCGCTCTGCCTGGGCAAGCAGACCATCCATGGCAAAGAATACCTGATGATGGACGCTATCCGAGCAGACGTGGCCATCGTTGCCGGTTCCGTAGTAGACCCAAAGGGGAATATCTGGTACCGAGGGGCGACCAGCAATTTCAACCCACTGATGGCTACGGCTGCCGATACTGTAATCGTAGAGGCGGAGGAAATCGTATACCTGGGCTATATCCGCCCGGAAGACGTACGCACACAGAGCATTTATGTGGATTATGTGGTGAGAGGAGGCAAGAAACGTGGAACGGTCTGAAATCAAAGGCTTTATTGCAAAACGTGTGGCAAAGGAACTCCATGACGGAGACGTTGTAAACTTAGGGATTGGGCTGCCTACGCTGGTACCCCAGTATCTGCCGGACGATGTGCATGTCGTGCTGCAGTCAGAAAACGGCATTGTCGGCACAGCCGCCGTCGATGACTGGACACATAGCCCGCTGCATATCGTAGACGCAGGGGGATCTCCTTCCGCCGTGGATGCGGGAGGCGCATTTATTGATTCCGCCACTTCCTTCGCCATGATCCGCGGAGGGCATGTAGACGCCACGATCTTAGGAGGGCTTGAGGTGGACGAGGAAGGCTCCCTCTCCAACTGGATTATCCCTGGCAAGAAAATGCCCGGCATGGGCGGCGCCATGGATCTCCTGGTTGGCGCGAAGAACGTGATTATCGCTATGGAACACACTGCCAAGGGCGCGCCGAAGATCCTTAAAAAATGCAGGCTGCCTTACACGGCTGTCAAATGCGTGGATAAGATAATTACGGAAATGGCCGTCATTGAGGTAACGGAAGATGGCCTTCTGCTTACGGAGTATAACCCAGAATTTACCGTGGAGCAGATCCAGGAGGCGACGGAGGCGAAGCTAATCATTAGCGATGGGCTGAAGGCGATGTGCTAAGGAATGTAACATTCCACCGTATTGGAATATTGGGATGTTGAACTATTGGGGATTCCCGTTATCGGCCATCTGGCTAATAACGGGAATTTTTTGCCTTTCATCACTTTTTCTTCTGTACTGGCCACAAGCCGGTCGAAATCACTCTGCCAATCTGCCATTGTCATGGGGATATGACGCCTTCCGCAAAATCGCTCAAAAACATGGAAAATAATTCTTCTTTCAGAATTCACAAAAATTAGATTGCAAAACTGCCAATATAATCGTAAAATATGGATAATCAACCTAATCATTGCACAAAAGGAGCAGACAATGGATACCTCAAATTTAACCTTACTGACAGATCTTTATGAACTGACCATGATGCAGGGATACTTCAAGACAGGCAGCCAGGAGACAGTCGTCTTTGACGCCTTTTACCGCTGCAACCCCAGCAATGGCGGATATGCCATCTGTGCGGGCCTGGAGCAGATCATGGATTATATAAAGGGGCTGCATTTTACAGAAGGGGACATTGCTTATTTACGGAGCTTGGGGATTTTTGAAGAGGATTTCCTCGCATATCTTAAGGATTTCCGTTTTTCTGGCGATATCTATGCCATACCAGAGGGGACGGTCATTTTCCCCAGGGAGCCGCTGGTCAAGGTCATTGCCCCTATTATGGAGGCGCAGCTTGTGGAAACAGCCATCTTAAACATCCTGAACCACCAGAGCCTGATCGCCACCAAGGCGGCGCGGGTCTGTTATGCCGCCCAGGGGGACAGCGTGATGGAATTTGGGCTGCGGCGGGCACAGGGGCCAGACGCCGGCGTCTATGGCGCAAGGGCGGCTGTGATTGGCGGATGCTGCGGCACTTCTAACGTGCTGTGTGGGCAGATGTTTGACATCCCTGTCAAGGGGACGCATGCCCATAGCTGGATTATGAGTTTTGCGGATGAGTACACGGCATTTAAGACTTATGCAAGCCTCTACCCTTCGGCCTGCATCCTCCTGGTGGACACTTACGATACCCTGGCTTCGGGCATCCCCAACGCCATCCGCGTATTCACAGAAATGCGTGAGAAGGGGATCCCCCTAGGATTTTATGGCATCCGCATGGACAGCGGCGATTTGGCATATCTGTCCAAGGTTGCGCGGAAGATGTTGGATGAGGCTGGCTTTTCAGACGCTGTCATTTCTGCCTCCAATGACCTGGATGAGTATTTAATTGAGAACCTAAAAGCACAAGGCGCAAAGATTACTTCCTGGGGCGTAGGCACGAACCTGATTACCTCCAAGGACTGCCCTGCCTTTGGCGGCGTTTATAAGCTGGCGGCCATTGAGGGGGAGGACGGCTCCTTCCTGCCGAAAATCAAACTTTCTGAAAATTCAGAGAAGGTGACAAACCCTGGCAATAAGACGGTCTACCGCATTTATGGGAAGGCTTCGGGGAAAATCCGCGCGGACTATATCTGCCTGGTAGGGGAAACATTTGACCCGGAGGAGGATCTGCTGCTGATCAATCCCTTGGAGACATGGAAAAAGACCCGCCTAAAGGGCGGCACCTATACCATGCGGGAACTGCTTGTACCGATCTTTTGCAAGGGGGAATGCGTCTACCAGTCCCCCAAGGTCATGGACATCCAGAAATACTGCAATGCAGAAAAAGAAACGCTCTGGAACGAGACGAAGCGCTTTGCCAATCCCCATGAGGTATATGTAGATCTGTCAGACAAGCTGTTTGACATGAAACGGAAAATACTGAATGAATATTCTGGTTTGCATTAATTACACAGCCTGGCAGTCCCTGTAATTGGCATATGCGCATTGCTTTCAGCATACGCCAGCCCCAGCGATTGCCTACGCCTGTCCTCCCAAAAATAATCTATGCATATATTCCTGGCAATGGTCAGAAGAGGGGGTATCAGAATTAGGAAAATTCTGATACCCCCTCATAATCATTGGGCGAGCCGAAGTACCCAAGAAGCCGGTTCTCCAGGCACCCATCACTGTCATGATTATATTTTTAATGATGGAACAGCCGTATCCCAGTAAAGCACATCGCCATCCCGTATTTATTGCAGGTGGCAATCACATGGTCATCGCGGATGGAGCCGCCTGGCTCCGCCACATAGGCAACGCCGCTTCTGTGCGCCCGCTCAATATTATCCCCGAAGGGGAAGAATGCATCCGACCCCAGGGCTACGCCCGTAAGCTGATCCAGCCACGCCCGCTTCTCTTCCCTGGTAAATACCTCTGGCTTCACTTGGAAAGTCTTCTCCCAGGCGCCGTCCGCCAGCACGTCCATGCAGTCCTCGCCAATATAGAGGTCGATGGCATTATCACGGTCTGCCCGCCCAATGCCTTCCACAAACTGCAGACCCAGCACCTTCGGCGCCTGGCGCAGGAACCAATTGTCTGCCTTCTGCCCTGCCAGGCGGGTACAGTGGATGCGGGACTGCTGCCCAGCGCCAATGCCGATGGCCTGGCCGCCCTTGGCATAGCAGACGGAGTTGGACTGCGTGTACTTGAGGGTAATCATGGCGATGGCCAGGTCAATTTTTGCAGATTCTGGAATCTCTTTGTTCTCCGTTACCACGTTGGCAAAGAAATTCTCATCAATCTTCAGCTCATTCCTGCCTTGCTCGAAGGTAATGCCGTACACTTCCTTGCGTTCTATTGGATGAGGCATGTAAGACGGATCTATTTCCACCACGTTATAATTGCCTTTCTTCTTGGCCTTGAGGATATCCAGCGCCTCCGGCTCATAGCCTGGCGCAATCACGCCATCGGACACTTCACGCTTGATAATCTTGGCCGTTGCCACATCACAGACGTCAGACAGGGAAATGAAATCTCCAAAGGAGGACATCCTGTCCGCCCCCCTGGCTCTTGCATAAGCATTGGCAAGGGGCGTGAACTCCATATCCATATCGTCTACCCAATAGATTTTCTTCTCCACCTCGGTCATCGGAAGCCCGACTGCCGCTCCTGCCGGGGAAACATGCTTAAAGGAAGTGGCGGCCGGAAGCCCTGTTGCGGCCTTCAGTTCCTTCACCAGCTGCCACCCATTCAGCGCGTCCAGGAAATTAATGTAGCCTGGCTTGCCATTCAGTACCTTGATAGGAAGCTCGCCCTGCTCCATATAAATCTTTGACGGCTTCTGGTTAGGGTTACATCCGTATTTTAGTTCTAACTCCTGCATATTCTCCTCCATTCTCTATCTTTTGATCCACTGTACCGCTCCCATAGCATTCCTTGGGATCGTCTCTTTCTGTCTCTGTTTCTGCAATGCACTCCTATCCTGCATCTATCTTATGGAATATCCCTTTACTGATTCTTGTTGAGGATCCGTGTCTCATATTTACCGGTTGCAATCTCAATATAACGCACAAACAGGGATACCTTGTTGTCCTCGTTCAGGCTCTCCCATACGTTGGCCGCAAACGTATCAATGGAGCCGTCAATTCCCACCAGCTTTGGCTCTCCTTCAAAGCTGGGCAGCGGATCCCCATCCCCCATATACGTATGGATAAAGCGCCCTTCCCCCGCCAGCGGGCTCTCGTAGGCGAACGTATAACGGCTGCAGGAGGCAGGGTCGCCATTGCTGCTCTTTAAGATAGACATGGCATAATTATAGCTGCCGTTTTCCACATGCATAATGCCAGAGATGCGCGGCGTATAATTGGGGGCATCCGGCTCAAACTCCCGGGAGCGCAGCGCCTGCTCGAAGGTCTGCTGCTGATCCATCCGCTCATAGATCGTATCTGTCTGGTCTCCATTGGTGACAATCGTCTTATTGCCCAGTACGCGCACTGGCGCGTAGATCACCAGGCTGGGATCGCTCATCTTCGCCGGGTCAAAGGCCTGGGTACGGATCCCTTCCCCGTCCTCCACAAAGATACGGTTGCGGCTGTTCTCGCTGCGGCCCATAATAAAATAAGCGGCAACGGCATAATTCCCATCCCCGGACTTGCCAATCACAATGCCCCTTCCCGGATAGGAGTTCCCTTTTAGTTCCATTTCCAGTGATACTCTGTCCATCTTACCCTCCTCCTTCTCTATCCGTTTGTCTTCTGTGCCAGGTGTTCCTTCCTCTG
>Ga0137306_104212_pt1 | contig 10031 bp, 10 predicted proteins | sample Inofroosms_March_FD_97187 | JGI IMG/M metagenome (GOLD analysis project Ga0137306, IMG submission 97187) | Mouse cecal microbial communities from Vienna, Austria - N-Acetylneuraminic and N-Acetylglucosamine D2O microcosms_March | ecosystem: Host-associated > Mammals > Digestive system > Large... | reverse complement strand
GCCGTGCCGTAACCCGACCGTACGTAAGCATCCAATTTTGACGTGTAGGTCAGGAGAAAGGGCTTCAACGCCCCTTCTCTTAATTTCTGTCAAAAATTTAGATTGTTTTTAATTTTTGTTAACACTAATTCCGATGGTCATCGGCAGCAACTGTCCGTAATTCCGGTTGCCGTTATTTAACACAAAGGGCACGGGGAGCGCAGAGTTTTTTACTTTTTTCTCCGTGATCTCTGAGATCTCTGTGGTTGTTCCTCTACAGAAGCGTCTGACAGGGCCTTCCTCAGCTCGGCAATAAGCCGGTCCTGCTCCGCGAGTCTGTTGTCCTTGATACGGTTCGAGGCCAGCAACTCATTCATGCCACTCAGAAGTTCATCCATTTTACGGCTCATCTCCTCTGTCCTGGCTCGATCTTCCCTGGCAACAGTCTCCGCCTTAACAGCTCGATGTTCCAAAGCCTGAGCCTGCTCCCTTGAGTCTTCGAGCATCTGTTGCAGGAATATGATCAGTTTTGATTTCTCGTCTGGACTCATATTAAGCCCCCCTACCCCCTAAAGGGGGAGTTAAAGCTCATGGTATTGAAACAGATTATACGGCACGTTGTTCTTTTTACAGTATGCCTGTATCGAGACTCCACGAGGCATTGCTTCGACCATATAGCCAACATAGAATCTTTCAAAATCTGAGTCACTGTACATATTTTTCGATTTAAAAATTTGTCAGTGCAAAGATAGGGCTTATTCCTTAGCAATACCATACGTCAAAATTGGACGCTTACTGATGCTATTTATTCAAATATCTTAGGAAAATCAATTTTGTAATATGAGTAGGCATGAATCTAAAATAAAAATATAGATTTGATTTCCATTTAGACCAGCCTAATACCTCTTGATACACTGCAATATTATATTTAACCAATGACCGCTTATTATTTGATATTGACCCTACCCTCTTTCTATAATATGCCAACGGCTCTTTCATTCCACACGCATGACCACACTTTTCAAGAACCTTTAGTTTCAATGCCCAATCCTGTCGTTTCCTCAATTTAGGCATATATACTTTCCCTATTCCATTGGTATCATACATTACTGTCAGGAAACCCATCTTATCGTCCTTACACATCGATTCCAACGTCTCACGCTTTCGGCATACCACAATTCCTGTGATTTTATCAGCTTCATCACACGTCAAATACGATGTATGACTCATTTTACAATTCTTAGCCTCCATAAAAGCCAACTGTTTCTCCAACTTATCCGGGAACCACCGGTCATCACTGTCACAAAAAGCAATAAACCTACCTTTTGCCTCCTCTATCGAAGTATTCCTTGCGACACCGGCTCCGGAATTACTTTGAAGACGAATTAACTTTATTCTTGGATCTTTCCTTACATAATTCCCTATTACATCGCAAGAATTATCCGTGGAGCAATCATCAGTAATCAACAATTCCCAATTAGTATAAGATTGCGATATTATTGATTCAATGGTCTCTTTTATAAATTCAGCGCAATTATACGATGGGGTTATGATTGAAACTAGTCCGTAGTCTTTCATACGTTTGGAATATATTAGAGAAATACACAAATTAAAGATTCATTACGTATATTCCTCGTTTCCCCGATGAGGGAGAATCAAAACAAAGATATTTTCCAGATTTTGAAACACGAGGATGCAAATCACATGCAATATGGCACTTAAAATCTTTTGTTTGAAACTGTTTGGGGCTGTATACGCTTACAATTTCTTTACAATTATTATTATCAATATCAACTTCATATATATGTGCCATTCTCCTTTTATCCGGATAAGTATCTGTCACGAACTTTGAATTGCCTACAAATGACTGATGACCATCTGAATTCAAGACATGTGGCGCTATTATCTTATAATTATCAATAGCATTCATGTCATAAAGCACATGACAACTCTTACCATTAATAATACAAGAAGCAATCAGCTGATTACAATTATTCCATACATAATGCGAACCAGAATCTTGTGTTGGCAACGTATACAAGCATTTATTTTTACGATCATACACTCTGATCTGAGTCCATCTTTTCATATAATTTCCTTCAAATGGTATTCGACGATATAAGAAAGAAATATATCGACCATCCGGAGAAAATTCAGAATGAGTGACAAAATGTAGATATTTCTCCTTCATTTCTTTAGGAATAGAATTTGCCAACTCATCCAAACTAACCAATAGTTCCCTATCTCCTGTTTCTGTATTCATTAAGAATAGTCCTGTTTGTTTAGGATAATATTCTTGAATAAGTCCGTCATCATTATAAGGATATCCATATCCTGGCATACAACGTTCCAATCGAGTATAGCTAAAAGAAGTGGCTATCCTCTCTTTATCATTATTAAAAATTGCATCAATAGCATGAGGAAGTTCCTTATACAGTCTTCCATCTATTGTTTCAATTACGGCTATTGGATGAATTCCATTACTGGTATTAAAAATAACTTTATCATCATCATACCATTGAAGTCTACAACCCTTATGCCAGTTCCAAGCTATTGATTCCCCTATTTTATGAAAAGAACCGATCACTCCATCTTTAAAATCAAAATAGCCAACATCTAATTTTTCCCCAGGATTTGGCATACGCAAATCAAAATCAGCACGTTGCGCGAGAAGTTTTGTATCATCTATTGAAAATGGACTTATATCATGGAATCCAAAAAAATAACCTTCTCTGAAAACCAATTTATTTTTAAACTGATTTTTTTGTTTTGGAAGACAATCAAATGCCGATTGGTATATATTTCTTATAAATTGTTTAAGCGCAGGATTTTTCTTTACCGCATGATATACTAATTCTTCTATTTTATTCATAGTATGTATCTAATATGTATTTTATTGCTTGATAATTATATTCATAGTATGAGCCTCTTTTCATTTTACCGGTAGAAGCATGTTCTTCATCCATTATTTTCAAAGATGGTTCATATATGACCTTCATCCCAATTCGCTGAATTTCTTCCGCAAGATATTGTTCTTCTCCAAACAGGAATATTGGATATTCTATTTTCCCTCCTTTTTCAAAAAATTCCTTTGTTAGAATTATGAAAGCTCCATGACCTGCGTATATTTCAATTGCTGAAAATTTAGGTCGAAGTTTTTTTCTCTTATATAGTGTTTTCTCATACAGGCGATGGATAACTGGGAATCGGTACATCAATTTTAGAGCCTTCATTTTATTTAATGAAGGTCGGATTAATATTTTTGGATTTTTATCACGATTTTCGGCATTACTATAAATCTGTGGAGCAATCCATGCGTATTTATTATACTTTAAGTATATGGAAGATAACTGGCTAAAGAAATCTGAAGAAATGGTTAAGTCTACATTGCTAATTATTACTAAATCTTGTTCATTGATATATTTCTTTCCAATTTTATTCACTAACCAATTCACACCTCCGAAATATCCCAAATTATCAATAGGGAAAGAGAATAATTCAAAATTTTCGGGAATATATTCAATACTTCTTTTCATATCAGAAGCATCTCCTATGCAAATAGACACATTTACATTTTGATTACCAATTGCATCTAAAGATTGATCTATGGTATTAAGAAAAGTAACCAAATGAGAATAGGAATTATAATTTACACATAAAAAAAGTACTTTCATACCTTATATATTTTTAGTATAATTATTCAAAAAAATCATTTCATATTCTCATTTAATGTCTCAGATATAGCTTCAAGATAAGCATATCCCATCTCCGTATCAGGTTCAAGATATGTACCTTCTGCCCATTCATTCCAAGCATTTATAAACAAGTAATCCGTCTTATAGACATTCTTGCCAATGTCTATCTTCTTTTTTAGATATTCCTTAAATTGAGATTTAGATGGCCGAGAAATAAAAATTCCCTTTTCTTTTGTTCTTGGAGAATTGTCCCAACCCATAAACACTCCAGGATATGTACCCTCAGGAGAAAGATTACTTAACGACTTATTTACCTCTTCATCAAAAGAGATTGATGGATGTTCGGGGAGAGATGTCTTAAAGAGCTTATTTAATAATCTTATTGAATATCTCCTCAATCTTTGCAGATATAGTGTTGATAAATTCTTGGCTCCGGTTGGCTCAAATTCCACCTTTGCATCGAAAGGCAGCTTCCTCGTTTCCGGCAACCATTTTTTTAAAGTTTCAACAAAATGAATCCCTGGTAGCCCATTTTTCTTTGCAAGAGCATTCCAATAATTCATCATTTCCTCACATTTCTCAATGGATGCAGATTTATATATCAAGAACATTGGCTTTCCATTTTCCTTTATATATCTTTCATCTAAAAAGAATGGTAGCAGATACTCAAAATGCTTTTCCCATTCAGTTTCAGTTCCATATTCTTGAGGCATTAAGACTTCCGTATTTTTTCCGTCCCAAGTTCTTGCCCATGGTTCATTCGCCCAAGAGAAACAAAATTTTAGAGGTATATCCTTATTGGCTAAAAGATTCTGGGATGGTTTCTCCAATAATAATTTCCCATTAAACCAATAATGGTAGAAGCAAAATCCATAAATTCCATACTTATTCGCTAATTCAGCCTGCCATCTTAAAGTTTCAACTTTACTTAAGTCATAATAATTATCATTCAGTGGGATTCGCGGCTGTGACTGACCCTTCCTATAGGGTTTAGCCTTACGTACATTTGTCCACTCTGTAAATCCCTTTCCCCACCATTCATCATTCTCTGGAATAGTATGAAATTGGGGTAAATAAAATGGTATTATTTTCGTCATTGTAAATATTACTTATGTAGTGAGTAGTAATACTTTTGTATACTTATCCACTGTAAAAATGTATGTTATAAAGCCAATGCTTGATATACTTAGCTCAATACTCGCTATATTTTTCTTCCAATATTTCATGATAGTATTCTATTACATTATTTACATGCTTCTCAATAGAATACATGTTTGAAACAACTTTAAATGCCTTCTCTGTTATGGAAACATAGTCCTTTTCTTGGAGACTAATTGCTCTAAGCAACTGTGAATCTAATTCATTCTCAGTTATAAATCTAAAACCTATTTCCGAACCTATTAATTTATTTCCATTGTCAAATTGTTCTTTGGTGCCTGCCGTATCTCTACCTACCACCATAGTTCCATTCAACATTGCCTCTACAGTAATGAAGCCAAAGCCTTCATATTCACTTGGCACCACAACCACTTTCGACTCAGCCATCAATTTATATATATCACTTCTAAACCCCAAATATTTAATTTGTGACTTAGCTTGCATTTTTGAAATTATATCCTTTATTCCTATCTGATCATTTCCCACAAGCCAAAGTTCATAATCCTTAATCTTATGGGAGATTCTTTCAAAACTTTCAAGCAACATTCTAACTCCTTTTTTTTCTGAAAGAAGACCCACATATAACAATACTTTATTTTTCATCACGTTAGTCCGCAATGTTTGTATTATTTTATCAGAAAAAACACCATCATATATTATCTTATCCTTTGTAGAATTTAACCTATAATAATCGTATACACTCTTAGTTATTGCAATACAATGATTATTTTTTCTTTCAAATAAATCTCTTACCTTACCTTCTCCTCCAAATGGCTTATAATTATACCCCAATTTTTGACATTCTCTAACATGCCAAACGTGAGGTATATTATTTCGTTCTGCCACTTCAGATCCTATACGTATTGTTCCAGTATTGGAATGTATTATATCCGGTTTCTCTATTTTTACAATTTCTTCAAGCCTTGACCTAAAAAAAGGACGATATACCCAGACTCTAATCAATCTTGGCAAATATCTTATTTTATCCTTTATGCTTCTAAAATTAGGAAACACCTCATTTTTGATATACTTAATAACATACATTCGTATATTATCATTTTTATCTATGAGTTGCGCAACACCTTTTGAAGAAGGTACAACTGCAATAACCTTAATTCCCATTGAGGCTAAACCATTACATAAATTTGCGAAAGCAATCCCAGCACCTTGAATTCCTTGATTATGTGCAATTATTAATACCTTCATAAAATTCTATTTATAATTTTAATTACTCTAATTAAACTTGTGTAAGTTGTCGTTTTGGCAGGGGCGCTCCAAGTAAATATGGAGCCAACATACACATCCAAGTAGGATAGGAATTTTGTGTTAGAAGTAATAAGTAAATCACCGTAACAATAAATAATCTATAAGTTTTATATTTTAAGAAATAATATGAATATATACTTATAGCTAATATCAAACCCACCAAACCATTTTGAATAATAAACACTTTATAACCTGCGCTACCATCTATGATATTTTGATCAACTTCTTTTCCACATAAAAAGTCTATAGAATTGAACAATTTATTATATTCAGTATCAACTTGTGATGTAAATCTATTATTACCTGCAATATTTCCATCATCATTTACCTCTAAACGACTCCATAAGAATACTTCAATCACATCCCCGTAACCAAGAGATTCAAACATTATCACTAATCCAGAACATGCTAAAATTAAATATGCTAATCCTTTTATAAGATGTTTATTAAAATTAAATAAAACATATCCTATAAAAAGAGTAATCATTCCCGCTAATGAAAATGACCAAATTTCCGCAATAAATAATATTAATACATACTTATTCTTTAAATTGAAATTATTGAGAATTATTAACGGCACAATTCCCATTGTCATGTGACCTGGTTCTGCAAATATTGACATAAACCTAAAGAAATTTGTCAAACGACCATCATTCTGTATGATAAATGTAATATAATTTGATGCACTATATCCAACATCTTTATATTCAATTTCCGTAGGTTCTATATTCCAGATATCAAATAGCCACAATAAATATGTAAATAATGATATTAGCAATAAAATTGAAAACCATTTTGTTATATAGTTTATATATTCTTTTCTATCTTCATTATTAAGAGACAATAGTCCCCACCACACCACAAATAAGGCGATATTCTGAATAATTCCATTTATATTACTTTTTAAACATTCAAATAATGAATATATCAATAATATGAAAAATAATCCTACATCCTCTTTAGATAATCGAAATGGATTACGCAGACACAAAATAGCTATCGAACATAATGCTCCTATTCCTATAGTAATCAGAAACAATTGATTTGTCCATATATACCACGGATGCATGCTATTTAAAAACAACATAAATATAACAAATTTATATGCTGTTTTAATTCGATTCTCAAATTGCAGATGCATGTTATATATTCAATTCAATTGAATCACTTTATATTAAATTATTTTCTATAATGAAATTATAAATTCATTTGTCAGCTTCTTCTAATGCTTCCTTTAAAGCTTGTATATATCCTTTCCCGAATTTTAAATCTGGTTCCATATAATTACCTTCTCCCCATTCATTCCATGATTTTAATATTAGAATTTGTTTATTCTTTGGCTTCCTTTTAATTAATTCAAGAGCCTGTTTCACATGCTGTTTAAAAAGAGAAGGAGTTGAATCTGTGAATATCAATCCCCCTGCACCTCTTCTAGGACTCCAATCCCAATTAGGGACGATTACTGGCACTTTATTCTCATCTTCGCAAGATTTATCTAATAAATAACGCATTGCATCCTTATATTTGAATACAAATTGCGGAATTCTAAGAATCCCTCCTATTTTATTTCGATAATAATTAAAAATAAGTGACCTTTTAGAGTAATTTTGCTTTAGCTCAATATTTCTAATTAAATCTAACCCAACAACATCTGTCTTCCTTATTGTTTCATCATCGAAATCAGCTATATTTGTAGTATATGACATAAAGAAGAACTCTGGCAACCCGTTTTCCTTTGCTAATTGATTCCAAACATTCTTCATCTCTTCAAAATAAGATATTTTCTTTACGTCTAAAATCATATAAGCCAATCTACCATCAATTCTTAAATACCTCTTGTCTTTAAACGCAGGCAAAAGATGATTAAACATCTTAATCGCATCATTAATTCCTGGATATGCCATTGTTATCAATGGCTCTTGTCTCAATGATTTTGTATCCGGATTCCATTCTTTCTTTGCCCAATTATGATTTGCCCAACATAGACAAAATGGAAAATCTGGTTTGCCATATTCTATTACTTCTGTCAATGGTCTTTCCATTATTGTATGACCATTGCCAAACCAATAATGATAATAGCAAAAAGCAGTAACACCTGCTTCTTTTGCTAATTCAGCTTGTTTTTCTCTCACCTCAGGGATTCTTAAGTCATAATATCCAAGATCTGCTGGCACCCGGGGCTGATAATGTCCCTTAAACAATGGTTTGGCCTTACCAACATTCGTCCACTCAGTAAATCCCTCACCGAACCAATTATTATTCTCTTCAATTGGATGATATTGTGGCAAATAAAATGCAATCACTATTGGTTTCATATCACTTGTTTTATTAATTTTGCAGGAACTCCGCCTATTATACAATTTTCAGGAAATGATTTAGTAACAACTGAATTTGCAGCAACCACACAACCACTACCTAATCTTACACCTGGTAATATTGTAGCTTTATCACCAATCCAAACTCTATCTCCAATTTTAATAGCCCCCTTAAATTCAATTTCTCTATCAATAGGGTCTACATTTTCCATTTCTATACACGTATTATTCCCATGGGAATTATCTGTTATCGTCACCCATCTCCCGGTCAATACCCCATTACCTATCTCTATTTTCCCAACAGCTGTTATATGATTATATTCTCCAATATTACAATTATCTCCGATAATAATTTTTACATTATTTTCATTAACTATATGACTTTTTGAGTTCCAACATGTCAAAATGACATGCTTATTTATGATACAATTATCGCCTATTGAGATAGACTCAGGGTGATTTGTTGTAAAATCTGTACATATCAAGGAATTCTTCCCAAAGTTTAAGAATAAACTTAAAATCCTATAAGTATGGAATTTTATAATTATAAAATTCCATAAATCCAAAATCCTATTATTATGTAATTTCCCTATCAAAATGACTGGAAGTAAAATATATGATATAATTTTTTTTATTTTACGTATCATAATTATAATCAGATTAGCTATCTCAAAAAATTTCTTATCTCATCATCATTTTCAATAATAATATATTTCTTATCATTGCCATCTAAAAAACGTAAATCTAATTTTTCAATTTCAGAAAGAGTATCCTTACCATACGTGCGAGCAATGCCACTTGCAATCACTTTAGCAGGGCATCCTCCCAAAATACTGTAAGGTGGAATTTCCGAATAATTCTTGCATAATACAGAATAAGAAGCAGCTATAATTGTATTATCTGGAATCACTGAACCTTTCTTAATAGTACACCTATTTCCAATCCAAATATTGCTACCAATTTCTATTTTCTCAAAACGTGGTTTAATACTTTTATTTTTTAAATTAATTGTATAATGAAAATCTGTATCTAAAACCTGAGACTGATATGTAATACGAACATTATCGCCCATTACAATTCTATGAATACAAAAAATCATCACATTCTCCCCAAACCAAAAATTATTACCTAACTCAAGAATTGCCTTTTTATCTAAATTAAGATCAACACCTTTATGAATAAACCCTTCTTTACAATTTTTTAATTTCAAAATTCCATCAATCCTTATTATTCCATTTCCAGTTGTTCTATAACCTATATCCCAACCCCATTTAATCATTCCGAATTTAACTTCTCCAACAATTTCTATATTTCCATTTAATCCAGCAAATTTAGGATTTCCGTAGATTAAAATTGGAATCTTTGTTGCTTGTCTTTTGGGCAAACAACTATAATTAAATATTAATGTTTTCCTAAAATTAGGAATTTGAATTAATTGTATCTGCTGTATCTTATTCAATGCCTTTTTCCTATATTTATACAATACCAGACTAACAAAAAAATACAACATACAATTAAAATATTTTTTTATCCGTAATGATAATGTAAATATCAATAACTTCCACATATTATTTTATCCAAACTCCTTTAGCTTGATTATTAACAATTTTTCTAATTT
>Ga0137306_104211_pt1 | contig 10035 bp, 14 predicted proteins | sample Inofroosms_March_FD_97187 | JGI IMG/M metagenome (GOLD analysis project Ga0137306, IMG submission 97187) | Mouse cecal microbial communities from Vienna, Austria - N-Acetylneuraminic and N-Acetylglucosamine D2O microcosms_March | ecosystem: Host-associated > Mammals > Digestive system > Large... | reverse complement strand
TAAGACCTTTACAATGGCAAATGTTATCCAACAATTAAATAAACCAACACTTGTCATAGCGCATAACAAGACATTGGCAGCTCAGTTATATGGAGAATTTAAAGAATTTTCCCCCAATAATGCCGTCGAATATTTTGTCTCCTAGTATTACTAAATCTGTTTGCATACAGGATATAGCTGTTTTTTGAAGAATAAACCATATATATAGTGTTTGAAAGGATTGCAGGAATTGTGTGGACGGTGTGTGCCAGTAACCACGATTCGTCGAGAAGCGATTGATTTTATTATTCATATCGCATATAATTAAAAAAGGGGAGAACCAATGATAGAGACAAATTTAGCGCAGACAGTCAGTGCAACGAACGACGCCGGCGCTGCATATGATACAAATGTAAAATATCTGCTTGCGGACAAGCAGATACTGTCACGGATTTTGAAGTATACTATTGAAGAATTTCGGGAGATGGATATTGAAGATATCCTTAGCTGCATTGGTGATGATATTGAAATCGGGACAAGGCCGGTTGATGCGGGACTTTCTAATCTTGGACGGGTGAAAGGAACCGTAACGGAAGATAATATTCCGGGAGAGGGCATTATCTATTATGATATCCGTTTTACTGCGTACCTCAGGAAAAAAGAGATGAAGATTCTGATCAACATCGAGGCGCAGAAGTCAACAGATTCTGGTAAGCTGGGATACCACTTGGAGAATAGGGTTGTGTTTTATCTCGCAAGAATGATTTCAGCACAGAAACAGACAGAATTTTTCCACAGTGATTTTGATAATTTGAAAAAAGTCCGAAGTATCTGGATATGTATGGATAGCGAGGAAACGGAAGATTCTATTGAGGAAATCGGTTTTGACAGAAAAACGGTTTTTGGGAATAAAAGAAATTCATATCATACGGATCTGATGAAAGGCATTATTGTAAATATCAGGAGTGGAGTGGATAGTTCTTCCGGAAAAGCTATAAAGAAATCTCAAAACGTGTTGATAGCTATGTTGGAAGATTTAGTTTCCAGGAAAGATGTATCAGAGAAGAAGCGTATATTGGAAAATGAATATGGAATGACAATGACAGTTGAATTGGAAAGGAGAATCCAGATTATGTGTAATTGGTCAGAGAGTATTAGAGAGCGGGAAAGAAGGGAAGCAAGAATAGAAGCAAGAAGGGAAGCAAGAATAGAAGCAAGAAGGGAAGCAAGAATAGAAGCAAGAATGGAAATCATTGAAAAAATGATTAAGGCTAATGTGACGAAAGAGCACATTATTTCTTTTGGCTTTACTGAGGAAGAATACAAAAAAGCAGAGAGTACGTTATGTGCAAATGCTTAGATACACATGTATATTGGTTGAGAACAAAAGAGTATGTGTGAAGTGATTGAAAAATATGTGGACGACAAAAGGACAGTAATTTACTGCGGTTGGCCACGGCATAGACGAATGTAGTGATGAGAAACTATTATGACTGAGAGCAATCTGAAAGGTGGATTGCTCTTAATTTTGTTACAAATTATTCTGCAAAATATATCAGTAACGTATTTGGCTGATATAGGAATGTTGCACAATTCTCTGAAAAGTTATATTCTTTATTTTGATTTATATAGTCCATTCTTCCTCTATGTTGGAAAAACTATCGGATAGCAATTATATAGTTCATATGTCAATGTTCTGATTTGAGCTAATTCCATTTCTACGATACCCTTGAAAAAATCTGACAAAATCAAATCTAAGAAAACCAATGGATTCAGATTTCATCTTTAAGAAAAACCAAAAAGGTGAATGTCTACACTGGCTTTAGGATATGCCAATTTGATATAGTAAAGGATATTTATTTTGGTTGTATACAATAATAGGGATATGGCCAATATCAATGTTAATTATTGGGAGGAGTGGGTAAACGTGTTAAAGATTTAACTTTTGGTCAGTATGACGGAAACCGTCAGGCTTTCCTATGGGAAATCCAGGGAGTTAGCAAAGGAAAGCAGAGAAAACGGTACCCAGAAAAAGATGCTGTCCTTAAAGGATGATAGCCGGATAAGGATTGTATTTCAGAGCAGGAGAAATCTGAAAGCAGTGGTAGAAACAAAAATGTTGCGGAAAAAACTGGGGAAGTTTATGGGAAACCATTTTTTAAGATGGAAAGGCAGCAGGCAGATCACTCTGTATGATGACTTTGAGCCATACAGCTTTTTCTTCCAGGAAGAAACGCCCTATGGAGCCAGGACATGCGGGGGTGTTATCCTTCACAGTAGGGAGAATCTGAAAAAAGCATATTATGGGATACATACATGATCGGAAAGGCCAGAGGAATAGGGCAATCCGAAAATCGGATTGTTCCTAATTTTATTTTCAGGAGGATTTGAGCGAATGGACAGGCCAATGACGACGAAAGAGCTTTTTCTAAAAATACACAGTAGTTTAGATAAGAGACATAAAATACCGAATATATTGGATTATGGCATTGCTACAAATAATCCGGTTCCGATAAAAACCTATGAGTTTGATCTGAAAAGCAACCTTGCTTATGGAGGAAGCGAAGGAATTTATCTGGATTTGTGGATTGAATATTTCGTAGATAATGAAAGGTGTAAAAGCAGTATTGGGACATATAAAACGCTTGATGAAAGCTGTAAAGCCATGCATATTATGGCAGCGCTGCTAGCAGACTTTATCATCGAAGAATATGGATATGTCAATGCTAATCCGGATGATTTCACCTGGGAGGGTGTAAATGTATATCCATTTGACGGAATAGGGACACGATTTGGAAGCGGATGTACCTGCGGCAGTATGGAAACCGCACTAAAGAAAAAAGATGAATTGTTAAAGATGTATCCACGGGTAATTGTAAGAGATAATGCAACAAGAGAGAAAAGGACTTTCGATTCTAAAATAATTGACTGGGAGGGATAAGCCGTGATAAAGTTGAATGACGGAACTTATGTGGTAGGGTTTGATGATGGTTATCAGTTTGGTAAAACAGCAAATGCACTATTTGACAATGGGGTTTATGAGATGGGCAGGGTTGAGCCGTCTGTTAAAGAGCATTCCCTGAAATACGAACGGAAGTATTATAAGGTAGGTGAGGGCAGAGCAGCCATTACCGAAGATAAGGTGTCTGATGAGAATGCAAGGCTACTGACAATGGTTGCAGTTGCAGAGGAATTAAAGACGGAGGGAGTCCGGAAAGCTGAGATTATTTTGGCTGTTGGACTCCCTTTCTCTGACTATGGAAGGGAAAAGAAGGGAGTCGTTGATTATTATCTTCGGAAACCAGCCCTGAAATATGAATTTGAAGGAATACGCTATGATGTTACCATACGGGAGGTATATGTTTTTCCCCAGTGCTTTTCTGCCATAGCCCCAAGATTGTGTAATATGGAGGGCGAATACTTAGTCATTGATATCGGAAGCAAGACAACGGATGTGTTATACTTACGTAATGGCATTCCAGTGGAGAGTAAATCCGTTACGATAGAAAAAGCCATGGTGAAATGGATGAAGCAGATACAGGGAAACCTGCAAGTGCAGTTTGGAAAAAACATCCCTGAAAGCGAGATATTAAAGGTGATATTAAAACAGCCTAACTTTCTGCCCAAAGCTTACGCAAACCTGATTCGCGACGATATACGTGAGCAGCTTCATTCCCTTGAATTGGAACTTGAAGAAAGACAATATGACATTCAGTACATAAATTTGATATATGTGGGGGGAGGTGCCAGTGCGATGCGGAATTTTTCCGAGGCACGTTCCAATGTCGCTTATGACATGGATATCCATGCAAATGCAAAGGGGTATGAGTTTCTGGCAACGCAGATTCTACTGAAAAAGGAGGCGGCTTAATGGCTGATAAATTGATTGTGACGATCTGTTTTAATGCAGAAGGAGTGGTGGCAGACTTGTATCATAAGATATGGGAGAATAAAATAGGTATTGAATTATCTGTTTTTATTGAGGATGAAAAGGAAAATATTATACTCTCGAATGGCGTATTTACAGCAGAAGGAAAATACTGTGTTAGGAATGTTAGTAAAACGGCGGCAAATGGTAATGATGGGAAGGAAAATCTTACATTCAATTTTGCGTCAAATAAAATGGAATCAAATACGGAGGACATGAAAGATATTATGTCTGGTCATGTTAAAAGGGCTATTAAAAGAATACACTATGCCGGGGGCTGTGATGCGCAGGACGAATACAGTAAAGGTTATGATGACGCTATTACCCTTGCGTTGAATATACTTTTGGAAGAAACAGGGTATGTATTTGAAGGTATACTTGATTGATGAAGATATGGAGGCGGCTTAATGGCTGATAAGCTGATCGCGACAATTCGTTTTAACACAGAGGGAGTGGAGGCGGATTTGTATCAGAAAATACAGGAGGGCAAAGAGAAAGCCGGACTATCAGTTCCGGAATATGTGAAGAAAATCCTGTTGGAGCATTTTGAGAGCGAGGAAAGATGTGAAAAGGAACGCAGCATCTTATATGAGATCAGGGAAGAATACCAGGAGATGGCACGGCGGTTGGAAAAAGCGGTGAGCCAGAGTATACAAAGGCATGATGCCGTGCTGTTGGATGCCATTAGTAAGATGGGCGGTATAAGTCCGCTACAGACAGGTGTACTGCCGGAAGAACAGATGGAAGCACAGCTTCCGGAAGTAAGCGGAGCGGTTCCAGAAGGAGCATTGGATTTTCTGAATCAGTGATGGGGTGGACCGTTTGCTGCAAAATTGTAGCAAACGGTTGTTGCTGCTGTAAATTTGTAGCAGACATCTCATGACTTCCATATTATTTTGCTATGGATTTACAGCAGATCATTGTGTTTGCTATAGATTTGCAGCGGAAATTAGGACAAAAATTATAATTTTATTTTGGACTGTTAAAACAGGATGGTTTCTGATAAAATATTATTATAGATATAGGGAACCACGAAAAAACAGGGGGATTCAGAAAATCTGTTTATATCCTATCAGCCCCAGCGAATGAGACAGAAAGGGGAATGAATTATTATGTATGAATTAGGAAAAGAAATAAAATGGGAAGAAATTGGGATATCCAATGATTTCCTGTTTGGAAGGGTAATGCAAAACCCGAAGCTGTGTAAAAAATTGTTAGAGACGATTTTAGAAATTGAGATCGAGCGGATCGAATATCCGGAAGGACAGAAGGTTATCAATCTGGAAAAAGACGCTAAAAGTGTGAGACTGGATATTTTTGTACGGGACGAGAAGCAGTCCGTTTACGACATTGAAATGCAAGCATGTTCCAGCACAGAACTTCCTAAAAGATCGAGATATTATACGGCGATGCTGGATTTGGATATGCTGGATAAGGGAGTAAGCTACAAGGAATTGAAACACAGCTTTGTAATATTTATCTGTACATTTGACGCATTTGATAAAGAACGTTATTGTTATACATTTGAAAATATGTGCCATGAGGAAAAAGGGATGCGTTTGAATGATGGGACTACAAAGATATTCTTAAATGCGTTAGGGACAAAAGGGGATGTAAGCCCTGAATTAAAAGCATTTTTGGGATATGTGGCCGGACATAAAAGCGATGACGAATTTGTGAAGGAATTGGATGCGGAGGTTACAAAAGTAAGGGCAAGCAAAGAATGGAGGCGAGAATATATGACATTGTTGATGAGAGATCAAGAAAATGTTGAGAAGGGAATCAAACAGGGACAGAATATGCTTGCAGAGTTGATAGAACGATTATTTGCGGATAATCGCATAGAGGATGCAAGGCTTGCGGCAACTGATGAAAGTGCAAGGAGAAGGTTTTATAAAGAATATGGGTTGAAAGAATGAAATTAATCCAAACAATTCACAAAGGAACCTTCTGAAACTTTAAGATTGTTTTGTGTCTTGTCCTCTCTGGGTACTACCAAGAGAAGTAAAGATAGTGAGGAGCCACAAAATGGGTATTGAATTTCCAGTAATAGCAAAGCATAAGTATTGTTATAAATATGAAAAGAAATTAAAACAAAGATATATCTACATCTTATTTTACAGTGATTATGATTCCAGGAGGGGATGTTTTCCGAGTATAATTATAGAGGCAAATGGAAAGTATTCCGGGAGGCATTATGATAGGAGATTGCCATGGAGCGCAGATGATATTTTGAGTGCTCAAATTCCGCTAGAGGAAGTCCCGGAAAAAGTAATACATTCCGCAAATAAGTGGCTTAATATAGTTAATCAGCCCCTCTTGCCAGAAAAAACAAGGACGTTTAAAGGAATGTGAATGATGTTGATAATATAATAATTTCCAAAACATAAGAAGTGTGGGTGATCGAATACATGTTGTTATTCGACCACCCATTATAAAAGAATTGGTTCATTTTTCCTTTTTCCCTTTATTAAACGTCAAAAATGGTTTGGTATTACAAAAATATTCAGCCAATAATAGAAAAATATATTTATTAAGAGGATATACATATTATGAAGAATAAACGTTTAACTTGTTTTTGGGTACTGTTATCTGTAGTATTTTCTTTATTCGGATGTTCCGGGAATGTGGAAAATGTAACATCTGTACAGGTGAATGAAATTACATCTGGAGCGTTATCAGTAGAAACTACAATGATGGAGCCGGAATCCATCCTGCCTGAAACAGAAAATTCTACAATATATGACACGGAAGAAGAAACAACCACTTCGCCGGAACCAGTATCCCAGGAACTTACGGTTCATTTCATTGATGTAGGCCAGGGTGATTGCACTTTGATTACCTGCGGCGATGAAACAATGCTAATTGACGCAGGGGACAATAACCAGGGTACAAAGATCCAGAACTATCTTCAACATGAAGGCATCAGTAAATTAAAATATGTAGTTTGTACACATCCGGATGCTGACCATATTGGCGGTATGGATGTTATATTGTATAAATTTGACTGTGAAACCATATTTATGACTGATGAGGAAAAAGATACCGCCACATACAGAGACGTTATTGATACTATAGAAAATAAGATATATAAAAAGACGTTACCTGTAGTGGGAGAACAATACCGGCTGGGGGATGCGGAATTTACTATTGTGGCTCCTTCGCAAATGCGTGAAGATAGCAATAATAATTCTATTGCGCTGATGCTGTCCCATGGAAACAATACGTTTCTTTTTACTGGTGATGCGGAAGAAGATGAAGAATCGGATATAGTAAAACTTGATCTGCCTGCTGGCATAGATGTTTATAAAACGGGACATCATGGAAGTAAAAGTTCCTCATCAGAAGAATTATTGAATGCGATTACGCCGAAATATGCTGTGATAAGCTGTGGAGAGGGAAATAAATATGGACATCCCCATGCGCAGACACTAAATAATTTCAGAATGATGGGAATACAGGTTTTCAGGACTGATGAGCAGGGAACTATCGTAGCATCCAGCAATGGGGAGGAAATTACGTGGAATTGCAGCCCATCTACAAGCTGGATAGCGGGAGAACCTATAGGCACTCAAGAAGAATCGTCAAAGCCAGAACCGGAGTCTGAGGCTGCGCAGCAAACTGAAACACAAGCGGCTATAGATGTGCCTCCAGTAGTGGCAGAAGAAACAAATCCTCCGGCATCGGTTACATATATCTGTAATACGAACACCAAAAAATTCCATTATCCTACATGCTCAAGTGTTGACCAAATGAAAGAAACGAATAAATTGGAGGTCAATCTGTCAAGGGATGAGGTAATTGCACAGGGATATGTTCCTTGCAAAAGATGTAATCCGTAGGCAGAAATTTTAAATTATGAAAGAATTGTTTTTGAGAGGATGGCATTTGTGCCACCCTCTTATTTGAATTAAAGATTGCTTTTTAAATAAATAGCCAATTTTTTGAGAGATAGAAATTGTTGTAAAATGAGCGTTTGATGTTAGTAGATAATATGAGAATTTTATTTTGTTTCGACTCTGATATCGGTTTGAGATAAAATATATTTTTCTAGATTTTGTTTTGGAATCTTCCAAATCCGCCCAATCCGAAAACAATTGATTTTATTCTGCTTTAAAAGATTATATGCGGTATTCTTCCCAATGCCTAATATTTTTTGCATTTCGTATACAGATATTAACTCGTTATAATTCTCAAGCATTTTATAACCTCCAATATATTTTTATAAAAATGTTAGATTATTCTCATAGAAAAAGTATTTTAAGGAATTAAAAGGAATTGAAAGGAATTAAATAATTAATATCCATTATAACATATAGATAAAGAACAAGAACGGTGTAATACAAAAACCGTTCTTGCTAAGAAAGCTGCCGCATAAAATGCGGTAGGTTTCAATAAATAATTAATGATATCTATTATATATCAAATTATATTAGTAATAGAATGATTTATATTATATGAAAAAGGAGGATAATTTATTGTGGCCAATGGAAAAGGTAGAATAATTAATGTCAGGGTTACTGACTATCAATATGAGAAACTACATAAAGAAGCATATGAATCTGGGATGGAGTTTAGTGCTTATATACGTCATAAGCTTTCTGGAAATTATAAAGAATCGGAACGAATAGAATATGAAGGAAAAGTATATAAAGAAAACTTAACAAAAAACCAAATAAATAGGAAATTAATAGAATTGAATTATCATACCGAACAAGTGGTAAAATGTAATAAGAAAAACCATGCAAGATTTATGCAGCAAATAATGGAGGAATTATGGCAATTGTTAAATTAACTAAAGATAAATATCAATACAAAGGTGATGTAATTAAAGTTATACATTATATAGGAAATTTGAGTAAATGTAATCATGAGATATTTGGAGGACGAAATCTATTTAATTATTTTAATTATTATGGGGATCTTATTGCAGAACAATTCTTAGCAATACAACAAGGTCAAAGATTTGTAAGAAGGATTTATCATCTAATAATTAGCTTTGATAGTAAGATTGATAATGCGGATTTGTTTTTTGCGCAAAGAGTTGGGCAAAGACTTTGTGACTTATATCCAGAGTATCAATCAATTTTTGTGGTGCATGAAGATAAAGAAGCATTACATATGCATATGGTATTTAATAATTGTCCGATTTTTCCTGGCAAACCTAAATTAACTAGTGTGTTCAATCTGCCATTATTACAAGATATAGTTGATACAATGATTAGTAAACATTTAGGAATCCCAATGTAGATTAAAGCATAATATAGGGATTGTTATTGCATATTTTTATATAATACAAGTAAATCTAAAGTGAAAATATTATTATATTTTTTCGTATGATTTTAAAACAGCTTTGATTGCTGTAAGTTGAACGGGTGTTAATGAAGTTACGTCAATAAAATGGCGACTATCTAGACCAAGTAGATAATCAGTTGTTACGCCATAGAGAGTAGCGAGTTTAATTAATTTGTCATATGAGGGATATCGAGATGACACCTCATAAGAAGATATCAAAGCTGTAGAGATACCGATTCTTTCGGAGACCTGGACTTGGGTAAGTCCTAAATTTATGCGTAATTCTTTTAGACGTTTACCTAATTTGTGCATAGAAGAATCCTCCCTACTTATAATATCAATATGAAATAAATTATAGGTGAATATTTTATATATAAAAATACACTAATAGTTGATTTTGCAGGAATAATATGGTAAAATATAAAGCCAAGGGTGTGATTATATTGATATTACTACAATATGCTAAGGGAGACTCTAATATAGGGTTTTTTGATAATTTTAAAAATGTTTTGGGGTATCATGTAAAATAATTACAAGGGATATTACCAGGATGGAATCCTTTTTAGCGAAAAACGGAAATTAGTCTGCCATGTGCAGTTTTATCTTACAGGACGGCCTCCTGCTTTATGGACGCTAATGGTTAGTGGAGAGCCTTTCCTAGATATGATGATCTGTCAAAGAATATTGCTGTTTTATAAGGTTGATAGTTACCGGAAGGGGGAATTTCTTAAGGTTAAAAAAGTAATTAGCGCTGGTGAAAATGGATCATAGAATTAATGAAATAAAATATAATTGGAGGTTATATTATGTCATTTTTAGGAGATTTATTGTGG
>Ga0137306_104209_pt1 | contig 10035 bp, 6 predicted proteins | sample Inofroosms_March_FD_97187 | JGI IMG/M metagenome (GOLD analysis project Ga0137306, IMG submission 97187) | Mouse cecal microbial communities from Vienna, Austria - N-Acetylneuraminic and N-Acetylglucosamine D2O microcosms_March | ecosystem: Host-associated > Mammals > Digestive system > Large... | reverse complement strand
CAACACCGTTTTCTTGTCGGTGGTCGATGCGTTCGTGTTCCGGACTTCATCGGAAGCGGCAGACTGCGACTGTTCCACAGGATTTAAAGAGTCTTTTTCAATTGGCTCGAAGGAATCGTTGTTCTCAGACATAGGTTAAAATTCGAATTTTATGCGTAAAGTTAACAAAAAAATCACAATTTTTTGTAAAAAACACTTATATTTGCAATCAGAATACAGATTGTGTGACTATTGTGTGACGATATAAGCAACCTGCATCATAGATAATAACATCTTATTAACTGAGGAATTCATATAATTATGTATTACATCACCCTTAACAACCAGACAATCGGGCCAATGTCTGCAGAGCAGATGATGGCTTACAATGTGACCAATGAAACTCCTGTAAGCAGAGACGGAGGAGAATGGCAACCGCTTTACACCTATCCCGAACTCATGGAGCGTTATCAGAAAAGCGGCAAATCTTATGCCGAAAATGCCGAGGTTTCGTCAAAGAAAACACTTTGCGGCATAATGGCGATATTGCTCGGTGGTCTTGGCGTGCAGTATTTTGTAATGGGCAAGACCGCCGCCGGTCTGATTACGATTCTTCTTACAATCGTGACATGCGGACTTTGGGAAATAGTCACCCTCATTCAGGGCATAATGATGCTCTGCATGACAGAATCCGACTTTAAACGCAAGTATATCGATTCAACCTCCACTCTTCCTCTTTTCTGAGCGCTGCATTTCTGAAGCGTTTGCCTGCAGACAATACATTGAAGTTTCCGGAAGCATAGTTGCAGTTATGCTTTCGGAAACTTCTTTTTTTTTAATGAAATTTAAGTTAAAATTTACGTTTCGAAACATTTTTTGTGTAAAAATTTGCACTAAACGAAATTTTACTATAAATTTGCGCAAAATTTCGTTAAAACTCGAAATCGACATAATGCATTATGTCCTGTTATCAGGAAAACTGGCGTTTTCCTGATAACATATAAAAGGATATGTATGCGGCAATAATTGAATCAGACCGAATGGCACAGCTGTCAGCCGGACTAAATAACCTTAGAAGAATTAACTAATTACGAATCATGACAAAGAAACTCCTTTGCCTGCTGAAGGCAACCCTGGTGTTGAGTGTCTTCTCCCTCTGTCTCGTCAATTGTGGAGGCAAAGACGATCCTGATCCCGGACCCAACGGTGGCGGAAACACAACTGAAATAAAAGTTACCCTCCCGTCGAGTGTGGATGTTGTAAAAGGTGAAGACTGCAAAATCGAAGGCGAGAACACACTGCAAACTTCCGATCTTGTCTATCTCATAGAGGGGGGTACCATTACTTCCTGCGCTGTGACTGAAGCTGACGCCGCTCATTTCGCGTTCCGTCTCCCTGCTGATTTTAAGGGAGGGAATTATCGCTTTGACGTGAAGCGCGGAGATCGCCGTGTGCAATTCGGAACGATAACCATAAATATGGTTGAAAGGAAGATCGAGATTTTACCTGGCACTACTATATATGGTGTGGTTGAGTCTGCCGAAGGTCCTATAGCCGGAGTGGTTGTCAGTGACGGTGTGGAAACTGTTCAGACTGATGATAACGGTGTTTACCAACTGAAATCTGAGAAAGAGTCGGGTTATGTGTTTATTTCTGTGCCCGGTGGTTACGAATGCGCGCTCGATGGCGTTTTCCCTGATCATTATCGTACCCTTGTATCTGCAAAAGATGTTCCCGAAAACCAAAGCTTCACCCTAAAGAAAGTTGACCAAAGCAATTATAAGGTGCTTTTCTTCGGTGACATGCACCTTGCCGACAGAGCTAAAGGGGGTACGGCTTCAAATATGGACAACACCCAGTTTAAAGGTGTTGCCAAGGATATTAATAACTATGTGCAGTCGAATGGCGGAAGCAAGATTTATGCTATTACTCTCGGTGACATGACATGGGATCTTTATTGGTATGACCGCAATTTTGATCTTTCCGACTACAAAGAGTTTTTTAACGAGCAGGTAAAAGGTTTGCCGGTGTATCACACTATCGGTAACCATGACAACGACATGAATGCCATAGGACAGTTTAAGGCAAAGAATCCTTTCGCTGTCACGATTGCCCCTCCTTATTATTCTTTCAATATAGGAGACGTTCATTATGTGGTTCTTGATAATATCGATTGTTCGAAATATGTAGGCGGAGGCGATTCCAACCGGAAAAATCAGGTTGCAGGAAAGATCTATTCTCCCCAGTTCTCATGGCTTGCGAAAGACCTTTCCTATGTGGACAAGTCTACGCCTGTAATCATCACTATGCACGTTCCGGTATATAGCGACAGCAAGCCCGGCGAGTTCTCCGCGAGGACTTATTCTCCTGAAGTGCTTGCCGCTGTTGAAGGATATAACGTGCATTTTGTGACCGGTCATACGCACCGCAACTATAATGCGCTCCCCGGGAACAAAGGTGTAGACAACGTTTATGAACACAACGTTGGCGCCATATGTTCCGACTGGTGGTGGAGCGGTGCCGTGACCCCCGGCTGCCTTATGGCTCCTGATGGCACTCCTGCAGGATATGCAGTATGGGACATAACCGGAAAAGATTTCAAGTATACGTATAAATGCGCCGGCAAGGATGAAAATTTCCAATTCCGCTCATATGACCTTAACGAGGTTTCTTTCTCTTCGAGTGACGTTGAAGGACTTAACTCGACGATGGCAGCAATATTTGCAGCAAAGATAGCAGATTATACAGGTCAGAAGAAGAATGAGGTGCTCCTTAATGTATGGAACTACAATACGCGTTGGACTATCACTGTGACTACGGCAGACGGAAAGGCTCTTGACGTGAGGCATGTAAGTGCTTATGACCCATTGCATATCGCAGCCAATGTTTTGAAACGCTGGAAAGGGAGTCCGACTTCCGAACCTATCGGTTCCACAACGAAAGACCATCACTTCTTCAAGGTCACGGCTCCCGATGCCGACACAGACCTGATCATTACAGTTAAAGATGAGTTTGGCCGCACTTACACAGAAAACATGCAACGTCCGAAAGCCTTCGGCACGGACGCTTACAAGATAGAGATAAAGTAGGCTTTTGCTTTTAGGCGTTAGGTTTTAGGCTTTAGGCATTAGGATTTGATGCCAAAGCCTAAAACTCTTGAAACTTAGGATATAGATACTAACGCCTGACGCCTAAGACCTAACGCCTGCCAATAGGTTCCAGATGTGAGGCTCTAACGCCTGCCACCTAAAGCCTAAAAAACTGAACTAACTATTTTACTTACTAATACCTACCTTATGAAACAAGTCAGAAGACTAATTCTTTTGATGGTGACGCTGATGGTCAGCTTCCCGCTGTGGGCGGCGAGCCGTCAGGTAACGGGCACCATTACCGATGAAGCGGGTGAGCCGCTGATCGGAGTCAGCGTGATGCTTGACAAGTCGAGAACGGGATGTATGACCGACATCGACGGAAACTTTTCTCTTCAGATACCTGAAGGGGAGGCGACTCTGAAGATCGTGTATGTCGGCTACCAGAGCCAGCAGATCAAGGTCGCTCCCGGTCAGAATGCACTGAAGATTGTGATGAAAGAAGATGCTCAGACCCTTGAAGAGACTGTGGTTATCGGTTACGGTACCCAGAAGAAGGTGAACCTCACCGGTGCCGTTGCCTCTGTTGACGGCAAAAGCTTTGAGGACCGCCCCGCCGCAACAATCTCCAACATGCTTCAGGGATCCGTAGCCGGCCTTAATGTAACCACCTCTTCTGGTGTGCCAGGTTCATCCCCCGACCTAAATATCCGCGGTAAGGCATCTATCAATGGCGGGTCTCCGCTCGTACTTATTGACGGCTCAATAGGTGAGATTGACAATGTGAATCCTAATGATGTGCAGTCTATTTCTGTAATCAAGGATGCCTCGGCAGCAGCAGTGTATGGTGCGCGTGCAGCATTCGGTGTAATTCTTGTGACAACGAAGAATGGTCAAGAGAAAGAGGGTAAGGCTACTGTTCGTTACAATGGTCGTTTCGGATGGGAAGAACCCACAACTTCTACAGATTATGAAACCACCGGTTATTGGTCTGTTTATCTTGTTAATAGATTCTGGGAAGCTACCAATGGTGCAGGTTCACAGTATATAAAGTATGATGCCAATGATATGCAGGAACTTCTTGCACGTGTTAATGACAAGACAGAGCATCCAGATAGACCATGGGTTGTAGAAACGATGTATAATGGCCGTAAAGCATGGAAATACTATGCCAATACGGATTGGTATAATACACTTTATAATGATAGATATTTCCAGCAACAGCATAATATTTCATTAAGTGGAGGTATAAATAAGATCCGTTATTACCTTTCAGGAGGCCTTAACTTCCATGATGGAATACAGAAAATAGCCAACGACAAGTTTAAGAAATATAATTTACGTGCAAAATTGGATTTTCCTATCAATAAATGGATAAACGTAAGCAATAATACCTCTTTCTATGGATCGACATATGAATATCAAGGAGGTAATGAGTCTGCGATGCAAGGAACTGCGCGGCATGCGCTTGCTTGCTATCCGCTACAGAATCCTGATGGATCCTATATTTTCACAACGCCTTATCAAGAATTTAATGTAGCTAACGGACGTCATATTTTGTATAGCCTTGGAAAGAGCCCTTCAACTAAACGTCGCACTGATTTTACAAATACAACACGTGTTAACTATTCTCCAATCAAACAGTTGACATTCAGTGCCGATTTTACGTATCGTTTTTTCCAGGATAGAAATACTACACGCCGTGTGAACCTTCCTTATAGAACATATCCGGATCAGGAGATGCAATATCGTGTAACCGGTGCCGGTATTAATGACCTGCAAGAAAGTGTAGGAACTTATAATTATTACGCAGCAAACGGTTTGGTTACATATAAAGATACATTTAAGGATTCACATAACTTGACTGTTGTTGCAGGTTATAATTACGAAACCCGCAATTATAAGAATGTTTATGCAAAAGGTCAGAACCTTACGGTAGATGATCTTGCAGACTTGGATCTTGTTGGAACTGATGACAAGGGAAATGTTATAACTGCAGTTGAGGGTGGTCAGAACCAATATGCGCTTCAGGGTATCTTCGGACGTATAAACTACGACTATTTAGGTAAATATCTTGCGGAAATTTCTGGCCGTTATGACGGAACGTCTCGTTTCGCCCGAGGACATCGTTGGGGATGGTTCCCTTCAGGGTCAATTGGTTGGCGTTTTTCTGAAGAAAAGTTTTTCGAACCTCTCCAGCCAATGTGGAGCAATGGTAAAATCCGTGCATCTTTCGGTACACTTGGTAACCAGAATGTGTCAGACTACTATACGTTCTTACGTCTGATGGGATCCGGAACTTTAACCAAATTTTCTTTTGGAGAAGGATCTACGGCAGCGCCTTATGCTACATTAGGTTCCCCTATAGCATCTAACCTTACTTGGGAAAAGACAGAACAATGGGATCTTGGTTTTGACTTAGGCTTCTTTAACAATAGGCTTTCTGCGACTATTGACCTCTACATACGAGACACAAAAGATATGCTCACAGAGGGTATTCATTTGCCTTCCGTTTATGGCGCTACTTCACCTCAGATGAACACGGCGAATTTGAGGACTAAGGGATATGAAATTGCGCTAAACTGGAATGATGATATAAAGCTTTTCGGTCACAATTTCTCATATGGAATCGGATTCAATATTTCTGATTATAAAAGCACCATTACCAAATATGATAATAGAGAGAGAACTTTTGCAAAAGATTATTATGAAGGTATGGAGCTTGGTGAAATCTGGGGTTTCCGTATAGGAGGTATCTTCCAGACTGATGAAGAAGCTCAGAAATATGCAAGTGATGTAGATTTGTCATATGTTGCCAAAAGAATCGGATCCGGTTGGGCAGCAGGTGATGTCAAGTATCTTGATCTTGATGGTGACGGAGTGATCGGTATTGGAAAGAATACTGTTGATAATCCTGGCGACCGTGTGAAACTGGGTAACTCTTTGCCGCATCTTCAATATGGTTTCCGAGCTAATATTAATTATTTCGGATTTGATGTGTCTGCGTTCTTCCAGGGAACAGGAAATCATTATTGGTATCCCAACGGTCATTATATGGATTTCTGGGGATGTTATTCATATCCTTATGTAACTTTCATTCCATCTGATTTTAAAGATAAGATTTGGAGTGAGGATAATCCAGATGCATATTTTCCACGAGCAATGGGATATGCCTCTACAAGTGGAACTTTGCAGTTTGTTAATGACCGGTATCTTCAGAATTTGAGGTATCTTAGATTCAAAAACCTTACAGTTGGATATACAATACCGCAAAAATGGACGCGCAAGGCTTTAATGGAGAAAGTGAGAGTTTATTTTACTGCCGAGAATCTATGTTATTGGTCTCCGCTAAAGAAAAATACCAAGTATATTGATCCGGAGGGTGCTATCAATAGAAAATCGTCTAATTCTAATGAGAAATTCTATCCTTGGTCAAAGAGCTTTATGTTCGGTCTTGACGTAACATTCTAAACATAAATATATAGAAATATAATGAAAAAAATATTATATATAATATCTTTCCTTTGTCTTGGTATGTTTTCTTCGTGTGAAGACGCGATAGATTTGCAACCTAAGGATAAGGTAGACATTGAGGGATTTTTTAATTCGGCTACAGCCAATGATCTCCAGATGTTCAGCAATTATTTTTATAGTAATCTTTTGTCTCAATCAATGGAGAATAAACCAACATTGCTTGATCAGGATGACGTAAAAATAGATCAGGAACTATCAGCGGTTCTTAAGGGCGGTACATACAGAACTGTACCATCGAATGGTGGTGGTTGGAGTTGGGGTGTGCTCCGCAGGATCAATACTCTTCTTGAATATATCGACCGGTGTCCAGACAAAGCTGCCGTGAAACAGTATTCTGGTGTAGCTCGTTTCTTCAGGGCATATTTTTATTTCGAGAAGGTTAAGAGATTCGGGGATGTGCCCTGGATCAACCGTCAGCTTGGGTCGGATGATCCTCAATTATATGCACCGCGTGATTCACGTGAGCTGATTATGACAGAAATGATAAAGGACATTGATTTCGCGATAGAGGCACTTCCTGTTGTTTCTGCCGAAGCATCAGCTCCATATCGTCTTACGAAAGGAGCAGCTCTCGCTTTGAAGTCTAATTTCTGTTTATATGAGGGCACATTTCGCAAATATCATGAGATATCGCTTGATGGCAATGACTGGAGATATTATCTTGAACAGAGTGTTGATGCTTCTGAAAAGCTTATGAGTGGTCAATATGGCAAGTATTCACTTGTTACGGGATCAGATGCTTCGCAAACCTATATGAATATGTTTGCTGCTCAGGATGCTAATAAGAATGAATACATTCTTGCCGTGAAATATGATCAAGGTATGCAGATACTTCATAATGCTAATGCCCATACGGTTGTTCCGACCCAAGGACAACCAGGTTATACAAGAAAATTTATATGTTCATATCTTATGAAAGATGGGACAAGATTCACTGATATCCCGGGTTGGCAGACAATGCAGTTTGTTGATGAGGTTAAGGATCGTGACCCACGATTGACACAATCAATACGAGGTTTGAATTATCACCGTATTGGCTCAAAGGAGATTCTTGCAGCCAATATCCTTACAGCTCGTACCGGTTACCATCCTATAAAATTTGTTGGAGAGTCAATGATGGGTAGCATTAATATGGATAAGAGTGATATGAGTTCGAATGATTTGCCGGAATACAGATATGCAGAAATATTATTGAATCTTGCAGAGGCAAAAGCAGAACTTGAAACGCTTACTCAGACGGATATAAACCGTACAATCAACGAATTGCGTAAACGTGCAGGAATGACTGGTATGCTTGATATGGCTACGGCAAATGCTAATCCTGATCCTTATCTGGATGGATCTATAAGTCCTGAAAGCGGTTATTTTAATGTGACTGGAGCAAATAAAGGTGTGATTCTGGAGATCAGGCGTGAGCGTACGATTGAACTTGTTCAGGAAGGCCGTCGACTCAATGATCTTTTCCGTTGGAAATGTGGTAAAATGATAGACCAGCCCATGTATGGTCAGTATTTCCCCGGTCCCGGTGCTTATGACGTGACTGGAGATGGTGTTGCTGACATTTATATTTATGCTCAAGGTACTGCCAAGCCATCCGGACCAGCTTCTGCACAGTATTATGAAATAGGCAAGGACATTTTCCTTTCTAATGGCAATTCTGGATATCTTGACAACCATAAAAATCAGAATCGTCAAGGTTTTAACGAAGCAAGGGATTATTTATATCCGATTCCATCAGATGATATTGAACTCAATCCGAACCTTAAACAAAATCCAGGCTGGGGTTCTTCTAAATCATAAATAATTGAAACAAGATGAAAAAGGCAATAAATTTATTTTTAATATCGCTGGTCACGGCACTTGGATGTGTTTTCACATCTTGTAATGATGAAGAAACTACTTTGTCAAGGGCTGTTCTGTCGAGCGCTGATGTACTTGTATTCGACGCTATTCCTTCAGGTTTTCAGCTAATAACTGTTACTTCGGATGCAGATTGGGTCAGTGAATGCCCGGATTGGGTTACCATTTCACCCTCCTCTGGTCATGCCGGTCAAACAGAAGTTGAGGTTTCTGTAAGTAAAAATTTTCGAGAAAATGCGATTGATAATCCGCGCAAGGCTGTAATTAAATTTAAAGGACGTAATCTTGAAAGTATTGCAACCGTCATCATTCGTCAGGGAGGCGACAAATTCCGTGATCCTGTAGACTATACCATTGAAGACATGGAGGCTGCAGCCGATGAAACTGTTGTCCGTCTGCCCAATATGATTGTAACAGCTCTTACTGAGAACGGTTTTGTTTTGACAGATGGTAATGACTATGCATTTGTCAAAGAGTCGCCAAATCAGGTTTCTGTTGGAGATAAGGTAAGTGTTGTTGGTGAAAAGTTCACTGATGGGATGAGAATGGCTTATATTATTGGTGGGAAAATCACGAATGAGGGTACTGCTTCTGTTCCTGAGAAAACACCCGTTGATATAACTGCGACATTGGATAATACTAATGGAAAAAAATATCAATATGTGACTTTGACGGGAGACTTCGACGGGACAGCCATTACTGTTGGAGAAATGACATGCAAGGCATATTTCATGGATGCAGCCCAAGGATTTGAAGTCAATAAACTTGGTGGTCATAAGGTCAAAGTAACCGGATATTTCGCAGGTATGGCATCTCCTGTTGTCAATATCATTCCTACAGAAATTGAAGACCTTGGTGTCAATGAGATCATATATTTCTTTGATGATTTCGAATGGCTGGCTCCATGGGCTGCTGCAGGTAAAAATGGAAATGGATCGCCATCAGCAGGAGATACAATAGGCGATAACAATGAATCTGCTGAATCTCCACAGATAAGTGCCAAGGGAATGGTTATTGATGGAATCACGGCTGAGAAGGCAATGCTTGACAAGGGTTACAGTTTCTATCGGGTGACTCCTGATTCAGATAATGCTGGTGAATGTATTTATTTGAATAAGAACTATCTTAAATTCGGTAAGACCGGATATCAAGCAGGTATATGTTTCCCAAGTTTTGATGTTCCATCGGGTGAATCTGTAGCTATGGAATTTGATTGGAGTGTGCAACGTAAGGGCAATGGTAATTTTGACCCTGTGACACTTTATGTCTTGGTTGATAATAATGGAACTGAAACTGAGTTTGATATTCCAACTCATACATTCGCCCAAAATGATGCGTTCAAATGGATTCATGCGACAGTTGATTTATCATCGGTGACGATTTCAAAGGATACAAAAATTTCCATTAAACAAAGAGATTGGAAGTTGACTACTGCAAATCGTTGGTTCCTTGATAATGTTAAGTTCAAACAAGCAAAATAATAATAAGGTGTAGAGACTTTCTATACGAATGACGCGTATTTACAAATGAGTAAAATAGATTGTCTGACAATCAAAAAGTATAAGACAGCTAT
>Ga0137306_104208_pt1 | contig 10037 bp, 11 predicted proteins | sample Inofroosms_March_FD_97187 | JGI IMG/M metagenome (GOLD analysis project Ga0137306, IMG submission 97187) | Mouse cecal microbial communities from Vienna, Austria - N-Acetylneuraminic and N-Acetylglucosamine D2O microcosms_March | ecosystem: Host-associated > Mammals > Digestive system > Large... | reverse complement strand
TGCAGCTTGCCTCATCTCCACGAAGCTCTACCTTTTTTTCTTTTAATTTTTCCACCAGCTTTGGCAGTAAAACATCTTTGACTTTTTCATGAATTACCAAGGATTCACAAGCATTGCAGACACCAATCCTCTGTGTCTTGGCGTTAAAAATAATCTCCACTGCCATATCCAGATCGGCTGATTCATCCACATAGATATGACAATTTCCCGTTCCCGTCTCAATCACCGGAACGGTTGCACGCTCCACCACGGTACGAATCAAACCTGCGCCGCCTCTGGGAATCAGCACATCCACATAGCGGTTGAGACGCATAAACTCTTCTGCTGCCTGATGACTGGCATCTGTGATTAACTGAATCGCCTCTGCTGGAAGCTGACACTTAATCAACGCCTCCTGCAAAACTCTGGTAATTGCCTGGTTAGAATGAACGGCATCCTTTCCTCCTCGAAGAATCACCACATTTCCAGCCTTAAAACACAGCCCAAAAGCATCTGCTGTCACATTGGGACGTGATTCATAGATAATACCAATTACCCCCAAAGGAACACGTTTCTGACCAATCATCAAGCCATTGGGACGCTGTTTCATAGACAGAACCTCACCGACTGGATCCTCCAATTCGGCCATCTGCTTCAATCCTTCCGCCATCTGCGCAATTCTTGTCTCTGTAAGCAACAGACGATCCACCAACGCCGGCGCCATCTGATTTTCTTTTGCCTGAGCGATGTCCACAGCATTGGCCTCCAACAATGTTTTCTTATTTGCCACCAAATCCTCTGCCGCTGTCACAAGCGCTTTATTTTTCTGGCTTGTGGACAATAGCCGAAGTAATGCTTCCGCTGATTTCGCCTGTTTTCCAATTTTTTCTAATGTAAGATTTGACATATTTTGTACCAAGCCTCAAGCAAAAATGCCTGCATTTTCATTTGAGGCACAGACACAATAAGTGAAAGATATGTGTCTGCTTGTTATCCTTCCTTCTTTTTTTCTTTCACCATTTTCTTCTATTACTTTCCTTTAAATAATGAGATAAATACTTGTTCTGTTGCCACCGCATCCATAGTAATATCATACTGACCGGTGGGAACTTCGTCAATGATCTGCACAGCATAACAGATTCCAACTTTGATACATTCTGAATATCGTGCAAAATACTTGTCATAATAACCCTTTCCATAGCCCATACGCCTTCCCTGTGCATCAAAAGCGAGACCAGGAACCAGAACCAGAGGATCATTTTTGCAGATTTTCCGCTGTCCGATTGGTTCCATGACATGAAATGTTCCTTCTGTAAATTCTGTCAGGGAACGTACTTCATAAAAATCCATGTTCCTTCCATTTACCTTTGGAAAAGCGATCTGTTTACCCATCGACAATGCTTTTTTGGCTAAGAGCAGCATATTTGCCTCCGTATTCAGCGGATAATAGAAATAAATGGTATCTGCCTGCAAAAAGCAATCCTGATTTTGTAAATTCTCACAAATTTTTGCTGATAACTGTTGTATCTGTTTAGGGGACAAAAGATCTCTCTTTTGTTTTAGTACAGCTCGTATCTGCTGTTTGCTCTCCATAATATAAACATTTAATCCTTTCTCCTATACTTGCTATTCTTTTAGAAAAAATCACTGCTTTTACAATTTCCATTTCTATCAAACAACTCTGTTTGTATCGTATTCATCTCTATCTTTATCAAACAGCCCTGTTTGTGCAGCGTCAATTTGCCTCTCTTTTCCCGAATTTTTCACCAAGATTTTCTGTCGTCCCATCTGGAGCCACCAGATCTATATTATCCAACTGCGCCCGCAAATTCCTGCGTATATTGGCAATATATTCCTTGCGCAGCAAATCTTGTTCTTTTTTCTCCTCCTCTGTCAAACCTTCTGCTTTCGATTTTCGTGCTAAAACATTGATACGGTCAATTTTTTCCTGATTCATATGCTCCTCCATTTCCTAAGTTTCTGATACTATTACTTAAAATTTATAGTTTTATTCCATACGTTCCTCAATAAAATCTGCAATATAGAAATCCTCGTCATAATGTTCCTTAAATAAAGTCCCCCGAAATTCTCCCTCAAAAATTTCATGCAAGATCCCCACATCCTCTGCATTGACAATTACCATATCTGCACCAGATAAGGTGGCAATACGAGCAGCGGTCAACTTTGTCTCCATACCCCCAGTGCCCACATCACTGCCTGTGCTGCTCTTTGCCATTGCCAATATCTTAGGATCTAATTCTTCCACCACCTCTATCAGCTCTGCATCTGGATTTTTGTGCGGATCATCCGTAAATAATCCGTCAATATCTGAGAGAAGAATCAATAAATCTGCCCCTACTAAGGCAGCTACCATCGCCGAGAGGCTGTCATTATCCCCAAATCGTATCTCATAAGTAGATACTGTGTCGTTCTCATTTACAATTGGAATTACGCCCAACCGAAACAGCTCTTCAAACGTATTTTGTGCATTTTTACGGGAAACATTATCCTGCATCGTTCCTTTGGTCATCAAAACCTGTCCCACCTCCTGGTGATATTCAGCAAACATTTTTTGGTAGGTCAGCATCAATCTTGCCTGCCCCACCGCCGCACAAGCCTGCTTGGTGGCTATACTCTGCACACGTTCCTGAAATCCCAGCGCCTGGCGCCCCACCGCTATGGCTCCAGAACTTACCAGACAGACGTCTATCCCTTGGTTGCGGATATCACAAAGTTCCCGCGCCAGCCTTTCAATCTTTGTAAAATTCAATTTTCCAGTGTTTTCATGGTGCAGAGAAGAAGAGCCAATCTTCACCACTACTCTTTTTTTATGTTTAAAATAATCCTTTGAATCCATTGAATAATTCCTCCACAATTTTTCTATGTGTCACCTTTCTCTTGTTCCTGTCATCTTAGCATTGGGGTAAATCTGCTCCATTTTCCGATCTGGAAATTGCTCGTCAATCCAACATTCTGCCTGATTTTTAGCTGGTATTCCCTGTGCCCGCTCACTATATCGTCCCAAAGCCAAGCCGGACACCATAATATTCCAGACCATAAAAACAAGAACTAGATAACTAATCCACGTCCCTGTAACTTTCGGTACTTTCTCAATCCATTTTGATATTCGAGGATAAAGAAGTTTCATCCACACCCAGGCAGCAATTCCCCAAAAAAAACAATACAGCAGATTGATACGCCCGCCGAGATTAAAAGGAACCTTACTGTAATCCCAAAACACTGTCCCAAATGCCAGTTCTGTAAATACACTGCATATATACTCATATGCACCGCCAAGAAACGTCCCCGCCAGAAAAATATAGCGGTCCTCATGATTCCGATAACGGTACAACAGAACAGTCGCTCCTGCAACACCAAATCCCCACACAAGACTGAACGGCCCATACACCACACTGCTGCGGCTCATCCAGCGCTCCAATACAATACGACAAAATACGGTCTCCACCAAATCTCCCAGAAAAGCCCCCAAAACAAAGATCCATAATACCTTATGAAAACTACATCCATAGGCAAATATTGCTTTCTGACAGGCAAGTTCGTGCCATTCTTGCTCCGTTTCAGGCTTTTTCAGACCTGGAAACGCGTGCTTGATTCTTCGCAGCACTACTTTTACAATAAAACCTTGTAAAGAACGAGAAGCCTGGGTAAATCCTTCTGCAATCTCCTGGAATGCTGGATTTTGATTTTTTACTTTCAACAGTGCAGCCGCTGTGGTCACAGTATCTGCAGCAAGCACTACGATCAGAAAAATCATCAAAATCATTCCTGGAATCCCTGGTACTCTGCGTATTATACTTAAAAACAAAGGATTTATCAATGTTATTGCCAAAAATCCAAGGATTCCCCAGCAAAAAGAAACCGCCATGCAGATATAACCGCCTGCCTGAAACTTTCTACCGGAATAATCCCATAGACGCAGATGAAATATTTTTTCTAAAGCCAATCCAGTCATAAGCTCTGTCACAGTACCTACAATCAGACATCCTAAAAACAAATAAAACCAGCTTTCCTTTAAGGAGTCCAAAAATACCAGCATAAACACCATAGAAAACCCGTAGACTGGACACAAAATCCCATTTAACAATCCACGGTTTATAAATCTCTTTCTTCCCGCCGCCGCATAGACAACCTCCAGACACCATCCCAAGAAACTATACACAAAAAACAACCATATCAACTCATATGCAGTATATATCATCTTCTGTCCCTTTCATCAAAAAACCGCCCCTTCTCTGTGTCCATGAAACAATGTTCCAGACCACAGAGAAGAAACGGTTATTCACAAATTATATTAAATCGTCGCTTACACTGCCTTTGTAATGATCTTCTTCGGACATTTTTCCGCACAAGTACCACATCCAGTACATTTCTCATAATCAATATGAGCAATATTATCTGTAACAGTAACAGCATGTTCTGGACAGTTCTTCTCACAGAGGTGACAACCGATACATCCTACAGAACATGCAGCCATCACATCTTTTCCTTTATCCTTAGAATTACACTGTACTTTTTGCGGAGCGTCATAGGGAACCAATTCAATCAGGTTCTTGGGACATGCAGCCACACATTTTCCACAGGCTTTACATGCATCTTTGTCTACCACCGCAATTCCATTGATAATATGTACCGCATCGAATGGGCAGGCCTTCACACAGCTACCATATCCCAGACAGCCATAATTACAAGCCTTTGGCCCGCCATTAGGGATAAAGGCCATTGCTGCACAGTCTTCCACGCCTGTGTATTCATAATCCTGTTTTGCTTTTTCACAATCTCCAGCACATTTGACAAACGCAACCTTTTTCTCGCCTTCCTCCGCAGACACACCCATAATCTCCCCAATCTGAGCTGCGATCGGCGCACCGCCTACCGGACATTGGTTTACCGGAGCTTCTCCCTTTACAATAGCAGCGGCAAGACCAGAACATCCAGCATAACCGCATCCGCCACAGTTATTTCCTGGAAGAACTCCCATAATTGCTTCTTCTCTCTCATCTACTTCTACTTTAAATTTTTCCCCGAAAATTCCCAGGAAAAAGCCAAGCAGAATACCAGTTCCACCCACTACTAAGGCGGCAATGATAATTGCTCCTATATTCATATCCTTTTCCTCCTATATCATACCAGAGAATCCCATAAAGGCGATTGACATTAAACTGGCTGTAATTAACACGATCGCTGTTCCCTGAAAACGTTTCGGAATATCATTATATTCAATTTTTTCTCGGATACCTGCCATAATCACAATGGCAATAAAAAATCCAATTGATGTTGCCAAGCCATTTACCACGCCCTGCAGTAAATCATAACCTTTGCTGACATTATTCAATGCCACACCCAAAACTGCGCAGTTCGTAGTAATCAATGGGAGAAATACACCCAAAGACTCATAAAGAGGGGGCATATTCTTCTTTAAAAACATTTCCACAAACTGTACCAAAGATGCAATTACCAAAATAAATACAATCGTCTGTAAATATTCTACATGACAAGGTATCAGAATGAATTTATAGATCAGTCCGGTAACAAAAGACGCCAGGGTTATGACAAAGATAACCGCGCCGCCCATTCCGGCCGCTGTCTCAGTTTTCTTAGAAACGCCCAGGAACGGACAAATTCCCAAAAACTGGCTTAATACTACATTATTTACAATGGCTGAACCAATTGCAATGATCAATAATTCTTTCATCTATTGCGCCTCCTATTCTTCCGATTTCTTTGCAGAGCCTGGTAACTTTCCAGTACACATTGCAGACTGAGAACAACTTGCACAGTCTCCGGTAAGACAGCCAGACGGCGCTGCAAGCGGTTTGCCCTTCTTCTCCATCTTATCTCGAATTACATTCATGCCTGCCACCAAAAAGGCAAGTACCAAGAAAGCGCCAGGAGCCATGATAAATACAGTAATTCCCAGTGTAGCGCCTAAAATCTGACGAATCAGACCGATACAGGTCAAGCCGACGGTAAATCCAAGTCCCATCCCAAGACCGTCAAAAATAGATGGCGCAATCGGATTTTTGGAAGCATAACTCTCCGCTCTTCCCAGAATAATACAGTTTACCACGATCAATGGAATATATACACCCAAAGATGCGGAAAGAGCAGGTGTATATGCCTGCATCACAAACTGAACAATTGTAACCAGGGAAGCTACCACCACAATATAGGCCGGCATACGCACACCATTTGGAATTACCTTGCGGAACAAGGAAATTAACAGGTTAGACATTACCAGCACCACTGTTGTGGAAAGTCCCATACCGACACCATTAACGGCAGAAGATGTAACCGCCAATGTGGGACACATACCTAACATCAACACAAAGGTAGGATTTTCTTTTATAATACCGTTATACAAACGTTCTACATATTTATTCATACTTAGTTACCTCCCTGCAAAGCACTTCTGAAATACACCAGACATGCATTGACGCCATTGGTGACTGCCCGAGAAGAAATGGTAGCGCCTGTAACCGCCTGAATCTCATTTTCACCCGCCGGAGCTGTCTTTACCACTGTATAGGTCTCCTCTGTCTTACCCTCAAACTGGGAATAAAACGGTTCTTCCTGAACCAATACACCAAGACCCGGCGTCTCGCTGATGGATGTTATGGAATACCCGTTTAAGGTTCCATCATTCTGAATGCCCACGGAAAAAGCAATATCTGCCTGGCTGCCCTCATGGGAAATTACATTCACTACATAACCTAAAACATTGCCAGAAGCATCCAGCGCTTTGTTCACTGCGGTAATCTCATCATTTGGAAATTCACTTGCAGCGATCACTTCTGCCGCTTTTGCTGCATCAAAATTCGCATCCTCCTCAAAGGAAGCTGCATCTGCAAACACTACTTTATATGCCTCATCTAAGGCCGCCTTCTCTGCCGCTGCAATTGGTTCTTTTGTCACTTCATAGACAACGCCCAGCATAAAGCCCAACACCAGTGTAAAGGCGGTTAGAATTAACGCGTCATGTACAATCTTCTTATTCATGCTGCTTTACCTCCTTTTTCTGACCAAATGCCCTTGGAATGGTAAATTTCTCAATAATTGGCACTAAAAGGTTGCTGAGGATAATCGCAAAGGACACACCCTCTGCATTGGCGCCAAAAATACGGAATAATCCAGTAAGCAGTCCAAGCAGAATACCATATACAATTTTCCCCATCGGCGTAATCGGAGAAGTCACATAATCAGTTGCCATAAAAAATGCTCCAAGCATCAATCCGCCGCCGCACAACTGTGCCACCAGATAAGTGACATCAAATCCGTGTCCGCCAAACAAAAGAATAAACACAATAGAGGATAAAATATAACTTGCCGGAATCGTTAAATCAATCACACCAGTGGCAATCAGAAATATTGCCCCAATTAAAATAGCAATTGCACTGGTCTCACCGATTGTTCCCGCAGTTGTTCCCAAAAGCATTTTCATAGTGTCAACGCTCTCACCACTCTTTAAGAGAGCTAGAGGCGTCGCTCCTGTCACACCATCATATGTAAAACTTGTCATCGTTCCCGCAAAGGAAACCAAAAGAAAACATCTCGCCCCCAGTGCTGGATTCATAAAATTCTGTCCCAGACCGCCAAACATCATTTTAACAATTATAATCGCGAATACGCTGCCCAATACTGCCTGCCAAATTGGAAGCGTATGCGGAAGGTTAAGCGCCAGCAGTAATCCTGTCACCACTGCACTAAAATCATTGATAGTACTTTTTTTATGTATCAGCTTCTCAAAAATCCACTCAGAAGCCACACAGGTTGCAATACACACTAAGATCATCACCAAGGCCTGAATACCAAAATTTATCACGCCAAACACGCTGGCTGGCAATAAGCCAATTACCACATAGAGCATAATTTTGGCAGATGTATCTTTGGCACGGATATGTGATGATGATGATACATTATATAAATCACTCACAATAAGACACCTCTTTCTCATTTTATCATATTGGTTCACTGCTCAGTACTTATTTCCCATAAATTCATGTTATTTGCGTAATGACAAAAATTCTGAACAGCCGCCGCTATTTCTTTCTTCTCTCTGCAAGGATCTGCTTCTTCATCGTCCGAATTGACTGTGCCAGAGGTATCTTTGCCGGACAAATATAGCTGCAGCTTCCGCACTCAATACACTCCATACCATTCCATTTCTCAAATCCTGCCATATCCCCATGTTCAGCCATTTTTGCCAATCTGGTTGGAATAATCTGCTCTGGACATGCTCCCACGCAGCGCCCGCAATTGATACATGTTGTCGTCTCACTTGCCGCTACATCATCCTTGGCAAGACAGAGAAGAGAGGAAGAAGTCTTTGTGGTGGGAATATCCAGGCCAAACATTGAAAATCCCATCATAGGCCCACCGGAAATTACCTTCTGCGGCTGAACCTTAAAGCCACCTGCTGCCTCGAGCACCTCTGCATAACTCATTCCCAGACAGATATCAAAATTACCTGGTTCTGCCACTGCATCTCCAGTTACCGTAAAGATACGATTCATCACCGGCTTGCCCAGTTTTACCGCATTGTAAATAGATATCAAAGTCTCAACATTATCCACAATACAACCTGCATCCGCCGGAAGCATGGTGGAATTGATCTCCCGATTGGTCGTTGCATAGATCAATTGACGCTCACCACCCTGCGGGTATTTCGTCTTAAGTGGACATACTTCCATACGTGGCTCATTCTTCGTCAGTTCCTGCATCTTTGCAATACAGTCTGGCTTATTATCTTCTATACCAAACAATCCCTTTGCATGGTCAAACAATTGCAGCACGATCCGCATACCTTCAATCAATTCCTTGGGATTTTCCAGCATACGGCGGTAATCCGCTGTCAAATACGGCTCACATTCCGCACAATTTGCAATGATATACTCAATCTTGTTTGGCTCCTTGGGAGACAGTTTTACATGAGTCGGGAAACCAGCGCCCCCCATACCCACTACACCAGCCTCTTTCACTTTTGTAATAATTTCCTCTTTGGAAAGAGAAGTTACATCCTCGACAGGCTTATATTCCACCTCTTCCATCTTCTCATCATTTTCAATGATAATGGAATTCACCATATCACCCACTGCACCTCTGCGCGGTTGAATTGCTTTTACCTTACCAGATACAGAAGAATAAATCGGTGCAGATACGAAGCCGCCTGCTTCCGCAATTTTCTGTCCGCGCAGAACGGTATCACCTACAGCAACTACAGGACTTGCTGGCGCTCCGATGTGCTGTGAAACCGGAAAAACCAGTTCACTTTTGGGTAATAATTCACGTATTGGCTTATCCTTGGAAAATTCTTTTCCGTCGTGTGGATGAACGCCGCCTTTAAATGTCATCAAACCCATTTTCGTGCCCCCACTTTCTAATTATATTTAATATTATAATTTATCCTTTGCCTTTGTATGATAGAAACAGGACAAATCACTTTGTACATTATATCATATTTTATTTGCACTGGTATATACTTTTTGCATTTTTTCGACAGATTTAATTATAAATAAGCAATTTATGTATGAATAGCGTAAAAGCCGCCCAAATTATCCATTTATTGGTAAAATATCAACACATTCTGCCATAAATCTGTAATATAAGACATGGACTCTTTTTGCTCCTCTGTCATTGTAATTTTCTCTTCTTGTTCTGCACCTTGGAAAATACATACAAAGAATTAGAATATAATTTAACACTTTTGAGTTTCCCCATTTTGTAATTTAAAGTGCCAAAAAGTTTCCAGCACAAAGTGATGGAAACACTTTGCACATAAAAGCGCTATGAAAAGCTAGCTTTTCAGACGCTTTTTGTGCAAGACCTTTTGGCACTATAAGATCGGCTGTTATAAAAAATGGGGAAACTCAAATTTAACACTAACTGGAAATTACACGAAAAATGTACTATAATGTCTTTAATTTGCATAATCAGCACAAAATATGGAGGGTATTATGAAAATCTGGCAAAAAGAGACACCATTTACAGCCGAAGATTCACTTACAAAAGAACTATTTACAGAATCCACACTATTTTTTGAC
>Ga0137306_104206_pt1 | contig 10044 bp, 8 predicted proteins | sample Inofroosms_March_FD_97187 | JGI IMG/M metagenome (GOLD analysis project Ga0137306, IMG submission 97187) | Mouse cecal microbial communities from Vienna, Austria - N-Acetylneuraminic and N-Acetylglucosamine D2O microcosms_March | ecosystem: Host-associated > Mammals > Digestive system > Large... | reverse complement strand
GCAACCAGGTGGTGTGTCATGCCATCCCCATGCGGCCGGGAAGAAATGTGGCCATCATCGTGGAGACGGCTGCCATCAACTACCGCCAGAAGAAGATGGGGTACAATGCGGCCAAGGAGCTGTACAACCGGGTACAGGCCAATTTGGCAAAGCCCAAGATATGATAAGGATGTCAGGGGGAGAGATGGAAGATTTTTATGAGCGCTTGGCAGGGCTCCTGTCTGAGGACTGTATCAGGACAGAGGAGCCTATGAGAAATCACACCACATTTCGGATCGGAGGTCCCGCAAAGTACTATGTGACCCCAAAGACACAAAAGGAGCTGACAGAGGTTGTGGGGCTGTGCAGGAGAGCGGCCATGCCCTTTTGTGTCATAGGAAATGGCAGCAACCTTCTGGTAAATGACATGGGATACCGGGGAGCGGTAGTGTCCACAGAATGTCTGACATGGTGGGAGAACCGTGGAAAGACTGGCCCGGATACTGCTGACGAGGGGATAGTTCTCACCGCGTCGGCGGGGATCCTGCTTTCCCGGCTGGCAAAGGCGGCTGCCGGGGAGGGGCTGACAGGACTTGAGTTTGCCGCCGGGATACCGGGGAGCCTGGGGGGCGCGGTGGTGATGAACGCAGGCGCCTACGGCTCTGAGATGAAGGATGTGCTGTGCTGGGTCCGGGTGCTGGATAGGCAGGGCGCTGTGAGGGAGCTTACTCTGCCGCAGCTGGAGCTTGGGTATCGTACAAGCTGCATTGAAGCAGAGGGGTATGTGGTTCTGGAGGCAGGGCTCTGCCTTAAAAAGGGATCCCGGGAGGAAATCTTGTGCAAGATGGAGGAGCTGGCCGCAAAAAGGCGGGAGAAGCAGCCTCTGGAATACCCCAGCGCCGGCAGTACGTTTAAACGGCCCAAAGGGTATTTTGCGGGAAAGCTTATTGACGATGCGGGGCTTCGGGGCTTTCGGATAGGGGACGCCCAGGTGTCGGAGAAGCACTGCGGGTTTGTCGTTAACCGGGGCTGCGCGTCCGCGGCGGATGTGATAAGCCTGTGCGGCCAGGTGAGACGCCGGGTGAAGGAGCGTTTCGGCGTGGAGCTGGAGCTGGAGGTGAAGCAGCTGTAGGAGTCCCGCGGGGGGAGGATGTACCCGGCGCGGGAAAGACAGGCTGCCGATTCGTAAGGCGCCAAAAAGGTGGCAGGAAATACATACCAGAAGAAACGGGAAGGAGTTTTTAGCTATGAAGCTGGTGATCGTGACGGGAATGTCAGGGGCAGGCAAGACCGTGGCGCTAAAAATGCTGGAGGATATGGGGTATTATTGTGTGGATAACCTGCCGATCCCCCTGGTGGAGAAATTTGCCCAGCTGGTGTTGGACAGTCAGGGCAAAAGCAGCCATGTGGCCCTGGGGATCGATATCCGAAGCGGCGAGGATCTGTCCATGCTGGACGGGATCCTGGATTCCTGGAAGACGGAGGCGATCCCTTTTGAGATCTTGTTCCTTGACGCCGGGGATCAGGTGCTGATTAAGCGGTACAAGGAGACCAGGCGCAGCCATCCTCTGTCAGGAAGCGGAAGGGTGGACCAGGGAATCCGCAGAGAGCGGGAGAAGCTGGCTTTTTTAAAGAGAAAGGCAGGCATTATCATTGACACCAGCAAGCTTCTGACCAAGGAGTTAAGGCAGGAGCTGGAGAAGATCTTCATAGAGGATAAAAGCTATGGCAACCTGTTTGTGACGGTTCTGTCTTTTGGGTTTAAGTACGGGATCCCTGCGGACGCGGATCTGGTGTTTGACGTCCGGTTTCTGCCAAATCCCTTCTATGTGGAAGAGCTTCGGGCCAGAACCGGGGAGGAAAAGGACGTCCAGGATTATGTGATGCAGGGGGGAACGGCGGAGGCGTTTTTGACAAAGCTTTGCGACATGGTGGATTTTCTCATGCCCAACTATATTCTGGAGGGGAAGAACCAGCTGGTCATTGCCATCGGGTGTACCGGGGGAAAGCACAGGTCTGTCACCATTGCCAACGCCCTGTACAGGCATCTGGAGGGGGAAAAGGAGCTGGGAGTGAAGATCGAGCACCGGGATATTGAGAATGACAGCAAGAGGAAGAAGTAGAGGGGGAAGGCGCCATGTCATTTTCTTCCAGGGTAAAGGAAGAGCTTTCCAGGCAGCTTAGCCCTGCCAGACACTGTCAGATCGCGGAAACAGCGGCAATCTTAAGCCTCTGCGGCAGGATCGAGATCGACGAGGAGGATAAGCTGTGTATCAAGATCAGCACAGAAAACGCGGCAGTTGCAAGAAAGTACTTTACATTATTGAAAAAAACATTTAATATAAGTACGGATATTGTTATCCGCCGCAATGCTTATCTGAACAAGAAGCGCTCGTTTCAGGTGGCGGTCTTAGAGGATGAGGACGCCAGAAGGGTGCTTCTGGCCGCGAAGCTTTTGGATGAGCATGGAGAGATCGGTGAGAATCTGTCTGTGGTGGGGAATCTGGTGGTTCAGAATCCGTGCTGCCGGCGGGCATTCTTGCGGGGCGCGTTTCTGGCGGCCGGGTCTATAAGCGACCCGGAAAAGTTTTACCATTTTGAGATCGCCTGTACTGCCCAGCCTAAGGCCAGGCAGCTGCAGGATATTATGGCATCGTTTGATGTGGACGCCAGGATCGTGCAGAGGAAAAAATATTTCGTGGTTTATGTCAAGGAGGGCAGCCAGATTGTAGATCTCCTTAACGTGATGGAGGCTCCTGTAGCTCTCATGGAGCTGGAGAATATCCGGATTTTGAAAGAGATGCGCGGTAGCGTCAATCGGCAGGTAAACTGCGAGACAGCCAACATTAACAAGACAGTGTCAGCGGCCATGAAACAGATCGAGGACATTGTCTGCATAAGGGATATGATGGGGCTGGAGCAGCTTCCCGAAGGACTTTGCCAGATCGCGAGACTTCGCCTGGAGCGTCCGGAGGCATCCCTTAAGGAACTGGGAGAAGCGCTGAATCCTGTTGTGGGGAAATCGGGGGTAAATCATCGTCTCAGAAAGCTGAGTATCCTGGCGGAGGAGCTGCGGGAGAAAGGCGGGGCGGAAAATGGCCTGCCGGCCGTTCAAAGGAATGAGGAGGAGAATTATGATTAGAAGAACCATTACGATCGAACTGGAATCGGGTCTGGAGGCAAGGCCCGTGGCCATGTTGGTGCAGGTGGCCAGCCAGTACGACAGCAGCATTTATGTGGAATGTGATTCCAGACGTGTTAACGCCAAGAGCATCATGGGTATGATGACCCTTGGGCTGACAGCGGGAGAGAAGGTTATTGTGACAGCGGAGGGGACTGACGAGGAGAACGCTGTGGACGGGATAGAGAAGTATCTGACAGTGGGATGATCTCACCGAGATCGATAAGATCAAGGAATAAAGAACATGGGACAGGCCGGGCAGGCGCGTCAAAAAGACGAAGGTGCCCGGCCTGGTTTTTATAATATACTTTCAGGAAAGAGAAGGACGGAGGAGATACCATGGCATTTACACATCTGCATGTCCATACGGAGTACAGCCTTTTGGACGGCTCTTGTAAGATACGGGAGCTGACGGCCAGGGCTAAGGAGCTGGGCATGGACAGCATGGCGATCACGGATCATGGAGCCATGTACGGGGTGATCGATTTTTACCGGGCGGCCAGGGAGGAGGGCATAAAGCCTATCATCGGGTGTGAGGTTTATGTTTCTCCCGGTTCCCGGTTTGACAGGGAGACGGTAAACGGGGAGGACAGGTATTACCATCTGGTTCTGCTGGCGGAGAATAATAGAGGATATGAGAATCTGATGAAGATCGTGTCCAAAGGGTTTATTGACGGTTTTTACTATAAGCCCAGGGTGGATTACGAGATCCTTCAGACGTTCCATGAGGGGCTCATCTGTCTGTCCGCCTGTCTGGCGGGGGAGGTTCAAAAGTATCTGGAGAGGGGGCTGTACCAGCAGGCAAAGGAGGCAGCCTTAAGGTATGAGGGGATCTTCGGAAAGGGGAACTTTTTTCTGGAGCTGCAGGACCACGGGATTCCGGCTCAGAAGACGGTGAATCAGGCCCTTCTGCGCCTTTCTAAGGATCTGGACATAGACCTGGTGGCCACCAATGACATCCACTATACTCTGGCTGAGGACGCGGCGGCTCACGACATCCTTCTGTGCATCCAGACAGGGAAAAAGGTGACTGACGAGAACCGGATGCGGTATGAGGGGGGACAGTTTTACTGTAAGTCCGAGGAGGAGATGCGGGCGCTGTTTCCCTATGCCCAGCAGGCTCTGGACAATACCCACAAGATTGCGGACAGGTGCAATGTGGAGATTGAGTTTGGGGTGACAAAGCTGCCAAGGTTTGACGTGCCTGACGGCTACGATTCCTGGGGGTATCTGAACAAGCTGTGCGAGGAAGGCATGGCCAGGCGGTATCCGGAGGATGACGGGACGCTTAAGAAGAGGCTGGATTATGAGCTGAACGTGATACACACCATGGGGTATGTGGATTATTTTCTGATCGTGTGGGATTTCATCCATTTTGCCCGCTCTCACGGGATCATGGTGGGGCCGGGAAGAGGGTCTGCGGCGGGGAGTATTGTGGCCTACTGCCTGGAGATCACTAATATTGACCCCATCCGGTATAACCTGCTGTTTGAGCGTTTTCTCAACCCGGAGAGGGTGTCCATGCCGGATATTGATATTGACTTCTGCTATGAGCGCAGGCAGGAGGTCATTGACTACGTGGTGGAAAAGTACGGGAAGGACCAGGTGGTGCAGATCGTCACCTTTGGTACTCTGGCGGCCAGGGGCGTGGTGCGGGATGTTGGCAGAGTCCTGGACCTGCCTTTTGCCAAGTGCGACGCGGTGGCCAAGATGATCCCAAAGGATCTGGGCATAACCCTGGAAAAGGCCCTTAAGATCAGCCCTGACCTTAAAAAGGCTTATGGGGAGGACCAGGACGTAAAGTATCTGATCGATATGTCCATGCGGCTTGAGGGACTTCCCAGACACACTTCCATGCACGCGGCGGGGGTGGTTATCAGCCGGACGGCGGTGGACAATTATGTGCCTCTTTCCAGAGCCCAGGACGGGACCATCACCACCCAGTTTACCATGACTACCCTGGAGGAGCTGGGGCTTCTGAAGATGGATTTTCTGGGGCTTCGGACCCTGACCGTGATCCAGGACGCGGTGGAGCAGGTGAAAAAGGGCAGAGGCATTGACCTGGATATTGACGCTATTGATTTTAATGATAAGAAGGTTTTGGATTCCATCGGCACGGGGAAGGACGATGGGGTGTTCCAGTTAGAGAGCAGCGGTATGAAGAGCTTTATGAAGGAGCTAAAGCCCCAGAATCTGGAGGATATTATTGCCGGGATCTCTCTGTACCGGCCGGGGCCAATGGATTTTATCCCCAAATATCTCAAGGGGAAGAATCAGCAGGCGTCAGTTACCTACGACTGCCCCCAGCTGGAGCCGATCTTAAATTCCACCTACGGGTGTATTGTGTACCAGGAGCAGGTGATGCAGATCGTGCGGGATCTGGCCGGTTATACCCTGGGGCGAAGCGACCTGGTGCGTAGGGCTATGTCCAAGAAAAAGGCATCGGTGATGGAGAAGGAGCGGAAGAATTTCGTCTACGGCAATGAGGAGGAGGGGGTTAAAGGCTGCGTCAACAACGGCATTGACGAGAAGACAGCCAACCACATTTTTGACGAGATGACGGATTTTGCCAGCTATGCCTTTAACAAGTCCCACGCGGCATGTTACGCGGTGGTGGCTTACCAGACGGCGTATTTGAAATACTATTATCCCAGGGAGTTTATGGCGGCCCTTATGACCTCGGTGATCGACAATGGGAACAAGAGCGCGGAGTATATTCTTACATGCCGGCAGATGGGAATCTCTATTTTGCCTCCGGATATTAATGAGGGGGTCAGCGGGTTTTCGGTATCCGGGGACGCCATCCGCTACGGGCTGTCAGCCATCAAAAGCGTGGGACGGTCTGTGGTGGAGTCCATCGTGGCGGAGCGGACGGCAAACGGGCCTTTTCGGACCATGGATGATTTTGTGGAGCGTATGGGAGGCAAGGAGGTGAACCGGCGGACCCTGGAGAATTTTATTAAGGCGGGGGCTTTGGACAGCCTGCCGGGAAACCGCCGTCAGAAGGTGATGGTGGCGCCAGATATGCTGGATCAGAAGAGCAAGGACAGGAAGAATACCATGGAGGGGCAGATGTCCTTATTTGATCTTGTGTCCGAGGAGGAGAAGCGGAATTTTCAGATCACGTTTCCCGATGTGGAGGAGTTTCGGAAGGAGGAGCTTCTGGCTTTTGAGAAGGAGACTCTGGGCATCTATGTCAGCGGCCATCCGCTGGAGGCGTTTGAGTCCCTGTGGAGATCCTGCGTGACGGCTGTTTCGTCGGACTTTGTGGTGGACGAGGAGACGGAGCGGGCAAAGGCGGAGGATAATTCCAGGGTGACCATCGGAGGCATCATCACAGGGAAGGTGACGAAGATAACCAGAACCAATCAGATGATGGCGTTTATCACCATCGAGGATCTGGCGGGCTCTGTGGAGGTTCTGGTGTTTCCCAGAGACTATGAGAAGAACCGGGAGATTCTGGTGGAGGAGTCTAAGGTGTTTGTATCAGGGCGGGTGTCCATCGGGGAGGACCCGGTGGGGAAGCTGATCTGTGAGCGGGTGACGCCCTTTGAGCGCCTGCCCAAACAGCTGTGGCTGCAGTTTGAGGACAAGGCGGCTTATGATAAGGCTGTGGGGCCGGTGATGGAGTGTTTAAAGGGCAGCGAGGGCCATGACCAGGTTGTTATCTGGCTGTCAAAGGAGCGGGCAAAGAAGATTTTGCCTGCAAACTGGAATGTGTGCTGCGACGAAGTTCTTTTGGAAACGCTTACAAAAATTCTGGGTGAAAAAAATGTCAGAGCCGTACAAAAAGGGTTGAAAGTCTAACGAAATTGAATTAAAATAGGCATAGTACGAGGTGTTGTGGTTCATGGTCTGGGAACTATGACCGCGAGGGGGATTCGTAGGTTTATTCATTAAAATTATGTAGCGCCACGGGAAGCGGGTGCCGAAGCTGCCTAAATCGGCTTAAGGGCAGTGCCGGGCATGGCTGCGGGACGTTTACAACTCAGGAGGTAAGAAGATGGCAAAGACAGTGAAGACAATAGGCGTATTAACCAGCGGAGGCGATGCACCGGGCATGAATGCGGCGATCCGGGCTGTGGTACGCGCGGCGATCGCCAAGGGAATAAAAGTCAAGGGGATCATGCGGGGATACGCGGGGCTTCTCCAGGAGGAGATTATTGATATGGAGAGTACCAGCGTGTCGGATACCATTAACCGGGGCGGCACCATCCTTTACACTGCCAGATGTATGGAGTTTACCACAGCGGAAGGCCAGCAGCAGGGGGCGGAGATCTGTCATAAGCACGGGATTGACGGCATCGTGGTCATTGGCGGCGACGGCTCTTTCCGGGGGGCTGGCAAGCTGTCGGCTTTGGGCGTAAATACCATCGGCGTTCCCGGAACCATTGACCTGGATATTGCCTGTACGGATTACACCATCGGTTTTGACACGGCGGTGAATACGGCTATGGACGCCATTGACAAGGTGCGGGATACATCAACTTCCCATGAGCGGTGCAGCATCATTGAGGTTATGGGGCGGCATGCCGGATATATCGCGCTGTGGTGCGGCATTGCCAACGGCGCGGAGGATATTCTTCTGCCGGAGCGGTATGACGGCAATGAGCAGATGCTCATCAACCGCATCATTGACAACCGGAAGAGGGGCAAGAAACATAATATTATCATCAACGCGGAGGGCATCGGCCACTCGGCTTCCATGGCCCGCAGGATTGAGGCTGCCACCGGCATTGAGACAAGGGCCACGATCCTGGGTCACATGCAGAGGGGCGGTACGCCTACCTGTAAGGACCGGGTGTATGCCACGATCATGGGGGCAAAGGCGGTGGAGCTTTTAGCCAGTGGCAAGAGCAACCGGGTGATGGCTTACAAGAACGGCAATTATGTGGACTTTGATATTCAGGAGGCTTTGGCTATGACCAAGGATATTCCGGAGGATCAGTATGATATCAGCAAGATGATGAGCAGATAGGAAGGATTTCCACAGGCACGGGAAAAGGAAATCAGATAGATCGTCAGAGGAAGGCTCCGCTTGGAAAGGCAGGGGCCTTTCTTTTGGGTTGGAAGGAAGGGCGGATTTGTGGATCTTGATATGGAGGAGTACACGGTGCTGTGCGGCGCCAGTTCGTATGAGCAGAAGTTTTATTTTAATGAGAGATTTTCGGCGCTACCGGAGAGCATCCGACAGGAACTTCAGGTTCTGTGCGTGCTGTACACAGAGGATGTGGGAGGCGTTTTGACCATGGAGTTTGACGAGGAGGGGAATCTTCAGTTTCGGGTGACGGCAGATGAGGGGGATTATCTGTTTGATGAGATCGGCAGTGTGCTGAAGATCAAGCAGTATCAGATGGAGAAGCGGGAGCTTTTAGAGTCTCTGGAGCTGTTTTACCGGGTGTTTTTTATGGGGCAGCAGATAGAGTGAGAATGGATGAGGGATATCAGGGATGTCAGGGCAGTAAGTTTGACGGGTATTTTGCGCGTGGGTTGTAAGAGTAAGAGACAGGAAGAGGGGAGGAGACTGTATTGAAGACATTGAGGATCGGAGGCGTGGAGCTTGAAAATCCCTTTCTTTTGGCGCCTATGGCCGGGGTGACGGACAGGCCTTTTCGGGTTCTGTGCAGGGAGCAGGGGTGCGGCCTGGCCTACACGGAGATGGTCAGCGCCAAGGCGATCCTATATAAGAACCGAAATACAAAGACCCTGATGGGGGTGGGGGAGAAGGAGGGGCCGGTGGCTCTGCAGCTGTTTGGCTCAGACCCGGATATCGTAAGCGAGATGGCGGCCCAGGCAGAGGATGGGCCTTACGCCTGGATCGACCTTAACATGGGGTGTCCTGTGCCTAAGGTGGTGAATAATGGGGAGGGGTCTGCTCTGATGAAAAATCCCCGGCTGGTGGAGCGGATTTTGACGGCTATGGTGAAAAAGGCGCGAGGGCCGGTGACCATTAAGATCGCCAGAATCGCGGAAGCCTGCGGCGTGTCCGCCGTGGCAGTCCACGGGCGCACCAGGCAGCAGTTTTATAGTGGAAAGGCGGACTGGGATATTATACGGCAGGTGAAGGAGGCTGTGGGGATTCCGGTTATTGGAAACGGGGATGTGTTTACAGCCGCGGATGGGGCGCGGCTGATGGAGGAGACAGGGTGCGACGGGATTATGGTGGCCAGAGGTGCTAAGGGGAATCCGTGGATTTTTTCGGAGCTGATTCATTTTTTTAAGACAGGCAGGACGCTTCCCGGGCCGTCTGTGGATCAGGTGCGGGAGGGGATCCTGCGGCATCTGGATATGCAGGTGGCGTATCAGGGGGAGTATCAGGGGGTGAGGGAGATGCGCAAGCATATTTCCTGGTATACGGCCGGGCTGGCTCATTCGGCGGCTCTGAGAAATGAGGTGAATCAGGCGGAGAGTTATGAGAGATTGAGGGAGTTGGTGGCGGAGAGGGTGAGGTAGTATTGAAAAGTAGTATAGTAGTCTATGTGAACGAAAAACCCGTAAAACACAAAAGCAGGACAGGCACTCCACAAATACTGTGAAAGGTCTGTCCTGTTTTCAATTTCAGCGTATCGCCTTTCCAACGTGACGGAAATCTTTTTCTGCGCAATTCCCACATGGATTGGCTTAAAGGTATTGTATTTACTTCTCGATGGACTTCATCGTGGGGAAATGATAATACTGTATTTTGTCTTTGTTTGTCACGGCTCTTTAGATTGAGATAAAAATTGAGATAAATTTGAGATATAGGAAAACCGCCCCGGCAATCCCGGAACGGCTCTCTTTATCAGATCAGCATATTTTTATTTTGCCTTGCAGATTTTCAAAGGATTCTTTCTTTTTGCCCCATACCGGGCTTGTACTGCCTTACTTGATAGAAATACCGTCTA
>Ga0137306_104205_pt1 | contig 10044 bp, 15 predicted proteins | sample Inofroosms_March_FD_97187 | JGI IMG/M metagenome (GOLD analysis project Ga0137306, IMG submission 97187) | Mouse cecal microbial communities from Vienna, Austria - N-Acetylneuraminic and N-Acetylglucosamine D2O microcosms_March | ecosystem: Host-associated > Mammals > Digestive system > Large... | reverse complement strand
CTGGCCCATATTACGGAATTCATCAGGTCGGAGTTGCGCTCCAAGTCACGCGCACGCGCCCGGACATAATCCCTGCTGCCCCGGTCGGTCATTTCTGCAGAATAATTGGACACACGCCAGCCAGCGTTTAACCTGCCTCCATTGCCCGCATCATAATTCCTGTATTCATCGTACATAGACCGCCACGCCGCGCGGCGCATCCCCCACTCCGGGGATATGAAGGCAATGGCATTATCAAGCCAACTCATGGCGCATCACCTCCCATCAAAATATGCCACCGATGTATTGCCAAACAAATTCGATTCAGATTCAGCCGCCACCTCTGCCTGGAGTTCTTTGCGCATCTCCCTGAGTACGCCAAGGTCTGCCCTTGTCAGCTTGCGCGATCCTATCTGGTAAGACTGGCCGCCGCCAAGAACCTTTGTTATCGCAGTGTTTACCTCTTCCAGCTTTTCCGCTGCTGTCATTGCCATAATACCGCCCCCTTATATCCAACTTTCATTTTGCTCAATCCATGATTCCTCAGCCGTTTTCGCCGCGCCTGGCCGCTTTGTTCCCGTTTCTTCTGGTACATCATCCAAGTGCATGGAACGGACGCCCATGATGTCAGCAGCCGCCAGCGCGTACACTTCGCAGTCTAAATAATGGTTGTCGGCATGGGCATGTTTCAGCCGCCAACGCTGCACCACCCGCGCCCCGACTTTTTCATTTACCTTATGCTCTGCCGTCACCTGCTCCGCGTATTCCATATCGCACCCTTCATACACCATCCATGCTCCGCGCCCGTTCTGTTTTTTCATGCGGGATGCGATCATATCCTTGTACTTGTCGCCGTCTACAAGCACAAGGTTCATGCCATATGCCTTGGAATCCGGCCTGTTGATCTTGGACAGTTTGAAATGGCTCATCATGGGATTTGAAGATCCTTTTGTCGGCAATGCCCAATCCGAATTGTTCGCGCAGAAATCGTATGTGCTGTCTGCATCATACCCGGAATCTATCAGGCATAATGCGACCACGAGACGGTCTTGCCCATCTCCCTTTTCATAAGCAAGGTTCATGATGCGTTCGATTTCTGACCATGACGCCGCCTGGCCATGTGCAATGTTCTGACTAGTGATAAAATTCCCCCACGCCCGGACTGTCCAGTACAAGCATGTCTCCTGGACATCCACGCCCCCGGTCAGCATCTTTGCCCACTCCGGGACATACAGCGCAGGAAGGTTTGTCTGCCGCTCCATAACTGTATCTGCAGATGTTTTCAGTTTCGTGTCTTCCCATGGCTCTGCAAGCCAAGAGTTTGTAAAATTCTGCAGCTTCTCCGGGTCATCCTTGCTGTCCAAAAATTCTTTTACAATCTCCGAAAAGCGTACAAACGGGCTGTAAAGCGTATTGATCCAATATCCGACTTTCTTATGTGCCGCGTTACTTTCCCGGACAATCTGCCAGCGGCCATGCCGGAGCATTCCGTCCTTATGGTAATCCGTGATGATGCTCCCGCATTCCTGGCACACATACACCGCCTGGTCTGCCCGGTCGGATGCCGTCATGCCCTCCCCGGATTCCGGGAATTTTATCTGCTTGAATTTCAGTTCTATGTATTCCCCGCAATGCGGGCATGGCACGAAATAATGCTTTTCAATATCTGCGCCCATCAGGCTTTTCCAGATATGTCCTGCGCTGATGGTCGGTGTACTGGTAAGGTATACTTTGCTGTTTCTAAATGTCTTTACACGCTCCCGTGCAAGGGAAATCGGATCAGCCTCTTTCTTTGATGCACCCGGATATTTGTCAACCTCGTCCAGAAACAGGTACTTGATAGCCTTGGATGCAAGGCTGGACGGGCTGTTCGCTCCCGAAATCGTGAGATACATCCCATCAAACTGCAGTTCCAGTTTCTGCGACTGTGTTTCACGGAACAGCTTTTTCAGGGCGGGGTTGCTTTTTAGCATCGGCTTGATACGGTTGTCTGAAATGGATTCCCCCAATTTATCCGATGGATAAACGATCATCGTTGGTGACGGGTCTTGTTGAATCACATACCCAAGCATGTTGAGTGAACCCTCAGAGCCGCCGATCTGTGTGCATTTACAAAAAATTATCTCCTCGGTTTCATAATTGCAGAGTTCATCCATGATATCATTCAGATATGGGGTCTGGCTGTTCCTCCACGGACCAGGCATTGCCGAAGACTGCGCATCAAGCACACGGTACTTTTCAGCCCACTGCGACACCGTCAGGTCTTCCGGCGGCAGCAGTTTTTTCAGCGCGTCCCTGATATACTCACTGACCGGGTACTTCTTGCGCCACTTCCTTGCCTTTGTTTTTCTCTGCATCCATTATCACCTTCGCTTCTTTCGGCTCGACTACGCCAGCAATAACGAAAGATGTCAGCAAGTCTGCAATCTCTCCCGCCATTTCCTTTTCTATCCTGCGCGCCTCCAGTGGCTCTAGCTGACCGGAAAGCATCCCGCACACCCGCGCAGGGATAGACATTGCGAATTTTTTAAATACAAGAAAGAATTTTGCATAGTCAATCCTTACCTCATCAATGGAGATATATTCTCCGGCCGCAATCTGTGTTTTCAGCCTGTGCAGTTCGCCCTGGCTTTCTTTCAGCGCAACCTCCGCTTCAAGTTTCTGTTCTTTCAGTTCCATCTCTTTTTCAGAGCGCGAACGTCCGTATGCCTTGTCTGACAGGTACTTCACGTATTTTTGTATCGTAGGGGCCAGATCGTATCGCCGAACCTCATGCCCGTTCTCTTTCACCAAAACTGCATCCAGGACTCCATCCCGCGTCAGCTGCTCAATCCTGCGCGGCCCCTCAAAGTTGAAAAGCTGCGCAATCACTTTCGGCTCATAAAGGTTCTGCGTCCTTTTTTTGCTGTTCTCTTCCACGACTGCATGAATCCCCTCCTCCCCGGCAAACCCGAAATCAAGAATCAGTATCCCCAAATCTTCGCTCATGAACGAAGTCCTCCGCAATCCTCACGGCAAAGCACGGCCTTTTCCCCGGTCTGTTCTTCCCAACGCTTTATGATCACATCGCAATAGCGTTCATCAAGTTCCATGACATAAGCCGCACGTTCGAGTTGCTCTGATGCAATAATTGTTGTTCCAGATCCACCGAATGAATCAAGAATAATGTCTCCGGGCTTTGTGCTGTTTTGAATCAGATAACCAAACAGCGGAACTGGCTTCATGGTAGGATGTGATTCACTCCGCTTCGGGCGGTCAAATGTGAGGAGCGTTGTCTGCCGCCTGTCTGAATACCAGGCGTGACCTGCCCCGCCGTTCCATCCATACAAGCATGGCTCATGCTGCCACTGGTAATCCTGCCGTCCAAGGACGAACACGTCTTTGCACCATATCAGGCACTCCCGGACTTGCCATCCTACATCAAAGCACGCTCCCCTGAAATCATACCCTTTAGAATCAGCATGCCAGATATAGAACGCTGCCCCTGCTTTCATGGCCTGCCTGGCAGCAGTGAACGTATCAAGCAGGAATGCGCGGAAGCCCTCATCGCTCATGCGGTCATTCTCAATCTTCAATGCATCCTTGGTCTTTCCGACATAATCCACATTGTACGGCGGGTCTGTAAGATAAAGATCTGCTTTCATTCCTCCCATAAGCCGCTCCATATCTTTCTGGTTTCTTGCATCGCCGCACATAAGTCGATGTTCGCCCATTATCCACAGATCGCCGCGTTTTGTGACTGGTTTTTCACAATCCTTGACAGCCTTATCAACATCGAAGCCCTCATCTTCCACGGCTTCATCTATATTCAGCTTCAATTGCAATCCATCCAATTCCGAATGCGTAAATCCTGTCAGCGAAAAGTCGTATCCACTCAAGTCCAAATCTTGCAACAGGTCGCACAGCTTTTCATTGTCCCACTCGCCAGATATCTTATTGAGGGCAACGTTCAGGGCTTTTTCTGCATTCTTGTCAAGATCCACAATCACTACATGGGCGGTATCATATCCAAGATCCAACAGGACGTTGTACCTTTGGTGTCCGCCAATGATTGTACCATCTGAATTGATAATGATCGGGTCAACGTAGCCATACTCTTCAATACTGCGCTTGATCCGCTGATACTCCTCATCCTCCGGAGTCAAAGCAACCCTTGGATTATAGTCTGCCGGATGCAGTTCCGACAGGGGACGCTCCTCCATATTCAGCTTTGTTTTCATCTGCCACACCTCCTGCCTGACCACCCACGGGCCGCCGCGAAACGAAATGCTAAAAAAATTTTTTACCTCATCCAGAAAAATTTCGGCCCTTCCGCGCCCCGCATAGGGGGTATGGGCTGAGTAGTACCTAAGCCCCGGTGCGCCCGCTTGTGCGCCAAATGCAGGGCATAAGGAATAATAAGCATATAACTGTAGGCTCGCGTGACATACGCCGCCTATGGGCTAAATAAAGCCCTGTCCTGCCGATTGCATACAGTGTAACATAAACAAATGTTTCATTGTGTTTCGTCTTTTGCCTGTGAGCAGGGAGCGGCCTGTGAGCGCGGCTCTAAGCCCTGTGGCTGTTGCTCTGTGCTGTGCGTGTACGCCTCCCTGCCATGCATATATACAGCTGTACTATATGTGCCACCTATATATCTCATATATACAAGCATATATACGCCCTATATATACGGCCCTTATATACGCCCCATATACAGCCCCTATATATACCTTGAAATACACCAATTTTTAGGAGTATTTATTTCCATCCAGTTATACCAGCCTTATTTCCGGGTCTATATTTAAAAGCCCTATACCCGGTCTTGTTTTTGCCTTACCCTGAAAAAATTCGCAGATTTTTGGAATAAAAAACAGCGGATAAACAAAGATTTTTGCTACCCACTGCCGTTTTTGAAAATCCCGAACTTGAAAAAACGCATTGCTTTTTCAAACCCCGTTTTTATTTTTGCCAATTTTTTTCCGCAGAAAATTTCCGGCTTTATATTCCGGGTTATGGCCCCCACTTTAGTTTTTTTGCCCCCTGCCTTGTATGTATGCATCATATTCACCCTCATATTCCGCTGTCATGCTCTGTATGCGCTGGTTGGAAAGTAGAATTTTTAAGGCATTCCTGTGCCGCTTGTAAACCTGCGACCGTGACATCGGTATTTCTGCGGAAATGACGCTCCAGGGCTTATAATCTATATACCGCAGCTCACAGATCTGGCGCTCAATGGAGTTCACCGGCAGGCAGTCTAAGATATCCAGCACCTGAGTGACCGCCTGATCGATTTCCCTCTTCTGCTCCAAAATCCGGCCTGCTATATCAGATACCGGAAAGCGTGCTGCTGCCGCTTTCTGCCTTTCTCCAATTCCCCTGATACGCGCATCCAGCTGATTTTTATGCTCATCTGACCTGTAAATCCGTCCGAGAATATATTTCAAAATTTCAACCTGCCTTTTTTTGTCCATTTTCAACCCTCAATATACCAAAAATCATGCTGCCGGGGCCTGTTATGATTTTTATTCCATCATCCATCTGCTGACTGCTCCCTCAGTTTAGTCCGTGATGCTATTTTCAGCCTTGCAACATTTATGCCCGCCTCCGTGAGCCCTGCATCGCCGGACCTGAGCCTGCTGCGGTTCAGCTCCATGTTTTCGTCCCTTCCTATAAGCACAAGGTTGGAGATATCACAGTTGTCCCGGTTCCCGTCCAGAAAGCTTACCATCTTCCCTTCCGGCACCGGGCCGTTATGCTCTTCCCATACCGCACGGTGCACAAACTCAAACCGCTCCCGCTGCGTCCCCTGCTCCTGCACCTTCCGTATGAGATAGCCGTCTGTTGTGTGCGTCAGCTCCCCGGCCTGCATACGGTTTGCAGGCACGTTTCCCTTTCTGAACATTGTCGCCCTGCATTTTTCATACTGCCTGCTGCCCATTTTCTTTCCCTTATTGGAGGGCACCCTTCCTTTCCTAAACCGGCAGTCAAGCCCGCTCCTTATGCCATGGTTCTTTTTATATGCCCTGCACTGCGTGACAGAAAACTGGATGCCGAAATGTTCAGATACGGCTGCTGCAATCTCTGCGGCCTCCCTGCCCCGTGCAATGCCCCTGATATATTCTTCCATTCCGTCCGGGTATCTGGTCGGATGCCCCTTCGGCCTTCCCCTGGGCGTCCCGCTTTTAAAACCATACCTGCCCTTGGCTCCTTTAACTGCTGCCTCCGTAAAGACCATCCCATATTTTTTATCAAATCCCTGCCGGTTCATTAGGACTGCCAGCTCCCCGGCAGTTCTTCCCGGCGTATTCCACCGCATCCATTCCACCACTTCATCCGGCCATTTCCGCATATGTCATCCCCTCCCGCGGATTTCGAGCATTTCCGGCACTTCCTTTTTCCTTTCGTATCCATAGGCATCCATATGCTGCATGGCCTTCAGCTGCAGCTCCCCGGCCCTGATGATCTGCTCGCCGATGCCCGCCATTGCCTCAGCCCTCTTTATCTCAGTTTCAAGGCTTTCCCCGCACAGGTCGTCATCATTCAATTTTTCAAGCTGCGCAAATAAATGGTTGTTCAGATCCCCGAGCGTATTTTTCATAGTCTTTCCCTCCCTTCTTCCAGTTCCATGCCCGTCCTTCATCCCCTGTCACCACTTTGACTTCACATTTCCTAAAATATTAACACCGCATCCGAATTGCTGTTCAGTATCGATGCCCTTAAAAGCCACATCCGAACCCTGCATTTCTGCGTAAAACCTTGAACCACATTTAATACAATTCCATTCAGCTTCAGAACCCGGATTTCTCGATGTTGTTATTTTTGCCCCCATATTTAATTTTGTCTGTACAGCTTCCCCGCCGCAAAGCGGGCACGCTAAACTGCCTGTCTTTTCCATCCTTCCATCCATCCTTTCATTCTCCACGGTCTGCTGATTCCTTGATTTTTTCAAACAGGCCCATAGGTTCGTGGTTTTTCTTCGGATACTGCTGATAAACAGCCTTTTCTGCATGTACCCCATACTCATTATGATATTTTACAGCAGGTCTGAGCGGTATATCTTTATGCTTTCCTGTTACTGTACATTTTGAACCGCCTGTGTACTCAAAAAATATTCTCCACACGGTTATCCCTCCGTTTCCTATCCCTGCAGATACCCCTGATACTCTCTTGTCTTACTCATAACCCATGCAGATAATGCATCCGTCAATTTATTTTCCCATTCTGCCGGACAGGGCAGCTTTCCCCCGTTCACTTCCAGTTCTGACGCTATAACCGCCCTTATCTCTTTTCCGATAAGCATATACTGGGTCATCCCGTATTTTTCCTGTATCCACTCTGTAAAATCCAGCCCTTTTTCCTGCGGTTCGGGAACGTATTCCGGGTAATCGCTCATATCCTGCTGCCCCGGCAGGGGTGCATTTTCCTTTTCCCGCGGATCTGGTACTGCTGCCTGTGGTTCATTTATTACCCCGGCTGTTTTCCCTCCGGTTTCTTCCGCTGTTTCCTCTTCCCGTGCCTCTTCCGCGGCGTCATCATAGGACAGCTGGTCATTTTCAATCATCAATACCACGATTTCTGCGAGGTCCGAATATTCAATCAGGAAATTTTCCCATTTTTCAGTATCTATAATTGTGATTCCGTCCGCCTGGAAACGGTATATGTATCTGCCGCCTTCAAGCTTTTTCCCTTGAAAAGACCTGCTGAAATATTTTCTCAGCGTCCTTTCGACTGCAGCCACATTTTTCTTTGCCCTGAATACCGCCCGGTTTGCTTCCCCCCTGACAGCGTCCTTTATTGCTTCCTGTGCCTTTTCTGCCTGTTCGTCCGTGATTTCTTCCTTTTCTTCCGGCCTTACATCTTTTATATGCAGCCCGCCCTTTTCTTCGTACTGTTCATAGGCTTTTTTCTGCCCCTCTTCGTCAAGCCTGCTGAGCTCATGGGCGGTTGAAATATTGATGCTGCCTTTTTCAAGCTCCCCTTTAAATTCCTGTGACAGATTATTGCTGATCGCCTCCATGCGCCCGACCTGTGTAGCGGACGTGTTAAGCATCCGTGCGACGATTTCACGGATACGCCCGATCCTTTCCCGTTCTTCCTTCGGCCTGCCCTTATTTTCTTCCTGCAGGGCCTTTTTATATTCTGTCAGCACTTTTTTTAATTCCTCTGCCTGCCTCACTTTTTCCCAGTCCGTAAGCTGCCTTGCCGTTGCATTGGTAAAGATAAGGCTTAACTTGTCCCTTATTTCGTCTGTTTCCTTCTTGATGCGGCACGGTACTCTCCGATACTCTTCCCGCCCATCTGCTGCCAGTTTTAAAGCTGCCAGCCGTCTGCGGTGTCCGGCTATCACTTCATATTTTCCATGTGCCTCCGGCTTAACCACTAAATTCTGCTCTATGCACCCGGATAACTCAATAGCCGCCGCCAGTTCGTCAATATTTTCTGTGGAATAAAAATTATCCTTTCCCGGCATTAAATCCTCCACATCAATCATAACCACGTCAAAGTCTTTTTCTGCTGCCTGTACCTGCCCCTCTGCCCGTACTGCTGCCCCTTTTGATTTTGTATTGAGCAGGCTGTTAAGATCAAACCCTTTCTTTTTCTCTGCCATTACAACTAACCCCGCTTTCCTTTGTTTCCGTGTCCGAATGGGTCACATTTTACGCCACTTTCCCTAATTTCTTTTTTCCTGCCTTCTGATAACTGCAATATAAGCCATATTATCCCTCCAGATATTCTTTTACGAATGTTTTATAATCCCTGGCGGCCCCGGAACGCGGGGAATATTCTATAAGGCTTTCATTTGTAAAAGTTACCTCGTCTGCCTTTTCCGTCCGTCTGATATGTGTTCTGAATACCGGGTAACGCTGATTCTGCAACCATGCCTCCCCCTGTCTGCATACGTCACAGTTATAATACATAGTTACAAGACACCCTTTAAATTTCAGTTTCGGGTTTAATGCCTTTGCATTGTTTATCTGCTCTTCCAGTTCGTCCATTCCGTCAAAGGCGTAACCGTCAATCTTAATCGGTATGATAACTTCATCTGCCGCCACAAGCGCATTTATGACAGATACGTTAATGTCCGGCGGGCAGTCAATGATGCAATAATCAAAGCTTTCTTTTACCTTTTCCAGTTCCCTGGATATGATCGCTGCCTGCTCCCTCTCTTCATCCTTAATAACCGCAAGGTTTGCTGTCAATAAGTGCATATTTGCCGGAATAACTGCCATATTAGGCATTTTCTCAACCACCTGCACCACGCCGCCTATTTCTTCCTGTCCTGTCATCATATCTGCAAGGCTAGGACTGTCATACCCCCACACCCCGCAGGCCCTCGAAAGATTTCCCTGCTTGTCATTGTCAATAAGCAGCACCTTTTTGTCATATTCTTTTGCTAATATATATGCCATGTTTAATGCCGTTGTTGTTTTGGCACAACCGCCCTTCATGTTGATTATTGCTATTGTTTTCATTCGCCTGTACCTCCTTCAATAACCCTGATAACAAATATCAATTCTGTGCCGCATAGTGTTTTTACCCCGTTCTTAAAATACCGCCTATCCTCTTGTGTCATTTTTACCTTTCTTTCCACTATATCCTCCATACCGTTTTATTTCGTTCAACTGGTTTTCCGCACTCTGGACAGAAATTTAACGGTCTTGCTTTGTATCCTAAATATCCCTTTTTCCTGTTTTTGGGCGTATAGGTTATTAATGCGGGCTGCACTTTTAATACATCTGTAAACCCGGTTTTTTCTGTGTCTGCATTTCTTTCCATGATTTCCGCTATTTCTTCAATCTTTTTACACGTTCCACATTTTTTCAATCTTTTCCCTCCTAAGATTTATCCATGTACTCTTTAGCATAGTATATATGTTCCATTATACTCCCTATCCCAGGTACAGCTATTGGCTTGTCTTTGTCCGGTTTGTTATATTTCCTTTGATGTTTGTATTATATACTTGCACAAGTATTGCTTGATTTCTGTTGGTTCTTCCCAAACTATATACCCTTTTTTCTCATGCCTTGCCATTACGTACCCCCTGTGTTTCCTCTTCCAACTGCTGCCGCCTGCCTTTCAGAT
>Ga0137306_104204_pt1 | contig 10044 bp, 6 predicted proteins | sample Inofroosms_March_FD_97187 | JGI IMG/M metagenome (GOLD analysis project Ga0137306, IMG submission 97187) | Mouse cecal microbial communities from Vienna, Austria - N-Acetylneuraminic and N-Acetylglucosamine D2O microcosms_March | ecosystem: Host-associated > Mammals > Digestive system > Large... | reverse complement strand
TTTATCTATGCGTCGGCCAGAGACGGATACGCAAAGGCGGATCTGGCCGATGCATCTAAGGATATGACGCCGCTGTTTGAAACGATTTTAAATCATATTCCGGCGCCGGAAGGAGATCCGGACGCAGATACACAGATGCTGATCAGCACCATTGATTACAATGAATATGTGGGGCGCATCGGCGTAGGCAAAATTGATAACGGCTCTCTGCGCGTCAATCAGGAAGTGGTGATTGTGAATGCCCATGACCTGCAGAAGATGAAAAAGGTAAAGGTAAGCCGTCTCTATGAATTTGACGGTTTAAATAAGGCGGAGGTGCAGGAGGCCGGCATGGGGTCTATCGTGGCGGTGTCCGGCATCGCGGATATCCATATCGGGGATACGCTGTGTTCTCCGGAGCATCCGGAGCCGATTCCCTTTCAGAAAATTTCCGAGCCTACGATTGCCATGAACTTTATGGTAAACGACAGTCCGCTGGCAGGACAGGAGGGAAAATTTGTCACTTCCCGCCATATCAGGGAGCGTCTGTTCCGGGAGCTGAACACGGACGTCAGTCTTCGGGTGGAAGAAACGGACAGTGCGGACTGCTTTAAAGTGTCCGGCAGAGGGGAACTGCATCTGTCTGTCCTGATTGAGAATATGAGACGGGAAGGCTATGAATTTGCGGTCAGCAAGGCTGAGGTACTGTATAAGGAAGACGATAAGGGACGGAAATTAGAGCCTATGGAGCTGGCTTACATTGACGTGCCTGAGGAGTTTTCCGGTACGGTGATCCAGAAGCTGAGTCTGCGAAAGGGCGAGCTGCAGGGCATGTCCGCGTCGGACAGCGGCTATACCCGGATGGAATTTGCCATTCCGGCCAGAGGGCTGATCGGATACCGGGGTGAATTTCTGACCGATACAAAGGGAAACGGTATTATCAATACCATTTTTGACGGATACGGCCCTTATAAGGGAGATATCCAGTATCGCAAGCAGGGGTCTCTGATCGCTTTTGAGTCCGGAGAGACGATTACTTACGGTCTGTTTAACGCCCAGGAGAGAGGACTTCTGTTTGTGGGACCCGGCGAAAAGGTATATGCCGGCATGGTAATCGGCCAGAACGGAAAGAGCGAGGATGTGGAAGTCAATGTCTGCAAGCGCAAGCAGTTGACCAACACCAGGGCATCCGGTTCCGACGATGCGTTAAAACTGACGCCGCCGAAGCTTTTAAGTTTGGAGCAGGCGCTGGAGTTTATTGACACCGACGAGCTTCTGGAAGTGACGCCTGAAAATATCAGGATCAGAAAGCGGATTCTGGATTCTGCCATGAGAAAACGAATGATTCACAATCAGAAATCAAAAGCGAACTGACATTTGTGAAATTCCATACAAAGAAAACTGAAAAAACGACATATTTTTTGATTTGACAGTCCACTTGTTTTCTGTTACACTATTTTGAAAATACCGGAAAAAAGCAGGATGTACTCCGGGAATCCTGCCGCGCCCGATTTTGTGAGAGGGGTTTTTGCCGGACGCAAAAGCAGGTGCCGAGAGGCTGCGGGAGTACATCAGAAAGAAAGTGAGGATGGAAAAGAAATGGGTACAATTATCGGTGAGGGCATTACCTTTGACGATGTGCTGCTGGTTCCTTCTTATTCGGAAGTGATTCCGAATGAGGTAGATCTTTCTACCTGGCTGACGAAAAAGATCAGACTGAATATTCCGCTGATGAGTGCGGGAATGGATACGGTTACGGAATACAGGATGGCGATTGCCATGGCCAGACAGGGCGGGATCGGCATTATCCACAAAAATATGTCTGTGGAAGCCCAGGCGGACGAAGTGGACAAGGTAAAACGGTCTGAGAACGGTGTAATCACAGATCCCTTTTACCTGTCGCCGGAACACACGCTGGAGGATGCCAACAGGCTGATGGGGAAATACAGGATTTCCGGCGTTCCCATCACGGAAGGGAAAAAACTGGTGGGCATTATTACCAACAGAGATCTGCTGTTCGAGAAGGATTTCACGAAAAAAATCAAGGAATCCATGACCTCGGAAGGGCTGGTGACGGCCGGGGAGGGTGTTACCCTGGAGGAAGCCAAGATGATGCTGGCAAAGGCCCGGAAGGAAAAGCTGCCGATTGTGGATGAGAACTTTCATCTGAAAGGCCTGATCACAATCAAAGATATCGAAAAACAGATTAAGTACCCATATTCTGCCAAAGATGAGCAGGGACGGCTGCTCTGCGGCGCTGCCGTAGGCATCACGAATGACGTGATGGTGCGGGTGGACGCGCTGGTGGAGGCCAAGGTGGATGTAATCGTTATCGACTCCGCCCATGGTCATTCCGCGAATATTATCCGTACATTAAAAGAGATCAAGGCAAAATACCCGGAGCTTCAGGTGATCGCCGGAAATGTGGCTACCGCAGAGGCCACCAGAGATCTGATCGAGGCAGGTGTGGATGCCGTGAAAGTGGGTATCGGCCCCGGTTCCATCTGTACGACCCGTGTGGTGGCCGGTATCGGCGTACCTCAGATTACGGCGATTATGGACTGCTATAAAGTGGCGAAGGAGTACGGGATTCCGATTATTGCCGACGGCGGCATCAAGTATAGCGGCGATCTGACCAAAGCCATTGCCGCAGGCGGAAACGTATGTATGATGGGCAGCTTGTTTGCGGGCTGTGACGAGGCGCCCGGAGATTTTGAGCTGTATCAGGGCAGGAAGTACAAAGTTTACCGTGGCATGGGTTCCATCGCGGCCATGGAGAACGGAAGCAAGGACCGCTATTTCCAGGCCGATGCGAAAAAGCTGGTTCCGGAGGGCGTGGAAGGACGTGTGGCTTATAAGGGAACCGTGGAAGATACGGTGTTCCAGATGGCCGGCGGCCTGCGTTCCGGTATGGGCTACTGCGGCGCGCCGGATATTGAGACTTTGCAGAGAACCGGGAAGTTTATCAAGATTTCCGCAGCTTCTCTGAAAGAAAGCCATCCTCATGATATCCATATCACGAAAGAGGCGCCGAATTACAGCAGCCAGGAATAAATCAAAAAGTCAGGAAAAGATATGAAAAACCCGGACAAGGCGGAGGATCGGATGCCGTTTTGTCCGGGTTTTCAAATGTTATCAGAAAAGTTCTTTGAACTTCTCCTTTATGCCATTTTACAAATAATTTCTTGCGTCTTCTTCCGACAATTGATATTCTTTCATTACCAGCAGCAAAATTTTTTCATCATCGTTGCCCAGCGTTCGCAGGATATCAACGGCTCCTTGAATTCCTTCTTTGCGTCCTTCCCTGCGTCCTTCCCTATGGCCTTCTTTGCGTCCCTCCGCTTTAAACATCCTCATAGTTTCGGCTTCATTATATTCCGTTATACACATCTGCAACACCTCCGCTCTGTTGCCCAGCAGGAACTGCCTGATTTCGAATTCCCAGGGCATTTCGTTCAGCGCTCTGTCTACGGCTTCCTCTATCTGTATTTCCTTTTTATGTTCCCGGATTCTGTCTATCAGCCACGAATATTCGAATAAGGGCCTGCATGATTCCATCAGTTTTCTGTTTCTTCCATAATTAATGTTCAGCATCCGTACCTTTACGGCAATATCCGGTTCGGCGCCCGGTTCAAAAGCATCCTTCAATTCCAGCAACATATTGTCCATCTCATCCGTTCCGTTATAAAACACCATCAATTTGGGCACGGGAAGACTGATCAGTTCCGTTCCGTAAATGTTTAGTTCATGGTCATGGATATACTTGTCATAGAGCCTTGCCGCATACATGAACTCCCGCAGCGGCATATTCGGGTTGAACGTAGACTGTTGTTCGTAAATACTGACGATATTTGCAAGAATAAATGAAATATCATTTTTCATTCCCATGTACAGCACGTCTGACATGGTTGTGATCTGAATGTCCTCCGGATTCGTATAAAAAGAGTGGTTGACCGCATTGTACAGGCTGAGCGTCCATTTTTTGTTTTCTTCACGTCCGAATATATAGCTGAACAGACGGTCTTTGTGCTTATTGTTTATCATATCCGGCGCCTCATGATACTTGGAAATCTGTAAAAACGTTTGTTTGGCAATATTATAACACAGACATAGCTGCAAGGCAACAAAACAAAAATACATTTGCAGAGCCCAAATTGCAGGGGATATTAGGGATATTTCATATGCGGATGACAATGGATTTTCCATATACGATGACTGCTGCGGTGCGGATCGGAATCCGGCGGTGGTGCGGTTCCCCACAGTTTTTAATTCTTTTAGACATTCTATATGTTTCCGTAATCATTTCGTAAGATATTTTAAGCGAAAAAAATGTCGGAAGCTGGTATACTGTTTATGGAACAGGAATGTCAGCGGAAGTATGGAATGAGTGAGATTTGATTACGATGAACCGTTTTACGGAAAGAAGATACAGAGGGACGGAACAGGAAGATACGGAGAGAAGACCAAAGCGGTACCCAGAAGAATATGAACCTGAGAGAGATTTGCAGGGCAGCAGACAGCGGAATGCAGAGCAGCAGGAAAGGCGTCAGCGTGCAGAACAGCGGCGCGACGAGGACTTCCGGCGCCGGAAACAGAAGATGCTGCGGCGCAGAAAACGGCGGTGCCGGCTGCGCAGGCTGCGAAAGGTGCTGTTCCGGTTGCTGCTGGCGGCCGCGGTTGGGGCCGGTCTGGTATTTTTATGCCTGCGTCTGTCCCAGCTTTCGATGTTTCGGAAAAAAATCGACGTGTCCAAACTGGACAGGCCCCAGTGGATTGAAGAAAATTATATCAAGCCCAATCCCTATTCCCGCCCGCAGACGGAGCTGGAATGGGTAAACGGCATTGTGGTTCATTACGTGGGAAATCCGGGCACCACCGCCAGGCAGAACCAGAGCTATTTCAACGGTCTGGCCGAGAGCCACAAAACCTATGCCAGCAGCCATTTTGTGATCGGGCTGGAAGGGGAGGTGATCCAGTGTGTTCCGCTGGATGAGATCGCCTACTGTTCCAACGACCGGAACCAGGACACCATCTCTATCGAGTGCTGCCACCCGGACGAGAGCGGAGAATTTACCCAGGCTACTTACGATTCTCTGGTGCGTCTGACGCAGTGGCTGTGCGAGTCGTTTAAGCTGGACGGCAGCGAGGATGTGATCCGCCATTATGATGTGACGGGAAAAGAATGCCCCCTGTATTATGTGCGGAATCAGGAGGCATGGGAGCAGTTTATTCGGGATTTGCGGTAAGGTTGGCGCTGTCGTAGGGGTACAGCAGATAGGAGAGGAGAAAAAGCTCTTTTTCGTTGATATTCTCCGGGTCAATATGGACAATTTCCCGGATGCGGTTGATCCGGTAAATCAATGTGTTCCGGTGCAGGTTCAACTGACTGGCAGCGTCCGTGAAATTGCCGGAGTAGAACAGATACCAGTACAGAGAGCTGGTATACTGGGTGTTGTTTTCGATATCGTAATGGGTCAGCGCCAGAAAATCCGGATGAAGCAGGCTTTTCAGCCAGGGATTCTGCATCAGGTTTTCCCGCAGGCAGCTAATGGCGATGCTGTGCATGGTGCTGTAGGGAAGACGGAACCGGATTGCATGTTCCAGTGCGTAGACCGCCTGCCGGTGATAGTCCAGAAAACCGTCCAGTCCCCGGAAGCTGTGGCTCAGTCCCCAGGAAAAAGAGCGTTTGGGGATGATTTTCCGGAGCATCTGGATTGCTTCGTCAAGATCCTTCCAGTATTTTAAACTGATCAGCGCCACGGCCATATTGTCATGGGGAAAGGCCTGGACATTGGCGATGGAGTCTTCCAGGTCGTCGCAGAGTCTGCCGATCACATCCGACTGTCCGGATTTTTTGGCCTGGGCACAGAGGATGACGAAAGGATTGTCCGCCTCCCAGCCGTACAGGGACAGAAGGTAGCCGATATTGTAATGATCCAGCGGTTTTAGCAGCAGCATGTCCTGCAGATATTCCGATACCACGGAGCGGGAGCGCAGCACGCTGGGATTGTTCCGTGCGTAGGCGGCTACCACGTCCTGGAAAATCTGCATGACCTGAATATCTTTTTCGGTAAAGGGCCGGTTGTTTTCATAGGCCATAATCTCTCCGATCCGTTCCCCTTCAACCACGATATCCGCATAGAGCACCATGCCGCCGGAAGCAGTGGAATAAGCCACCGTCGGCTTGTTGTCTTTGTTTAACGGACGGGTTTTCATTTCCTGGCTGATGTCGTTGTTCAGCTCGTAGGAGGTGTCTTTGGAGACATAATTTTTCCAGTGGGGATGGACATAGGAGCCGTAGCCTTTTGTGATGGCATAGATCCAGGCGCGGGTGTTGCAGATGTTCATGGGCCGTCCGATTACCACATGGGCCAGGTCCAGAAGGTCCTGCAGAGAGGTTTCCGTCACGATTTTCTGAAGCAGGGAGGTTTCCCAGCTTGAATAGAATTCAAAAGCTTCCAGCGTGTGCTCCATAATCATGTCTGCGGACAGTCCGGGCAGCAGGATATAATCTTCGCCGTTGACCAGAGCCGGGCAGTCCGGGCGGTCCGCAGAATAAGACTGGTTTTCAGACCGGGAAGCCGCCATAAGACAGACGTAGTTCGGATGGGGGTCTTTCCGGAAAAACCTGGCGCCGGACAGGCACAGCTTCCCGCTCACAATATGTGATTCCGGGGCGCAGCCTTGAGAGCGGAACCAGGCATCCAGTATGAACATGGACAGCTTCATGGTAATTTCTCCTATTCGTCAGCTTTTTCAACATTCCGGCAGCAGTTCGGATCCGTGCGCCTTCTGCTGCCGAAAAAGCCCGGATCAGTGCCGGAACAGATTTACTACCAGTTTGATGCCGTATTTTGCATAATTGAGAAATACTTTTGGCTGTCGCACGCATTCTTTCATTTTTTTCAGAATATAGGCGGGCCGCAGGTAGAACTGGAGCAGCATATTCCGTCTGAGCTTCATCAGCTCATCCGTAGTCAGATATTTGGTGCCGGTCATGCTGGAATGAAAGAAATCGCTTCCCAGAACAGACTGGGCCAGCAGGTTGTTTTCTCTGCACATCTCATACAGCTTTGTCCCATAAAAAGGAAGGGCGATGGTGATCTCGATAAAATCGGGGGACAAATCGAAGATCAGCTTTTTCGTCTTCATGATATGCTTTTTCGTCTCCCAGGGAAAGCCGATGACAAAATAGCCCCATACGGCCAGTCCGGCTTCCCGGCACCATTTCATGGCCTGATAGTTCTGGGCCACGGTGGCGTTTTTGTGTACCAGCTTTAATGTTTCGTCGCTGCCGGATTCAAAGCCGAAGGCCACCAGGAAGCAGCCCGCCTCTTTCATCAGGAAAATAGTCTCTCGTTTTAAAGGATTTACCCGGGAATTGGCCGTGAACGTAATTTTTCCGTGTAAAGGAGAGGCGATAATCAGTCTGCACAGCTCGTCCACCCAGTCTGCCTTGATCGTAAAGGTGTCCGCCTTGAAGAAAAAGGTTCTGATATGATGCTTTTCATAGCATTCCGTCATTTCATCCAGTACATTTTGGGGACTTCTGAACCGTACCCGCTTGCCGGAAATCTCAGGGGACAGGCAGAAAATACAGTTGGAGGGACAGCCTCTTGAGGTGGCGATGGTAGCCATGGGTTCGTCGGTGTCCGGTCTGGTGTACAGACTGTTGTTCATCAGATGTCTTGCCGGGAATGGCTGGCCGTCCAGATCCTCGTCCCAGACATGGAACTGATTTTTACGGATTTCTCCCGTCTCATCCTTATATAAAATGCTGTGGACGGCCGTGATATCGCCCTGTCTGCGCAGCGCATAGTCAGCGATTTTGTCAATGGCGAAATCTACCTCGCCGCCGATCATATAATCGATCTGAGACAGATCAAGAAGCGCAAGCATCGCATCCTCAGGATCATAAAACAGAGCGCCTTTTAAAACCACCAGACAGCCGAACGTCTCTTTTAACCGGTTGGCAATTTTGATATCGTCAAAGATGGTGGTGTTGGTGATGCTGAGCATAATCATATCCGGCTTGAACCGTTCCATATCCTGGAACAGATCTTTCTCGGTGGCTTTCTCCGTCTGATAATCCCGCAGTTTTACCTTATAATTTTTCTTTAACAGTACGGCGGCGGCGTAGCCTAAATCGTTGCAGGCCCGCATGGCCTGGGCCGAGCCGTCGTCCACATTTTGCTGACAGCGGTCCTCGCCCCGCTGAAATAAGGGTCCCGGCGGGTAAAACAGTAAAATCCGATGGGATCTGCCTGTTGTTTTTTCCATTTGTTCTAACCTCCTGTGATTCCTGTGTACGTTCGGAGCTTTCCGGTCTTTGTGATCCGTTTACACATTAAAACGGAATAAGATAACGTCGCCGTCCTTTACCACATAGTCCTTGCCTTCCAGTCCCACCAGTCCTTTTTCCTTTGCGCCTGCGTAGGTGCCGGCATCCAGCAGATCCTGGTAGTTTACCACCTCGGCCCGGATAAAGCCCCGCTCGAAATCGGAGTGGATTTTTCCGGCGGCCTGAGGGGCTTTGGTTCCCCGCTTAATGGTCCACGCTCTGGTTTCCTGTTCTCCGGCGGTCAGGTAGCTGATCAGCCCCAGAAGCTGGTAGCTGGCTTTTATCAGTTTTTCAAGTCCTGACTCCGAAAGTCCGAGATCCTCCAAAAAAAGCTTCTTTTCCTCGTCATCCAGCTCGGCGATCTCCTGTTCGATCTGGGCGCAGATAACGAAAACTTCGCTGCCTTCCGCCGCGGCAAATGTGCGTACCTGTCCCACAAAAGGATTGGAAGCTGCATCGTCGGCCAGCTCGTCTTCCGCCACGTTGGCCGCATAGATAACCGGTTTTCCTGTCAGCATGTTTAAAGAGTGGAGCAGCGCTTCCTCATCCTCGTCCGCAGCCTCAAAGCTTTTGGCCGGTTTTCCATCTTCCAGATGGGCTTTTAACCGTTCCAGAAGCGCCAGTTCCCTGGCCAGCGCCTTGTCATTGCGGGCGCCCTTTGCGGTTTTGGAAATGCGCCGTTCCAGAATTTCCAGGTCGGAGAACAGCAGTTCCAGATTAATGGTTTCGATATCTCTGGCAGGGTCTACGCTGCCGTCTACATGGACTACGTTGGCATCCTCAAAGCAGCGTACCACATGGACGATGGCGTCCACCTCACGGATATTGGACAGAAACTGGTTGCCCAGTCCCTCGCCTTTGGAAGCGCCTTTGACAAGTCCGGCAATATCTACGAATTCCACAACTGCGGGAGTGGTTTTTCTCGAATGATATAAATCCGTCAGCAGTTTTAAGCGGAAGTCCGGCACGGGAACGATTCCCACATTGGGGTCTATGGTACAAAAGGGATAATTGGCAGATTCTGCGCCGGCTTTGGTCAGAGCGTTGAACAGAGTGCTTTTTCCTACGTTGGGCAAACCTACAATACCTAGTTTCATGTTTCTTGTATCCTCCTTAAAAATCCTGGTTGTATAGATCGGCCGTTTAACGGTATGCACAGCCTGAAAAATATACCCGTAAGTATAAAACCGATTTGAAAATGTTTACCCTTTAGTCTAACACAAGATTGGGAAAAGGGAAAGAGAATTGGTTTGCTTTTTGTGAAAAAATAGAGTAAGATGTTAGGAAAGTAAAAAAACCTATGTTTTTTCAACAGAATTTTATCATACGAGGTGGAATTGATATGAGTTTAGCGGCTGGCTATGACATCGCTTTTGTGAATCTGGGAATTCAGATTCAGCGGATTGTGAATGGATTTGTGCTGCCCATATTCGGCGGGTTTGAGATTAAGTATTACGGCCTGATTATCGGTATCGGCGTGCTGGCCGGAATGTTTATCGCAGAGAGGAATGCGAAGGCCGCGGGGATGGGCGGAGACGTCATCTATGATTTCGGCATTTATGCCGTGATTTTTTCCGTGCTGGGGGCCAGGATTTACTATGTGATTTTTTCCTGGGACATGTATAAAGACAATCTGATGCAGATCTTTCAGATCAGGAACGGCGGACTGGCCATTTACGGGGCGGTGATTGCGGCGGTTGTGACGCTTTTTGTATTCTGCAGGC
>Ga0137306_104032_pt1 | contig 10046 bp, 10 predicted proteins | sample Inofroosms_March_FD_97187 | JGI IMG/M metagenome (GOLD analysis project Ga0137306, IMG submission 97187) | Mouse cecal microbial communities from Vienna, Austria - N-Acetylneuraminic and N-Acetylglucosamine D2O microcosms_March | ecosystem: Host-associated > Mammals > Digestive system > Large... | reverse complement strand
ATTTGGGCGCGCATCTTTTAAAAAATTGAAAGCCCCGCCGCATCGTCACCTGCACGATTGATCCGATAACCAGATGACAGTTTCTCTAAACTTTTGGAAACAGCATTGTTATTATTTGTTAGGTTGCGATAAGAGCTTAATGCCGCTATGTTGTGTTGAATTCTCATATATACCTCCTTGAATGTGGGCGGGAGCTTCCTTTCCCCCGCATAAGTGATTATTGCGCCGCCGTTTTGCGTGTGTTCATTCCCGGCAATTCCGGTACTGCCTGAAAATGGCACGCTTCCGGCTGTCTATTTCAAATCTTCCGCCCGGATCCGTCGACAGAAGAGTTGAAATCATCATCAGAGCAGATGTCTGCCCGTCTTTTCGCACATCCAGATTGTCAAGTGGTGTTTACGCGCTTGTCTTGGCTCGTCTGTTCCTGCGCCCCTTTTTGCCGGCCAGGCATGCAGGCTTGCCGTGATCCTTTTCATACACTTCACCCCGCACGATGCTGACGCTTTTCGGCGCGTCGATAGACAGCCGCAGATCTCCTTCCATGGAGACCACCTGGATGACGATATCTTCGCCGATCACCAGATACTCGCCTGGATTCCTTCCAAGGGATAACATCTCATTCACACCTCCTTGTGTACTGCATTCCTGATTTTGGCCGTTACTTTTGAATAATCCGAAAACACAGTGTTTTTACGGGTTTTGCCGGATGGTTCTGATAAGAAGTATTATCGGAAGTTAAATGTGCGGGATTTTGAAAAAATGTTGGGATTTTTTGAAAAAAGTCTTAACTTTTCAGAAGTGGGACCGATATTATAGTCAGAATGATTCAAAAACATGTAAATTTTTTTGGATTTTTAGCTGTTTGCTTCCGATAATACTTCTTATCGGAAGTCAAGTATATCTTTTATTTACCAGTCAACGATTTTGTCAACGAATTCTTTTTGTTCCGCGCCTGTTTTCCGCAGGTAGACTCTCGTTGTTTCGATATTTCCATGCCCCATAAGATCTGCCAGAAAAGCAATGTCGCCGCTTCGACGGATAAAGTTTTTCGCAAAGCGATGGCGGAAGGAGTGAGGATATACGACATCCGGGTTGATGTGATAGCGCACGGCGAATTTTTTGAGCTGCCCGGAGATGCCGCGTGGTGTGATGGGTGAGCCGTACCGGTTCAGAAAAAGGAAACCGCTTTGCCGGCATATTTCCCTGAGCCAGAACAGCGTCTCTTCCTGCAGCGCTTTTGGTATGTAGATCCTGCGCACTTTTCCCCCTTTCGAGTAGATGTCCAGATGTCCGAGCTTTACGTCCTCGACCTTGAGCTTTGTCAGTTCATTGACCCGGACGCCGGTAGCGGCGAAGAAGCGGATGACGAAGTACCACAGCCATTCGTCGTCCTCTCTGAGGCGGTTTTTAAAATAAATGTAATCCGCCTGGCTGATGACATTTTCTGCAAAGGGCTTCTGCTGCATACGCACGAAGCTTAATTTCCGGTCTGCCCGGCCTGTGCTTTCCAGATAGCAGTTGATCGCGCGCAGGCGTAAGTTCACGGTCTGGGGACAGTACTGTGCGATAAGCCATTCCCTGTGCTTTTTCAGGTTTTGCTTTGTAGGCGCAGGAAACCGCTCCGCAAACTGGCGGAGTGCATAGACATAGGACTTGACGGTGTTTTCGGAAAAGTTCTTTTCCTGTAGATACTTTTTGAAATTTTCTGTCATGAGAAAAACCCCCTTTTTTCATGATTGTAGCAGAATTAAGAGGGGGGAGGGTACTGTCCGCACAGCTCTGTATAAGAAGCGGAAGACTATGTTCGTTCGAGGGTAAGAGAAAGGAGAGTGTTGTAATTTATATGGGGGAAAATGTAGAGGAATTAACAGCGCGGCTGGCGCAGAAAGTCTGTGGGAAGGAAGTGAATCTATGGCTGGCAAGATTGAGATTCGCCTTTTGCGGAAAAAAGGTGCAGATCGGGGAAACTGTTTAATAATATTACGGGCAGATTCCCCTCGTAAAGAATCTGCCTGTAAAGTTATCATACTATCTGAATTCCGGTTCGATCAGACCGAAGGAACCATTCTTCCGGCGGTATACCACATTGACTTCGTCAGTCTCAGCATTGCAGAATACGAAAAAGTCATGTCCGAGAAGATCCATCTGTACGCAGGCATCCTCGGGATACATCGGCTTGATGCCAAAGCGCTTCGTACGGACGATCTTTATCTCATCCTCATCCGGAATCAGGTCGTCGGTTTCAAAAAATTCCTGCTTGAAATTGCCGCCCTCCTGATGTCTTGCAATCAGTTTGTTTTTATATTTGCGAAGCTGCCGCTCGATGACCTCCTCAACAAGGTCAATAGAAACATACATATCGCTGCTTACCTGTTCCGAACGGATGATGTCGCCCTTCACAGGGATGGTCACCTCGATCTTCTGGCGCTCTTTCTGCACACTTAAGGTTACGTGGATCTCTGTGTCCGGGGTAAAGTACCTCTCAAGTTTTCCCAGTTTGTGTTCTACGGCTTCTTTTAAGCCAGGTGTCACATCGATGTTTTTTCCGATAATGATAAACGTCATGCTCCCCAACTCCTTTTTTAATAGAATTTCAGAAAATATAATCTGACAATTAGTGATATTAATGTCGATGATTCTGATATATTTAGTATATCACTTTTTTCGTCTAATGTATAGCATGTATTACTTCAATTCTGGAAATTTTTCCCTCGTGCATCTTTGCAACGCGCAGGCCCACGTCTCCGATGTAGACACATGCTCCGACCCCTGTCTCGGTATCGAACTCATCAAACTTGGCGGTGATGAGGTCTAGCAGAGTCTCGCCAGGCTCATGGGGGAGGTTCACATGGATGATCTTGTTGACTGCATTGACCTTTGTGGTGGCGCGGAAGATGAACTCGTCAGTGATGTCAAATTCACAGAACAGATATTTTCTTGTGGCAAAAAGCACGGCGATGGCGCACACGCCGATAAGGCTGCTGAAGATGGAGGAATTATCGATGATGATATGCCTCGCGATAGCAAAAAGCAGTACCTCGAATACGGTGTCGGGAGTGTGCTGATACATCATGCGGATCAGCTCAACGCCGATGATCAGGTTGAAGCAGGTATCCAGAAGATCATTGTAGTTGGGCCATACCTCGAGATCCGGGATGCTGGCGAGGGAAGTACCCATGCGCAGGCATAAGAGCAGTATCCCGATACCAAGCATGATCGTGATGAAAAATTCAAGGACGATAGCGAAGCGTTTAATAAAAATGGTCACATATAATCTCATACAGTTCTCCTTATCACTTTCTGGGGGATTTACCCGGCGGCTTTGCGGGCGGCTGCTTTCGTAAACAGGTACGGATAGATTACCAATACCCATAATACCAGTATAAAGTATTCCGCCATTTTTGCCAAGACAGAACTTCCGAAGAATTGGGAGAAACTGCTCTTTATGACAAATGCTGCCAGAAGTCCTGCGGCGAGCTTGAAGAACTGCCCGGGCAGCGTCCTTGTGCGGGTGCTGAAGTTCAGGTGCGTGCGCTCAGTGTACCAGCCGGCACAGAAGCCAAGGCCGGCTCCGGAAGCGCGGCAGCAGTCCAGGGCATATTTAGCTCCGATCGTCCCGGTATGGTTGAGGAAAAGCGCATAGGCGGCGACAGCCGCTGAGAGGAGGGCGAGAACGGCAGCGATCTGCTTCAGATACCGGGAATCGTCAAGCAGGAAGCTTTGAAAACGCCACATGATCAAGGATACGACTATAGTGAGAGCCATGGAGACAAGGACATCCTTCGGGGTGTGGCACCCCAGGTACATCCTGGAGAAGCCGACCAGAAGAAAGGCGAGGACGAAGACTGCTCTGAGGGCGGGAGCTTTTGCCTTAAGGGCAAGAGGGAAATAAAGCGCTGTCGCTCCCTGGGTGTGGCCGCTGGGGAAGGAATATCCGGTTGCGGCAGGAACAGCACTTTTGACCGCGGAAAAGGAAGGATTAAGAATCCACGGCCTTGGAATGCGGAAGGTGATCTTCAGAGCCTGGACACCAAGACCGGCGGTAAAGTAGGTAAAGCCGAGAAGATAGGCAAAACGCTTATCTGCGCACCAGTACAGTGCACAGATAACGGCGATAATGATGATCTCCTGTCCAAAATAGGTGACAAACTGCATGAGCTTGTCGAGAAACGGGGTTCTGATGTCATAAAGAAGCCATAAAAAAGCCATTAGCGGTTACTCCTTTTTCTCATTTTTGGATCTAAGATTTTTTTGCGGATCCTTAAGTTTTGCGGCGTTACCTCCAGAAGCTCATCCGTGTCGATAAAGTCAAGCGCTTCCTCAAGGCTTAAGATCTTCGGGGCGGTCAGCCGGAGGGCGTCGTCCGCGCCGGAGGAACGGGTATTGGTCAGATGCTTAGTCTTGCAGACATTCACCTCGATGTCGTCGGTCTTGGCATTCTCCCCGATGACCATGCCGGAGTATACCTTTTCCCCGGCGCCGAGGAAGAGGATGCCCCGCTCCTGAGCCTGAAAAAGGCCGTAGGTGACGGATTCCCCGGTCTCGAAGGCGATGAGGGAGCCCTGCTTGCGGTACTGGATGTCACCTTTATAGGGGGCGTAGCCGTCAAAAGATGTGTTCATGATGCCGTTGCCCTTCGTGTCGGTCAAAAATTCGCCCCGGTAGCCGATGAGCCCCCGTGAGGGGATAGAGAACTCAAGCCTCGTATAGCCGCCGCTTGCCGTACCCATATTCATCAGCTCGCCCTTGCGCTGGCTGAGTTTTTCGATGACTGTCCCGGTAAACTCCTCCGGCACGTCCACATAAGCAGTCTCCACAGGTTCAAGGAGCTTGCCCTTTTCATCCTTTTTATAGAGGACCTCCGCCTTGCTGACGGCAAATTCGTAGCCTTCCCGGCGCATGTTCTCGATGAGGACAGAAAGGTGAAGCTCTCCGCGGCCGGAGACTTTGAAGCTGTCGGTGCTGTCGGATTCCTCCACCCGGAGGCTGACATCTGTGTTAAGCTCGCGGAAAAGCCGGTCCCTTAAGTGACGGGAGGTGACGTATTTTCCTTCTTGTCCGGCAAATGGGCTGTCGTTGACGATAAACTGCATGGCGATGGTAGGCTCGGATATCTTCTGGAAAGGGATGGCCTTTGGATTCTCCGCCCCGCAGATGGTGTCGCCGATGGAAATGTCAGCGATGCCGGAGATGGCTACGATGGAGCCGATGCCTGCTTCCTTTACCTCTATTTTATTCAGGCCGTCGAATTCATACAACTTGCTGATGCGCACCTTTTCCTGGCGTTCCGGGTTATGTTCATTTACGACGACAGCGTCCATGCCGATCTTTATGGTGCCGTTATCTACTTTGCCTACACCGATGCGTCCGACGTATTCATTGTAGTCGATGGTGCTGATCAGAACCTGGGTATCTGCGTCCGGGTCGCCCTCCGGGGCAGGGATGTAGTCTAAGATCGTCTCAAAGAGAGGCTTCATGTCCCGCTCCTCGTCAGTTAGGTTGAGGACGGCAATGCCTGACTTTGCGGAAGCATACACGAAGGGACAGTCTAACTGCTCATCCGAAGCGTCAAGATCCATGAAGAGCTCCAGTACTTCATCGATGACTTCGTCAGGCCGCGCCTCCGGACGGTCGATTTTATTGATGCAGACGATGACCGGAAGACTCAGCTCCAGCGCCTTTCTTAGAACGAACTTTGTCTGGGGCATGGCACCCTCAAAAGCGTCTACTACGAGGATGACGCCGTTCACCATCTTAAGCACGCGCTCCACCTCGCCGCCGAAATCCGCGTGTCCGGGGGTATCGACGATGTTGATCTTCGTTCCCTTATAGTAGACGGCAGTGTTCTTAGACAGGATAGTGATGCCGCGTTCTCTTTCGATGTCATTAGAGTCCATGACGCGCTCGGCGACCTCCTGATTTTCACGGAATACGCCGCTTTGCTTGAGCAGCTCGTCTACGAGGGTTGTCTTGCCATGGTCGACATGGGCAATGATTGCAATATTACGTATATCTTCGCGTTTTGTTTTCATATGAATTCCACCTTTATTTACCTATTAAAATATCAAACAATGCTACAACCTCAATAGTTTAACACATTTTCCGGAATTTACAAGTAGTTGTTTTAAAGGGCGAAAAATGCCGTCGAAACGTGTCCTGCGATTGTCACGAAAAAAAGTTCTAATCTGCCGGTTTTGCTCATAAATTATATGGATGGAGAAATACGATTGGAGAAGGGAGAAAATTTATGTCAGATAAGATTATTGAAAACAATCAGGTAACCATTATGGGAGAAATTGTATCCACATTTACATTCAGTCACGAGGTGTTTGGGGAAGGCTTTTACATGGTGGATGTAAGTGTGAGGAGGCTCAGCAATTCTGTAGACACGATTCCGGTCATGATATCTGAGAGGCTGATCGACGTGGAGAGCGACTACAGAGGAGAGTTTCTGATGGTAAGCGGTCAGTTCCGTTCTTATAACCGGCACGATGAACAAAAGAACAGGCTGGTTTTATCTGTATTCGCAAGAGAAGTGTCTTTTATTGAAGAGGAACTGGATGGTGCCAAGACAAATAATATTCTGCTGGACGGCTACATATGCAAGCTGCCGATCTATAGGAAGACGCCCCTGGGAAGGGAGATCGCGGATCTTCTTCTGGCAGTGAACCGCCCCTATGGGAAATCCGATTACATCCCGTGTATCTGCTGGGGAAGAAATGCCCGGTTTGCTTCGGCCTTCGAGGTAGGAGAGCACGTACAGGTACTTGGACGCATCCAGAGCAGGGAATATGTGAAGAAGCTTTCCGAGACAGAGACCCAGAAGCGGACGGCCTATGAGGTTTCCGTAAGCAAGCTGGAATGTCTCGATGAATAGCTGCCGGTCAAGGAGTGGACAGTAACCCCGATGAGTAAGCGGCAGATAAAACTTTGAGCAGTTCATTGACATCATGTTTGAATGATGATAGAATTTCTGTAAGTTAGCTGTGAATACAGATGACGGATATGTGGAATATATCTACGATAAGATCAGGAGGAGCATGATGGCGATTTTTACAGGAGCCGGGGTGGCGATTGTCACACCATTTAATAAGGATGAAAGTATCAATTATGACAGGCTGGATGAGCTGATCGATTATCATTGCAGTCATGGTACAGACAGCATCATCATCTGCGGAACTACCGGAGAATCCGCGACGCTGACAGAAGAGGAGCACATTGCGTGCGTGAAGTTTACGATCGATAGAGCAAAAGGCAGGCTGCCGGTCGTTGCAGGGACAGGTTCGAACTGCACAAAAACAGCGGTGGAGATGTCGAAGGAGGCGGCGGATTACGGCGCAGACGGACTTCTGCTTGTGACGCCTTATTATAATAAAGCGACGCAGGCGGGGCTTATGGCGCATTATAAAGCAGTTGCGAAGGAGGCGAAGGCTCCTATTATTATGTACAGTGTAGTCAGCAGAACGGGCTGCAATATCGAGCCGGCTACCGTTGCCGCGCTGGTGAAGGATGTGGATAATATCGTGGGGGTTAAGGAAGCTTCGGGTAATATCTCACAGGTGGCGAAGATCATGGAGCTGACCGACGGGAATATCGATCTGTATTCGGGCAATGACGATCAGATCGTACCGCTGCTTTCTCTGGGAGGAAAGGGCGTGATCTCCGTATTGTCGAATGTGGCTCCTAAGGAGACCCATGATATCTGTGAGAAGTTCTTTCAGGGAGATATTGCCGGAAGCCGCGAGCTTCAGCTTCGCGCGCTGCCGCTTATCGAGCAGTTGTTCTGTGAGGTGAATCCGATCCCGGTCAAGAGGGCGATGGCCCTGATGGGGATGGACTGCGGGCCTTTGCGTATGCCGCTGACACAGATTACCCCAGAGCATGAGAAGGCACTTGAGCAGGCGATGAGGGATTTTGGAATTCTGATGGCGTAATGAGGTGAAGGATTTGGGAGGATATCATGGCCTAAGGAAAGGGTATGATATCCTTTCTTTTCCGGTACTAGAACAAAGGAGGATATGAATTATGGTACGTGCAATTTTGCATGGATGCAACGGAAGGATGGGGCGTGTCATCACCAGCCTCGTCAAAGAAGATGAAACGATCGGGATAGTAGCAGGAGCGGACACTTATACGGAAACAGCCAATGAATACCCGGTATTTGCGCAGATCGGGGCGTGTGATGTGGAGGCGGATGTGGTCATTGATTTTTCCAATGCGGGAGCGGTGGATGCGCTGCTAGACTACTGCACAGAGAAAAAGCTGCCGGTAGTGCTCTGCTCTACCGGGCTTTCCAAGGAGCAGCTTGATCGGGTGGAGGAGAGCGCCAAAGAAGTTGCAGTGCTTAAGTCCGCCAACATGTCCATGGGCATTAACTTGCTGTTAAAGCTTTTAAAGAATGCCGCGAAGGTGCTTGCCCCCGCGGGGTACGACATTGAGATCGTAGAAAAGCATCACAATCAGAAGCTTGACGCTCCAAGCGGCACGGCCATAGCCCTTGCAGATTCCATCAATGAAGCCGTGGCGGATGCTTACGCGTACACCTACGACCGGAGCAAGGAGCGCAAAAAAAGGGAGAAACAGGAGATCGGCATATCTGCAGTGCGCGGCGGCACAATCGTTGGGGAACACGAGGTGCTTTTCGCAGGTGTGGACGAGGTGATCGAGTTCAAGCACACTGCATATTCCCGGAGCGTCTTCGCCAAAGGAGCCATAGAAGCCGCTAAGTATCTGTCCGGCAAACCTGCCGGCCGCTATGATATGTCGGATGTCATTCGGTTCTAACTTTAACGAAGAACGGGAATCCGTTCTATATATCCGAAGCGCGGGCTAAGCGCCAGCCCCAGAGCGAAGGATGTATGGAACGGACCGCATCCTGCGAAATACATATACCAAACATTGGGAGGAATATTTATGAAAGATTTGGAGGCGCGCTACTTAGAACGTCTGTCTGAGCTATACCCGACCATAGCTAGGGCATCAACAGAGATCATTAATCTGCAGTCGATCTTAAACCTGCCGAAAGGAACAGAGCACTTTATCACGGATATCCACGGGGAGTACGAGGCGTTTTCCCATGTATTGAAGAATGGTTCGGGAGCGGTCCGCCGCAAGATCGATGAGGTGTTCGGTAATACGCTGACCAACAAGGACAAACAGACCTTAGCTACGCTGATCTATTATCCGGAGGAGAAGATGGCCCGGATTAAAAAGTCGGAGGACAATATGGAGGACTGGTACAAGATCACGTTGTACCGCCTGATTGAGGTGTGCAAGTGTACGGCAAGCAAGTACACCCGCTCTAAGGTGAGAAAGGCTCTGCCTCCAGAATTTGCCTACGTCATAGAAGAGCTGATCACGGAGAAGGTGGAGGTTTCGGATAAGGAATCTTACTATAACTCGATCATCAGTACGATCATCAAGATCAGCCGGGCGGAGGACTTTATCATCGCCCTCAGTGAGCTTATCCAGAGACTGACGGTGGACCATCTGCATATTGTGGGGGACATCTATGACAGAGGTCCCGGACCGCATATTATTATGGAAGAACTGAGGAAGTATCATTCTGTCGACATCCAGTGGGGGAACCACGACGTGCTCTGGATGGGCGCGGCAGTCGGACAGAGAGGCTGTATCGCCAATGTGATCCGCATCTGCGCAAGGTACGGGAATCTGGATATCTTAGAGGACGGGTACGGGATCAACCTGCTCCCGCTGGCTTCCTTTTCTATGAATACATACCGGGAGGATCCCTGCGAGTGCTTCCAGCTTAAGGGCGAGCCGGAATACGGCGACAGCGAGATGCTTCTTGACATCAAGATGCATAAGGCTATGTCGGTCATCCAGTTTAAGGTGGAAGGGCAGATCATCCGGGAGAACCCGGATTTCCATATGGAGGACAGGAATCTTTTGCATCATATAGACTTCGAGGCGGGGACGATCGAGATCGACGGCGCGGTGTACAAGCTTAAGGACACCAATTTTCCGACGGTAGATCCGGCGGATCCGTATGCGCTTACCGCGGAGGAAGAGGACATTATGCACAG
>Ga0137306_103737_pt2 | contig 10047 bp, 6 predicted proteins | sample Inofroosms_March_FD_97187 | JGI IMG/M metagenome (GOLD analysis project Ga0137306, IMG submission 97187) | Mouse cecal microbial communities from Vienna, Austria - N-Acetylneuraminic and N-Acetylglucosamine D2O microcosms_March | ecosystem: Host-associated > Mammals > Digestive system > Large... | reverse complement strand
TTGGCTACGGGCTTGCGTATTTAAAAGAACGGAAGAAGGCATGGATGCTGTCTGCATGGCAGATTGCAATCTTGCGGTATCCCAGGATGGGGGAGCGCATTGCGGTCAGCACCTGGGCAAGCGGTTTTAAAGGAATCTGCGGAGACAGGAATTTCTGCATGCGGGATGAAGCGGGAAACATAGCGGCATATGCGGATTCTCTGTGGGTGTACATGGATCTTGAAAAGAAAAGGCCTGCGAAACCGGGGAATGACGAGATATCGGCTTACGGGGTGTCAGAGCCTCTTGACATGGAGCGGGCGGACAGAAAGATAGAACTGCCGGAAAAGATGGAGAGCTTACAGCCTTTCTCAATACTGAGAGGCCATATTGATACAAATGAACATGTAAATAACTGCCAGTATGTGCAGATGGCGCTGGATGTGTGCCGGAATGAGATGTCTGCGGGGAAACTGCGGGTTGAATACAAAAAATCGGCAGTGTACGGAAACGAAGTTGTTCCGAGAGTAGGAACGGACGGAGACAGGACAGTGGTGGAGCTGTGCGGTGCAGACGGAAGCCCATATGCAGTAGTAGAATTTAAACCATAGGAGAAAGAATATGAAGTTACAGGAAGAACTGGGAAAAAAGAGAACGTTGATGGTAGTGAAGAAAGTAGACTTTGGAGTGTATCTGGGAACCAGCGAGGAGCGGGTGCTCCTTCCGGCGAAACAGGTGCCCGATGGAATCGAGGTGGGGGATCCGGTCGAGGTATTTTTATATAAAGACTCTTCAGACCGTCTTATAGCCACCACGCAGATGCCAAAGATCATGCTGGATGAAGTGAAAGCGCTGACAGTTGCCGATACAGGAAAGATCGGCGCGTTTCTTGAGTGGGGGCTGCCAAAAGACCTTCTGCTGCCTTTCAAGGAGCAGACGGCGAAGGTGTCAAAAGGAGATGAAGTGCTGGTTGCCTTATATGTGGACAAGACGGGGCGGCTCTGCGCTACGATGAAGGTGTACCATAGGCTGAGGACGGACTCTGGGTATCAAAAAGACGACGAAGTAGAGGGGATCATTTATGAGACAAGCGGCAACTTCGGTGTGTTTGTAGCGGTGGACGACCAGTATTCGGCGCTCATCCCGAAGAGGGAGGCAGGAGGCGGCCTGAAGGTAGGAGACCGCATTAAAGCGAGGGTGACAAGAGTCCATGAGGATGGAAAGCTTGACTTAAGCGTCCGGAAGAAAGCCTTTCTTCAGATGGATGATGACGCGGAGATGATCTTGAAGAGGATGAAGGACAACGGAGGCATCCTTCCATTTACGGATAAGGCAGATGCAGAACTTATAAAAAATGAATTTGGATTTAGTAAAAATGCATTTAAACGGGCGGTCGGAAGGCTTTTAAAAGAACAAAAGATACAAATTAATAAAAATGATATTGAAATTCTTGGAAAATAAGGTATACTAATGGCGTGAGAAGAAAAGAAGATGAAAGGAGAACATGAATATGAAAGTACAGAATATTACGGATGTTGAGAAGTTTTTTAGTGTTATAGACAGCTGCAAGGGAAAGGTGGAGCTGGTGACAGGGGAGGGCGACAGGCTGAATCTGAAGTCCAAGCTTTCACAGTATGTATCGCTGGCAAATATCTTTTCAAACGGCGAGATTCCGGAGCTTGAGCTGGTAGCTCATGAGAAAGAGGATATTGACAAGCTGGTTAGCTTTATGATCAACGGCTAATCAAAGGTTGCGGATATAAACGAGGAGCGAAAGTTGGCTGCGGCAAGTGGGTAAGACTCATTTGCCGCAGTTTTGCTAAGAGATTACAGAACGGAGCGTCAAGATGAGTTTTGCACATTTACATGTCCATACGGAATACAGCCTTTTGGACGGGTCAAATAAAATCGGCGAGTGTATCGCGCAGGTCAGGGAACTGGGCATGGACAGCGTGGCGATCACGGACCACGGGGTTATGTACGGGGTGATCGACTTCTATAAGGCAGCCCAAAAGGCAGGGATCAAGCCAATCCTTGGATGCGAGGTCTATGTGGCGCCGGGCTCCCGGTTTGACAAGGAGGCGGGGGGAGGCGGAAGCGACAGGTATTATCATCTGGTGCTTCTTGCAGAGAGCAATCTCGGGTACAACAACCTGATAAAGATTGTGACAAAAGGATTTTCCGAAGGATATTACCACAGGCCCAGGGTAGACCTGGAGGTTCTGAGGGAGTACCATGAAGGGATAATCGCCCTCAGCGCATGCCTTGCAGGGGAAGTCCAGAAAAATATACTGCGGGGCATGTACAGCGAAGGCAAAGCGGCAGCGCTGCGCTACCAGGAGATCTTTGGGAAAGATAATTTCTTCTTAGAATTGCAGGATCATGGCATAACGGAGCAGAGGCAGGTCAATCAGTCACTTCTCAGGATGTCGCAGGAAACAGGCATTGACCTGGTTGCGACAAATGATATCCACTACACATATGCGGAAGATGAAAAGCCCCATGACATGCTGCTCTGCATCCAGACAGGGAAGAAACTGTCCGATGAAAACCGTATGCGCTACGAGGGCGGCCAGTATTACATCAAGTCCGAAGAAGAGATGAGGGAGCTTTTCCCTTATGCGCTGGAGGCGCTGGAAAATACGCAGAAGATTGCCGACAGGTGCAATGTGGAGATTGAGTTTGGGGTTACGAAACTTCCCCGGTATGACGTTCCGGAAGGATTTACGCCGTGGGAGTACCTGAATAAGCTGTGCCGCGAGGGATTGGCGAAGAAATATCCGAATCCCGGGCAGGAGCTGGCAGAAAGGCTGGAATATGAGCTGTCAGTCATACAGTCCATGGGGTATGTGGATTATTTTCTGATTGTGTGGGATTTTGTGAAGTATGCCAAAGACCACGGTATCATGGTAGGCCCGGGGCGCGGCTCGGCAGCAGGCAGCATCGTCTCGTACTGCCTGGAGATCACGACCATAGACCCGGTAAAGTACAACCTCCTTTTTGAGAGGTTCCTGAACCCGGAACGTGTCTCGATGCCGGATATAGATATTGATTTCTGCTATGAGAGGCGTCAGGAGGTCATTGAGTATGTCGTAGGAAAATACGGGATTGACTGCGTTGCCCAGATTGTAACTTTTGGTACGATGGCGGCCAGGGCGGTTATCCGGGATGTGGGCCGGGTGATGGATTTGCCGTATGCGTATGTGGATTCCATCTCAAAGATGATTCCTAAAAAGATACAAAATGAGAAGATGGTCACGTTAAAGCGTTCGCTGGAGGTGAATCCCGAGCTGAAAAAAGCATATGAAGAAGACCCGCAGGTAAAGGAGCTTGTGGATGCCTCCATGCGCCTTGAAGGCCTTCCCCGGCATGCGTCAATGCATGCCGCGGGGGTAGTGATCGGCAGGGAGGCGATTGACGAGTATGTGCCGCTGTCGCTTGCGTCAGAAGGATCGCTGGTCACGCAGTTTACGATGACTACGCTTGAGGAGCTGGGGCTTCTCAAGATGGATTTTCTGGGGTTACGCACGCTGACCGTCATTCGGGACGCGGTAAACCTTATCTATGATAATACGGGAAAGAAGATTGACATCCAGGGAATAGACTATGATGATAAGGATGTGCTGGCATCTATCGGAACCGGAAAGACGGACGGCATCTTCCAGTTGGAGAGCGGCGGGATGAAGAGCTTTATGAAAGACTTAAAGCCGGAGAGCCTTGAGGATATCATCGCAGGGATTGCGCTGTACCGTCCGGGGCCTATGGACTTTATCCCGCAGTACATTAAAGGGAAGAACCATACGGGAGCTATCCGCTATGACTGCCCGCAGCTTGAGCCGATCCTGTCAGAGACTTACGGGTGCATCGTCTATCAGGAACAGGTCATGCAGATCTGCCGTACGCTTGGCGGTTACTCCTACGGGCGTGCCGACCTCGTCCGCCGCGCCATGTCTAAAAAGAAGCACGATGTGATGGAGAAGGAACGGGAGGTATTTGTCAGCGGCGCGGAACAGAATGGGGTGCCGCGCACAGTCGGCAATCAGATTTTCGATGAGATGGCATCATTCGCCTCCTACGCATTTAACAAATCTCATGCAGCAGCCTATGCGTTTGTTGCCAACCAGACCGCCTATCTCAAGGCGCATTATCCGAAAGAATTCATGGCGGCGCTTCTGACCAGCGTGCTTGAAAATACCGACAAGGTGATCGAGTATATCAACGAATGTTCCCGCATTGGGATCAAGGTGCTTCCCCCCGATGTGAACATCTCGGGCGAAGGGTTCACAGTGGCGGGGGATTCTATTCGGTTTGGCCTGCTTGCGGTTAAAAATATCGGCCGAGGGATGATCCGTGAGCTGATTACAGAACGGCAGAACGGTAAGTTTACCGATTTCACCGATTTTTGTGAGCGGATGTATGGCAAGGATATGAACAAGCGCGCACTCGAGAGCCTGATTAAATCAGGCGCGCTCGACTGCGTATGCGGAAACCGGCGTCAGATGCTTGAGGGATACGAACCGCTGATCGACGATATTGACACCTCCAACAAAAACAATATTGCAGGGCAGATCACCCTGTTTGACGACCCAGCCCTTTCGTCGCAGAATACTTATGCGCTGCCGGAGGTGGAGGAATATGACCCCACCCGCCTGCTGGCGATGGAGAAGGAAACCACCGGGCTTTATATCAGCGGGCATCCGATGGCTCGGTTTCAGGAGATGGTCAGCAGATACCAGTGCACCTTGATTGCGGATGTGACCGCAGCGGAGGAGCGCGGAAGCGGCATCCACGACGGGAACAGCATCTATGTGGCGGCGATCGTGAACGGCAAACGGCTGAAATCCACCAGAAACGGGGAGATGATGGCGTTTGTCCAACTCGAGGACACGAGCGGAAGCGTTGAGTTGTTGGTATTCCCAAAAGTGTTGAACAGTTATTCGTCCCATCTCAGGGAGGGGGCGGTGGTGGTTCTGCGGGCAAAGGTATCGATGCGGGAAGAAGAGGAGGCAAAACTGGTCGCTGACGTTGTCTGGTCGCCGGCGGAGTTCGAGTTGGCGATGAAGGAAGGGACCCTGAATGCCCGCCAGCCCGTTGCTTCCCCAAAAGTTCCGGCTCCCAGCAAAAACGCTGCGGTTTACCTCCGGATGCAGTGCGGCAGAGGGCCGGTTTACGACAAGGTGAAAAATCTTCTGTCGATCTTTGCGCCCGACAAGGAGGATGGGATCAAAGTTGTGTTTTATTTTGAAGAGAGCGGCACCTATAACATCGCCTCAAAGGGGCTTTGGGTGCATTACCACGCGGTGCTTGAGCGGGAACTGAAAAAACTGCTTGGCGAGAACAACGTGGTGTATAAACCATGACCGGGAAAAGGAGTTGAAGGCACATGCAGCATGGAGATAAGGGAAATGTTAACAGGATGGTCAGAAAAATCAGTCTGGGCTTGAACCTTCTGACCATCGCCGTTGGAATGTGGGCAGTATCCGAATGCTATGATTTCGGGGATTTCGAATTCGATTTTGACTGGCCGGAATCGTTTGTTGCGCTTCTGCTCTTTGCTCTGGTGCTGTTCGCCCGGGTCTGGGTATTCAACCGGGATCGGACCCGGGCGATTGCGGCAGGCTTTGCGGGCAGTTTTCTGAAAAACGGATCCCGACATCCGGATTTGCAGCCGCAGGGAATGGTGCAGGATCGGGCAAACGGCATCCGGGAAGGTTGGCCGCAGATGCTGGAGGGCTTATGCAGTTTCAGTGCATCCAGAAACTTTGAAATCAATTCTTCCAATGATGTCTTTTCTGAACTGGTAGGATATACCAAAGAAGAGCTGACGGTGAAGAAACAGACGGATTTTGCACAGCTTATCGTTCCAGAGGAGCGGGAACGGTTCAGGGAAGATGTTTTGCACATCTCTCTGGAGGGAGGAAACCGGAATACCTCCTATCATATCAACTGCAAAGACGGGCGGATAATCCTCGTTTCGGCCTATATGAAAGCGGTCAGGGATTCCAGAGGCAAGATGTGGATACAGGCAATTTTTATCCGGATCAATGAGCAGACGGACGCCTATGAGGAACTTCAGAAAAATGCCAACAGGAGCGAAATTCTGCTTTCGCAGCTGACGGACATTATCTTTGAGATCAATGTGGAAGAGGATGCGGTGACCTATTCCATGAACTGGGAGGATAAGATTGCAGCCGATATCCCGCGGAGCCGCGCTTTGGAACGGATTAAAGAAGGCGGAATCTTTCATCCGGATGATGCAGAGCTGATCGAACAGATGCTCCTGGATTGCAGGCAGGATGCGCTTTTAAGAGAACAGAAGGTGCGGCTGTATGGAAAGGATGAGCGGTATATCTGGTGTATAATGAAGCTCTGCGGAGTGAAGGACCAGTCCGGGAAGGTGGTGCAGCTGATCGGCACCATAAAGGATTGTGACAAGGAAAGTGCGGAGATGGAAGCACTGCGCCAGAAAGCTGAGATTGATGAGCTGACAGGGCTGTATAATAAATATACCATTCAGGAAAAGATTAAATCTTACCTGATTGGCAAGCGCAATTCCGAGCGTGGGCTCATGTTCATCATCGACATGGATAATTTCAAGCAGGTCAACGACACCTATGGCCACTATACCGGGGATCTTGTGCTTGAGCAGACCGGGCGCATCCTGAAAGAATTTTCCGAGCAGTATGGTGGAGATGCAGGGCGGATTGGCGGGGACGAGTTTGTCGTATTTTTGTATGCGGTTTCGGATGCAGATGAGGTCAGTGCCCGGATTAATGAGCTGCGGGACATCCTGAAAATTGAGATTCCGGGTACCGATAAGCTGTTCAGCGGGAGTATCGGCGCGGCGCTGACCGAATCGGAGGACAGTTTTGAATCTGCCTATATGCGGGTGGACAGTATGCTGTATCAGGAAAAGAAACGGAGCAAGGTGTAACACGGATGAGGATCAGGACAAAGTGAACAGCTTTTTGCCGGTTTTGCAGGTGGTTTCGTAAAATGCGATAAATTTTCGTCCACTGTCTTGAAGAATGCGGGTGAATCGAGTATAATGGCGAATATAATGGTAAATGATATAAGTTTAACAAACCTTTCGATCATTTGGATGGAGGTCGTAACAAAATGGATAACAGACAGAAGACAATCGGCGTTTTGACCAGCGGCGGAGATGCACCGGGTATGAATGCAGCGGTTCGCGCGGTCGTCAGAAGTGCACTTTATAAGAAAATGCGTGTCATCGGCATCCGTAGAGGGTACAGCGGCCTGCTGGCCCGGGATATGGTTGAGATGAATCTGCGCAGCGTCTGCGATATTCTGCATCGCGGCGGTACAGTGCTCTATACCGCGCGCTGCCCGGAATTCCGTGACGATGCGGGAGTTGAGCGCGGTCGGCAGGTCTGCGAGGAAATCGGGATCAGCGGCCTGGTCGTCATCGGCGGTGACGGATCGTTCCGCGGTGCGCGCGACCTGTCGCTCAAAGGGGTTCCCTGTATTGCGCTGCCCGGCACCATCGACAACGACATCGCTTCGAGCGATGAAACCATTGGCTTTGCAACCGCGATCAATACGGTTGTAGACATGGTCGATAAGCTGCGTGATACCTCCCAGTCTCATGACCGTTGCTCGATCGTTGAAGTTATGGGCCGCCACTGCGGAGACATTGCCCTGCACGCCGGTATCGCCTGCGGCGCTTTGGCGATCCTTGTCCCTGAGATGCCGTTCACAATCGACGGGATTATCGAGAAGATGCAGAGAACCCTGAATACCGGCAAAAAGCATTTTATCATTATTGTTGCGGAAGGGGTCAAGGACAGCATCGGCGGGGACGTACATCAGCTGGCGCGGACACTGGAAGAGCGTACAGGCGTGGAGTCCCGCGCGACCGTTCTTGGGCATGTACAGCGCGGCGGCGTCCCAACCGCCCGTGAGCGTGTCATGGCGAGCCATATGGGTTATCGTGCGGTTGAGCTTCTCGAACAGGGGATTGGAAATCGTGTGATTGTCAGCCGCGGCGGTGAGATCGTTGATTTGGACATCCTGGAAGCGTTGAACATGAAGCGTAAGTTCGATGAGCAGCTTTATCGGATTGCTGATGTGATCTCTATTTAAGAACCCGTTCCATATCTTATACAGGATGTTTTTTCCTTGCGGAAAAATACACTCCCTCGTATCTTTCCCTGTGTCTTCCCGGGACATCTGACCCGGATGAGCGGAGCTGCTGACGGTATCGCAAAGCTGTCGGCAGCTCCGTTTCCCACTTTCCAAACTTTTTATCATTTTGCAGGAAACAGATTCCGCTTGCAGTAATATGTGGAGTTTGTTACACTATATAAATAAGCCGGTAGTTTCCGGCATGGAAAATACCATCTATCTGGAAAGGAGAACGCCACAATGAACCATTTACATAAACGGGCCGCTCCGATATTGGCCGCGCTGTGTCTGGCGGGAATGGGGGTACAGGCAGCAGCCTCTCCCTTTTCTGCTTTGATGACTATTGGGGCTTCGGCGCAGAGCAGGATTCCGTCAGAGGCATTGACGCAGGTTTCACAGGCAGAGCCGCTGCCGATTCTGGAGCCAGCAGTTTCAGCACCTGCGGTGGACGGGGCAGAAGCCGCTCCGGTCGAGCCGGAGTCTGTCGGGGGATGGACCCCTTCCGGCAGTTCCGGGGAGATTTTTCGCAGGCTGAACGGCAGATGGGCGGGTTCCCTGCCGACCAAGCTGTCTTCCTCCGCCTATTATCTTGACCCAATCGAGCTGAACATCGTAGATGACGCTCAGACGCCAAAACTGTTCATCACGATCCAGTCCTATGATGCGGCCTATATGCTGCCAAATTCCTGGAAGGTTTCGAAGGAAGGGACAACCTTTACCTTCAATGAAGGGACCTGGGAAGCAACGGTGACCCTCTCGCTGGCCGAAAACGACACCAAACTGGCTGGTACAGTGGCGCAGTATGACAAGGTTTACGAATTCGAACTGTACAGGATGTCGAGCACTCCGGACATCAAGGATCAGCAGGAGCAGTATCTGTTCGAGGGGGAGCCGCCCGCAGTCTGGGCCGAACGGCTGGCGAAATACCCCAGCTTCGGGACAGGCAGCGACACGATTCCATTTACCTACGAGCTTTACGAGAAAGAGAAAATTGCTGCGCTGCTGAATGCGGCAGATTTCGCCAATACGGCTGTAAAAGGGTATAGCAGCGATGTCGCGATGATGCAGGCGCTGCTTGAGGTGTTCTGCGACCGGTTCCCGCATGACGGCGCTTCCGGGATGCCCGAACAGACCGATGTGATTTCGATTCTGAATTATGCCGATCAGGCGGAAGGGATTGAGTGTCGCGGACAGGCGGCAATGTTTTCCGCGATCCTGCGCGCATATGGAATCCCTGCCCGCGTGGTGATGTGTCTGCCCTATACAGACCCCTGCGAGGACTGCCATGTAATCGTGCACGCGTGGTCGAGCGATCTGGGGCAGTGGGTGATGATCGACCCAACCTACCGGCTGATGCTCCGGGATCAGAACGGGAGCTACTTAAGTATTCCGCAGGTGCGGGATGCGCTGGTCAGCGGGCAGGTGCTTGTCGCCAACGAGACTGCCGGACATAACCGCGCCCCCTTCTCAATGGAATACTACCGCGCCTATATGACCAAGAATATGTTCCGTTTTTCCAGCCGCACCAATGCCTGCTTCGAAGGGGATAATGCCGCAGGAAACCGGGATCGTCTGCTTGTGCCGCTGAATTATCAGGTGCAGTATCCATGGTCGCGCCCTGAGATTGTCACCACCAATGCGGATGCGTTCTGGGCTGCACCAATCCTTTGAATTGGCTGAAACAGGCACCGGATAAAGACGATCCTGTGTTTCTGCCATCCCAATCCTGCTCATTTGGGGAATGGCAAAAAGCCTCTTGAGGAAGTGAATAAAAAACGCCCCGTCTTTTGTAGCTTTTGAAGATGGAATTCATAAAAAATACTGTTACAATAGAAATAAAACAAAAGGAGGGATTGGGATGCGTGCAAGATATCGGGTTCTTTCGGCTTTTCTGACAGTCGTTATGGCTTTTTTGGCTTT
>Ga0137306_104202_pt1 | contig 10049 bp, 11 predicted proteins | sample Inofroosms_March_FD_97187 | JGI IMG/M metagenome (GOLD analysis project Ga0137306, IMG submission 97187) | Mouse cecal microbial communities from Vienna, Austria - N-Acetylneuraminic and N-Acetylglucosamine D2O microcosms_March | ecosystem: Host-associated > Mammals > Digestive system > Large... | reverse complement strand
TATCACGGATATCGTGGGAGCGGGCCGGTCCTGGAGGCGGAAAATGTGGAATTGGCAGAGCCGATAGAGGAATTGGTATACTTTAATTAACATCAGCCGAATGAAATCTCCCACAGGATATGGAGCGCTTCAAAGAAGTGAATTCTGTGGGAGATTCTTATTTCAGGATGTGTGGCTCGGTAATCTGTATAGATTAAGGACCTATGTGATTATTTGTTCACAATATAGGGGCAGTCCCGGCCGGACAATACATCAATCAGGTTTTTGACGGCGGAGCTGGCCATATTCATGGTTGCTTCTTTTGTATGTGCGCCGGTGTGCGGTGTAACCACCACATTATTCAGCCCGAATAAAGGAGAATTTTCCGGGGGCTCGGTCTCAAAAGCATCCAGCCCCAGGCCGCCCAGCCGCCCGGACTTCAGCGCGTCAAAAGCCGCGTTTTCATCGATAATGCCGCCCCGGGAAGTATTGACCAGAATAGCGCCGGGCTTTATTTCTGCAAGTGCTTTCCTGCCGATGATATGCCGTGTCTGCTCATTCAGAGGAAGATGCAGGCTGATGACATCTGCCTGCCATATGACCTCTTCAAAGGGGCAGGATTTGATGTTTTGCTTTTTACAATAGGCATTGTCGATATAGGGATCATAGGCCATAATGTCCATATGGAATCCCTGCCCGCATCCTGCCACGACTTTTCCAATCGCGCCAAGCCCGATAATTCCCAGGGTCTTTCCTTTCAATTCCATTCCGGTAGAACGCACCCATTTTCCGCCGCGGGTTTCTGTATCCAGATAGGGAATCTTGCGTGCAGCCGACAAAATGAGCGCAAAAGCCAGTTCTCCCACAGCTTGGGCATTGACGCCCGGGGTATTGGTTACAGGAATTCCCATCTTTTTTGCCGCCCGGATATCCACGCGGTCATAGCCCGCCCCATAGCGTGAGATGACTTTCAGGCTGGGGCAGGACCGGATGACTTTTTCGGTCACGAAATCAAGTCCCGCGATATAGCCGTCGCAATCCTTCAGGAGGGGGATCAGTTCGTCCTCCGTAAGCGGCTTTCCGCTGGTATTAAATACCAGGTCATCGGAAAATGCCCGTAAATCTGCGAGTACAGGTTCATTTTTCCCGGGCTGGAGGGAAGTCGGGGTCACTAATATTTTCATAAAACACTCCATTCTGCCGCCAGGCTGGGCGGCGCAGTTCTGTTATCCGGCAAGTTCCACAGCTTCTTGTGTGAGACGGGTGATTTCTGCGAACTGCCCTTCCTTTATGTGTGCGTCTTTTACCATCCAGCTTCCACCGCAGGCAATGATCTTTTCGCATGCCAGGAATTCACGTAAATTTGCCGCATTGATGCCCCCAGTGGGCATAAAACGTATGGACGGGAACGGTGCGGACAGCGCTTTGATGGTATCCAGTCCGCTGTACTGTTTTGCAGGGAAAAACTTCACAATATGCAGTCCGTATTCCAGGGCGGCCATGATTTCCGTGGGGGTACAGGTTCCGGGAAAGATAAGGAGATTGTTCTCGATTGCAAATTCCGTGACCTTTCCGGAAAAGCCCGGGGTTACCAGAAATTTTGCCCCGGCATCCGCTGCACGCTTTGCCTGTTCGGTATTTACGATTGTGCCCGCTCCTATCAGCATATCGGGGAACGCGTTTGACGCGCGGCGGATGGATTCTTCCGCGGCTTCCGTACGAAATGTAATCTCAGCAACGGGAAGGCCGCCTTCACACAATGCCCCGCACAAGGGGATCGCATCTTTCGCATCATCCAGCTTTACGACAGGGACGATCTTTCTTTTCTCAACCAGTTCCAGTAAATTTGTTTGTTCTGACATCATTTTCTGCTCCTTTTTTGAATCATTCCATTCTTGTATTAATAAACTTTTCAGGCTGCACAGGCCCGCAATTTCTTTATATAGTGGGTTTCATTCATTTGTTGCTTTTTTCGCAATATTGCTTAATTCATCCAGCATTTTTCCTGTGATTTCGATGTGGAATACTTCTGCAATCACCTGGGTCCAGCCGTGGATAAAATAGATCCAGCCGTCTTCTACATGAAGGTTTTTTTCGGCTGCCTGCCTCTCTGCCTGTACTTTAAACAGCAGGTCACCCCGGTAATTGATCTCCCACACCAAGCTGTCCTGCGGGAAAGAGCAGGCGTCAGTCAATGGGGAACCAGGCGCATCTTTGCCAAGTCCGGTGGCGTTGACAATCAGAGAATGAGGTTTTAGGGAAGCCAAAGTGGCATCATTGTCTGCCGGGGTGGGGTTGTGGAGAAATTCGAACCGGATATTGGGGTTTCCGGAAGCCAGCAATTTTTTTGCGGATTCCAGGCGCGGAAGGCTCCGGTTAGCAATGATGATTTTTTTCGGCGTGTTGCCGCCGAATTTTTCCTGCCCCAGATAGATGCTCATGGCAAGGCTGCTCCCCCCTGCTCCCAGAAGGAGTACATCTCCGCTGTAGTCGCTCCAATAATTTTCAGGGACAAAATTTTCCAGGGCAAGCCCGCTGGAAATCGGGTCTTTTGCATGGGCGAGGAACTGCCCGTCCTTCTTCGAGATAGAGGAGACTTCTCCAAGCTGTTTTGCATACGGATCTACATAATCAAATAAATCTTTGCAGGAATTATACAGGTCGATTTTATGTGTGGTGACCAGAGCGCCCAGGGAGAGTGGGTCATTTTTGATAAATTCGACAGCTTTGCGGTACTCCTCTGCAGGAGAGTGGGGCGCAAAATCAATCCCCTTAATGACGGTGTTTTCCAGTTTCAACGCTTCTGCCCAAGCGGGAAACACTTTCATAATTGATGATTTGGCAGTTGTCACACCAATAAAATAAATGGTTGGTTGTGTTGCTTTTTCGTAATGAATCATCTCATATCCTCCTAAAATTGTTATTATATATTTATGTAACGACGTTGTATTGTCGTAACATTGCGGGGTACAAAACAAGAGGGAATACTCAAAGGACATCCTGTATATGACGGCCTTTGGACGGAAGACTACGTCCGGCATGTATAGAATGGTTCGTACTAGAGAGAATATCAATTATATTCCCGTCCATTCAAGTAGATTCCATATTCATATCTGTCGGCAATAATTTTTGAAAGGCAGTATTCAAACGGACCGGATTCGGTGTAGGAGAGCCGCTTGCTGATCAACAGCGCAGAACCAAGGGGAATCTGCAGGATCTGGGAATCAATAAAATCTGCACAAGCGGCGCTGATTTTATCTGTGGCGTTTTTGATCACCAGGCCGTAGTTTTTTTCCAAAAACTTATAAAGGCTGATAAAAGTGCCGTTGTACTTGTCCAGATCCGGAAAAAGGGACCGGATGAGATAAGTCTCCATAATACAGATCGGTTCCTTGTTCGCACATTGCACACGCTGAATCTGGTATACTGTCTCGTCTGCATTGATATTCAGCAGGGGGGCGATGGCAGGGGGAACCTGTACCAGTCGGATGCACATGCCCTGTGTGGTGACAGTATATCCTCTGTTCATCAGTGTTTCGGTAAAGGAAGTGACACTGTTGAGTTTTTGCAGTGTGGAAATATTTTGGACCTCCGTGCCGCGTCCCTGGCGGACAACCACAAAACCTTCCGAAGCCAGAAGCTTCACTGCCTTGCGGATCGTTGTCCTGCTTGTGGAATAGATTTTCTCCAACTGCGGTTCTGTGGGAAGAAATGTACCTGGTTCATAGACCTTATCTTTGATTGCCTGTTTCATTTCATTATAAACTGTCTTATACATAGGGACTGACGCCATAGCTATCACCTGTTATAACAAATACATTACTAAATGTTGGGAACCCTTTCAAAAGATAATCAATACAAAAATATTCTTTTGATTACAATATTAAAATAAAACATTATTTTCGAAAAGTCAATAGCATTTTGCAAAAAAACATTACTAAAAAAAGATATGAATAATAAATTAAAAATAATAAGAAGGAAATAAATACCTATTATTGACGGAATATTGTAAAAATTATACAAAATAAAAACGATAAATATGTTCACAATAGCAGAAAAGCAAATATTAAGTTGACAAAAGCAAAAAATACGATTATGATAAATGTATAAAAAATAATGACGTTACTAAAATATAAATAAACATTACTAAAAGATGTCAAAATAGGGAAGGGACATCAAAGCATAGGTAAAAGGGAAGGAGAATATCAAAATAGGAATGGGTACAAAAACAATCAGGATATAAAAAGGGAGATGTCACAAAAACAGAGTACGGAGAGAGGATTACATCATAAGAAAGACAGCAGAAGAGGAGAGGCGGACATGGATTAGAAAAAGAAAATCACGGTGGTCGGGCACTATGGGATGTCACTGCTGATGGATGTGGGACATTTTGCGGTCGTCGGCGAGACAGTGGAAGGCTTGGGGATTGAGACCGAACCCGGAGGAAAAGGGTACAATCAGGCGATTGCGGCCAGCAGGCTGGATGTAGACCAGGCGCTGGATATGCTGCACGGTTTTGGTGCAAAGAATGTGATTATTACGATGGGAGGAGAAGGCTCAGTCGTATCTCAGGCCGGGAAGCGTTTCCATGTAGGGGCGCTGAATAGTTACAAAAAAATAAACGATGGAGGTGGCGTTGGCAATGAAATTTTATAATTCGGAGGCAGATATCCATGTGCCGGACGGGGTGTCACAGGAGGAGACGCTTGGGCGTACTACATGCATGAGTATCGCCGCGCATCAGGATGATTGTGAGATTATGGCATACCATGCGATTGCAAAGTGCTATGGTAAGGAGGACGACTGGTATACCGCGGTGGTACTGACGGACTGAGTCGGCTCGCCGCATTCGGGAAAGTACGCCGATTACACGAATGAGCAGATTCATGAGAAGCGTTCCCAGGAACAGAGGGATGCGGCGGAGGTTGGGAAATGCTGGGAGTGCGGGCGATTACCTATTGATGATTCCGGGACAGGCAATTACGGAATAGTTGCTGCACCAGCGGATAGGGCAAAAGAACAGGCAGAAAAATGAGCATATGTTAAGGTGGTTTGCAAGACCGCAGTACATGTGATGGAGGGATATTTAGTGATGAAATATTTGTTGGCACATGATATAGGAACTTCGGGAAATAAAGCGACGCTGTTTTCGGTTGAGGGCGCTCTGATAAAGAGCTGTACCGTATCCTATGAGGCGCATTATTTTAACGGCACATGGGTAGAACAGGAGGCAGAGGACTGGTGGAGGGCGGTGTGTGAAAGCAGTAAGGAGCTGATACGCAGCGCCGGCATTGATGCAAAAGAGATTGCGGCCATAAGCTTTAGCGGGCAGATGATGGGATGCCTTTGCGTGGACCGCAATGGGAGGCCTCTGCGCCCATCCATTATCTGGGCGGATTCAAGGGCGCAGAAGCAGGCTTTGGAGATAGAGAGAAAAATCAGCCAAAAGGACTATTATCATATTTCAGGGCACAGGAACACGGCTTCCTATGGAATCCAGAAATTGATGTGGATTCGGGAGAATGAGCCGGAAATTTATAAAAAGACTTATAAGGTTTTGAATGCCAAAGACTATATTGTGTTTAAACTGACCGGAAAATTTTATACAGAGCCCAGCGACGCCAACAGCTTTGGATGTTTTGATTTGAAAACGTTCCAGTGGTCGGACAAGATTTTGGAATGCACCGGGGTTGACAGGGAGAAACTGCCCGAAATTGTCCCTTCCACGTATGTGGCCGGGGAGGTGGCAAGGCAGGTGGCAGTGCAGGCCGGGCTGGCAGAAGGGACGCCGGTTGTCATGGGCGGCGGCGACGGGGTTGTGGCCAATATAGGGTGCGGCTCCATTGCCCCTGGGAAGACCTACTGCTGCATGGGCACCTCGGCGTGGATTACGACCACGACGGACCAGCCGGTATTTGACGAGGAGATGCGTACCGTGACCTGGGCCCATGTGATTCCGGGGCTGTATGCGCCCAACGGGACGATGCAGTATGCCGGAGGGTCATATAGCTGGGTGAAACAGGTGATTTGTACGCTGGAGATGGAGCAGGCAAAGAAGAACGGGACTTCTCCTTATGACGAAATGAACCGGCTGGCAAGGGACAGTCCCATAGGGTCGGGAGGCGTGGTTTTCCTGCCTTATATGCTGGGGGAGCGCGCTCCCAGATGGAACCCGTATGCAAAAGGCACATGGCTGGGGCTCAAGCCGGAGAATACACGGGGCGATATGGTGCGGAGCGTCCTGGAAGGGATTACAATGAACCTGTCTATCTGTCTGGATATTCTGCGGGCAAAGGCCGGGATAGAGGAAATCACCGTTGTAGGCGGCGGCGCGAAAAGCGAGGTATGGCAGCAGATTATGGCGGATATCTATGACGCAGAGATCAAGGTTCCCAGGCTGTTGGAGGAAGGCGGTTCCATGGGCGCGGCTGTCATCGGCGGCGTGGGCGTGAGAGTCTACCCGGATTTTTCCGCCATTGAACGCTTTATGAAAATTGACCAAGTGAAGGCTCCAGATAGGGAGTCTGTAAAAAAGTACGGAGAGATAAAAAAGATTTTTGAACAATATTATTCTGCCCTGAAGGATGTTTTTGAGGAGATTTACAAGGCAGGTTAGTATCCAAAATGTTCGCCTTGGCAGCGGTAAGAAACGGAGGGAATAAGATGAATCAATTTGACTGGGACAGAGGTTTTCCTATAGATTTTGACATTGAGACAGGCCGGTCTGAAACGGCTCAGACTACGAAGCGGTATCTGTCGCAGATGAAGGGGATGTATTTTGATTCGGATGCGGTAAAAAAAATTATGGAAAAGGAAGACCCGCTGATTTATGAATTTTACGAATTGGGCTGCCCGGAGCGCCCGGGCGACCTGGCATTCGGGACAACCATCCTCTACCCGGGAAGGGTCGGGGAGGAATATTATATGACAAAGGGGCATTTCCATACCCGTCTGGAAACCTCGGAAGTTTACTATACACTGAGTGGGGAAGGGTACATGGTGATGGAGAACCCGGAGGGAACTACGTCGGAGATCCCGCTGAAAAAAAATAAGGCTGTCTATGTGCCGCGGCGTTATGCGCACAGGACTGTGAATACAGGAAAAGAGCCTTTGATCCTGTTCTTTGTGTTTGACGCAGACGCCGGACACAATTATGGGACCATAGAGACGAAAGGGTATCACAAGATGGTGGTAGAAAGGGACGGGAAACCGGAAGTGATTGACAGTTTGAAATGGTGAGTGGATATGGAGAAGAGCATACATACGGTGCTGGGGTGCATACAGCCGGAAAAGCTTGGTTTTACACAGTGCCATGAACATTTGCTGCTGAGCAAAGGGGAGTCGTACCGTCAGAACCCGGTTCTGTGGATGGACGATGTGGAGGCCTCTATCAAAGAGGCGGCGGCATATGGCAGCCTGGGCGGTTCTGCGCTGGTGGAGGCCCAGCCGGCGGGGTGCGGCCGGATGTCCGGAGGGCTGAAAGAGATTTCTGCCCGGACAGGCGTGCACATTGTGGCGTCTACCGGGTTCCATAAAATGCAGTTCTATACCAAAGGCCATTGGATTGGAAATACAGACAGGGACAGGCTTGCAGGCTTTTTTGTGGAAGAACTGACGCAGGGGATGTATATTGGGACAGAGCAGGCCTCCCCTTTTGAAAACGGGGCGTCTGCCGGGCAGGCAGGCATCGGGGCAAAGGTTTACCGGACCGGAGCCTGTGCGGGAATGATCAAAACGGCGCTGGATGGCTGCGGGTTGGAAGGAGTTTACAAGGAACTGTTTGAGGCGGCAGCGGCTGCTCAGAAGGAGACGGGCGCGCCGATGATGGTGCATATTGAACCGGGGAGCAGCCCAATGGAACTGGTTTCTTTTTTGGAAAAGCGGGGGGTCAGCCCCGGGAGGGTCTATTTCTGCCATATGGACCGGGCGTGCGGGGACTGGGAAGTCTTCCGGCAGGTTCTGGCTTGCGGCGTGTCGTTGGAATTTGACACGGTCGGGCGTTTTTTGTACCACAGCGACGAGGAAGAACTGGAGCTGATAAAAAAAGTTCTTGCAGAGGGCGAAGACCAGCTCTTACTGTCTTTGGACACTACGCGGGCGCGTTTGAAAAGCTACTGTAAGGACGCGGTTGGACTCACCTATATACTGGAAAATTTTCTGCCCATGATGCGACGGGAAGGGATTTTGCCAATACAGCTTAGAAAAATTTTTGTGGAGAATCCGGGGCGGATACTTGCGTGGTAACATAGGATGGCAATATTAGGAAAACATATAGGAAAACCTCACAGTTCCTTAGCTGTAGACAGGAGAAAAGAATATGAAATTTGTGATGATTGGATGCGGGCTGATTGCAGGAAGGACATGGAAAGTATTCAGCAGCAAGGTGCATGGAGATCCGGCAACTCCCATATGGAAAGCATATCCCGGGGACCGGGTGATTTTCCGGATCATGATGCCTGCGGATAAACACATCCATTGCGGTTCATGACCATACATGGAGGGAGCAGCAGCGGGATCCATTTTCCAGGATCATCCCGCTGCAAGGCGGAGTAAGTATTGGAAATAAGTTCGACATCGAGCTTTAGGACGGCACCAGGTGTCCCGGAGATTACCTCTACCGCTCAGGCAGCTTTGCATGGGACGTGGAATCAGGCATGTGGGGAATTTTCCGGGTTGTTAAACAGACGTTCGGACATCGATGCAAGGGAATATACAGGAAAATCTGGGATTGTTTTCGATAATGTCCGATTTGGCTTGTGTACCATAATTTGATATAATGCACCCAAGGCTGACTTTGGGTGCATTTTTTAACGATAGAAATTTTTCTGGTATATTTAAATTGCTACGTGATAGAGAAGTGATTCCTGTCTGGTTGTTGCTGTTCTTAGTATAAAAGTTAGGCCATATGTATCATATGATGTTTCTAATGTCCTCATAATTAAAGGAAAATATGGTTTCCGTGTTACGTTAATTTATGAGGATGGGAGTAAGAAGGTAAGACAACACGCTGGATATGGGAAAAAGACAGAGGCAAATAAAGCAAGAAATCATGTGATCGGCCAGCTTCATACAGGAACATATGTAGTTTATCCCAATATTAAGGTGGGGGAATTTCTTGAATACTGGCTAGAGTATGTAATGAGGCCGGAAATCACTTTTACGGCAAACAGCTATCATACTTACAGAAATTGTATCAGAAATCATATTATTCCACAGCTTGGCAATTTAAAGCTGTCTACATTAAATCAGGGACATCTGCATAAGCTGTATAAAAAGTTGGCGGATGAATACATTTCAATTCCTAAGCTGGCGAAGACAATTATGAATACATCCATGCAATATGCGCTGAAGAAACATCTGGTTGCCGTAAATCCCTGTAAAGACGTTAATCTTCCCAAAAATAAAAAATCTTATCATACGATTGAAGTAAAAGAAGCGGAGACATACACGTTAGAGCAGGTGAAAAGACTGATGGAGGCTTCAAAGGAGTCCAAGATTCATATGCAGCTTGTGTTTGCATTGCTGATGGGGCTTAGGAGGAGTGAGATTAGTTCATTATAAAGAATTGTTGGAAAAAGAGGGGCTGCCTTATATTCCTTTCCACAATCTAAGACATTATGTAGAGTCAGGGAAAATGGTGAGCGATAACGAAAAACGCCGTATTTCAGCCAATTCTTTCTGAATCACTCACCATTTTATTTCTAGTCATATCCATCAGCCTGTATTTATGGGATACTAACTGTAAAAAACAGGAGGATGTTGACCATGAGTTCAATTAAAATTAATGAGCTTCGCTCCACAATGGATTATCTCCTATGCGTTCTTGAAGCGCACGGGCTCGCAGAGCTTTCCATCAAGGATTACCGCAGTACATTTGGCGCTTTCGAGCGTTATGTTAAAGAGCGGAAAGTCGATATGATAAGTGAAAGTATCTGCCTGGACTTTATTGAGTCCAAAAACGGAATACGTCCAACGGATCTTTATGGAGCCCCCAAAATAGCGGAATGCCTGCGCAGGGAAGGAGAAAAAACAGCAGACAAAACAGTGGGGAATTATATGAGGGAATTGGG
>Ga0137306_104200_pt1 | contig 10050 bp, 7 predicted proteins | sample Inofroosms_March_FD_97187 | JGI IMG/M metagenome (GOLD analysis project Ga0137306, IMG submission 97187) | Mouse cecal microbial communities from Vienna, Austria - N-Acetylneuraminic and N-Acetylglucosamine D2O microcosms_March | ecosystem: Host-associated > Mammals > Digestive system > Large... | reverse complement strand
GAAGTGAACATGAAATGCTTCGCAAAGTGCCTAAAATAAAGGACTTCTACGAGTTTTTCTTTTGTATCGACACAATAGTCTCCACATGCACCGTCATCCCAAACTGATCCACCCCCCTCACCTTCTTCACCTCATACCCCCTCCCGCAAAGATACTTCAAATCCCGCGCCAACGTCGCACTGTCACAACTGACATACACAATCCTCTCCGGCGCCATCTCCGCCATCGTCGCAAGCAGACAAACCTCGCAGCCCTTCCGCGGCGGATCCACAACAATCACCTCCGGATGCAGCATAGAATGATTCTGAGATAACGCTTTTCCACTTTCGCCTCCATCTCCCATCCTCATCTCCGCACTCTTTTGGCGATAAAACTCCGGCAGCACTTCCTCTGCCTTCCCCACGAAAAATTCTGCATTGGTAATTCCATTCAGCATTGCATTCGCCTTGGCATCCGCAATAGCCTGCGGTACGATTTCCACTCCATAGACCTTCTTCGCCTTCTGTGCAAGAAACAGTGAAATCGTTCCGATGCCGCAATACAAGTCCCAGACCGCTTCCTCTCCGGTCAGTCCGGCATACGAAAGCGCCGTCTGATAAAGCTTTGCCGTCTGTATCGGGTTTACCTGAAAAAAAGAAAGCGGTGAAATCCGATACTTAATATCACCGATATAATCCGTAACATAAGGACTTCCCCAAAGAGTCTCCACCTGCTCTCCAAGAATCACATTCGTCTGCTTCGTATTGAAATTCAAAGAAATGCTCGTCATGCCCGAAATCGCAGAAAGCCTCTCTATCAGCGCCTCTGAAAAAGGAAGCCGCTTTCCGTTTATCACAATGCAGACCATAATCTCACCTGTTGTAAATCCACAGCGGATCAAGACATGACGAATCAGTCCCCTACCTGATTTTTCATCATAGGCCGGAATCTTCTTTTCCTTCATGAAAGACAGAAGAATTTCTAAAATCTTTCTGTTTTCCTCCACTCCAAGATAGCAGTCCTCCACCGGAATAATACTATGGGTTCTTCCCGCATAAAATCCGGCAATCGGGTTGCCCTCCTTGTCCGTTCCAATCGGGAACTGTGCCTTATTACGGTAACGGTAGGGATAGTCCATGCCCATCATCGGCTCCATCCAGGCATCCACCTGCTCCTCTTGAAATCCGCCGAGACGAATCAGATTGTTCCTTATTTTATTCTGTTTAAAACGCAGCTGCTCCTCATAGGAAAGCGCTTGAATCTGGCAGCCGCCGCATTTTCGGCTGATGGGGCACAGCGGCAAAACGCGATGTGGTGACGGGGTCAGAATTTCAAGAAGCCTCGCATAACCGTAGGTCTTCTTTAACTTCATGACAACTGCCGTCACCACATCCTGCGGAAGAGCATCCTTAATAAAAAAGGTCATCCCCTCCGCCTTGCCGATACCCTCCCCGTCAACACCGATATCTTCAATATATACTGTTATAATATCATTTTTCTTCATCATTTCACCCTTATTTGCCGATACTTTATCGACCGGATGCCGTGCAGCGTAGTGCACGGCACCGTGTGTACAGTAATTATTTGCCCGTCATCCGAATGTTTGATTCAAACAGGCGGTTATAGCCCAGCCAATCCGTACTGCCCTCCGGCGCGCTTGCAAAAATTTCCCGTATGGTTTCCATCTTCGCATCAAAATTATCTGCAAAAGATAATGCGACCGCCTCTGCCAGAGCAGGCTTTTTCGGCGAACCAAATTCCAGTTCCCCATGATGCGCCAGAATGCAGTGAATCAGCTCATTCTCCAATCTCTTCGGAAAGTTCGGAATGGACGCAATCCTTTCCTTCACCTGCATAGCCCCTATCATAATATGACCTAACAGCTGTCCCTCATCCGTATAGTCATTTTCCGGAAACGTAGAAAGCTCACTCATCTTTCCAAGATCATGGAACATGGCGGCCGTTACCAACAGATCCCCATTCAAAATCGGATACGCTTTCGCAAAATACAAGCAAATTCTTGTCACTCCAAGCGTATGCTCCAACAGTCCGCCTACAAATCCATGATGCACGCTCTTTGCCGCAGAATGGAATTTGAAACCTTCCGCAAACGCATCATCCTCCAGAAAAAAGCTGAACAAGAGCCGGCGCAGAAACGGATTTGACAGTTGAGTGATATACCCTGTCAGCTCCCGATACATCTCGTCCACATCGTAGGCGCTGACCGGAAGATAATCCTTCGGCTCATATTCTCCCGGCTGCACCCTTCTGACACGTTTCACATTTAACTGCAAAGCCCCCTGAAAACTTGTCACATCGCCATATACGTTGATATAATCCATCTTGTCATAGTCATCGATGCCCTGAGAACCCGGCTCCCATATTTTGGCGTCCAAAGTCCCTGTTTTGTCCTGTAAAATCAGAGATTCATAAGGTTTACCATTCTTCGTTATGGCAATCTGCTTATTTTTGCAGAGATAAATCTCATTAACTCGTTCCCCTTCACGTAAAGTTTCAATGTAACGCATGTGTTTTCCTCTTTCTATTTCTGTTCTACCTTAAAATTCCAGCTTCCGCCTGACAGGTAATTTCCGTAAATCCATCCAGCCCCTGACGCATAATCACAATTCTGACAAGCGCTCCCGGCTCAAGCTTCCGTACATACTGCTCATACTGATCCACCGTTAAAATCTCCTGATCATTTATGGAAATAATAACATCTCCGTTCTGCAGACCCGCTGCGAGCGCCGGTGAATCCATTTCCACAGACTTGATATAGACGCCGCGCGGCAAACCATGATTCTCCTCTATCTCACGGGTTACGGTACTGACCTTAAGCCCCAGATACGTAATGTCCTGATTATTCGACAACCGCTCAATAATCTCCTTCAGCTCTGATATTGACAATGCCGTCAGCGTATTTTCATCTCCCTGACTGCTGTAATCCTGCATTACCAGTCCGACAATCTGACCCTGTAAATTCAAGAGTGCGCCGCTTCCTTTACTGCTGCCCACAATATCAGTGGTAAATACCGTAAAACTGCTGTCAATCGTGGAAACGGCATTATTGATAGACGTAATATTTCCTGTTAAAATGGAATAATTCGAACCAAGCGGACTGCCTACTGCAATCACCACGTCTCCTTGCGCCACGCGGTAGGAATTTCCAAGTTCCGCAGCCTGCACATTATTTGCCACCAATTCGTCCAGCCCTTGTAATGGAACGCTCAAAATTGCAATTCCCGTATTTCCGTCATACTTCTTTAACACAGCATCCGCCACAGAGCCGTTCTGAAATGTCACGCTGATTGCCTCCGCATCGGCAATGACCTTCTTTTCCGTCATTACAAGCAGTTCTTGTCCGTTCTTTGCAATAATAATACCGCTTGCAAGTCCTGCGGTCTCATATGACGAGTTAAACCAGTCCGTATCGCTCTTCACGCCAGTTACCGTCACAATCGACTTATTTGCCTGAATTCCAACCGCATACAGCTTATTCTGCAGCTCTTGGTAATCTTCGAGCTCCAGATCCCTTGGAACCTCTATAATCTGCGTATTCGGCTCCTGGGTGTCCTCTCCCTCAGTCTCTGTTTCCATAGGCTGCTGTTCCGTTTCAGTTTCAGTCTCTGTATCCGGATCCTCATCATCTCTGGGAATGACAAACGCCTGATCCTCCGGTTCCTCAAGGGCGCTTTTTAACACAGGCTGCAGCAAGGTAAATGCAAGGCATGCCGTAACCCCAAAAATCACCCCAAGACCCGCCGTCTTGATGACTTGTTTGACAATCCTCTTCTTATTGATTGGTTTACTTTTGATTTTTTCTTTGATAAAATCAAATTCTTCCTTCTGCGTATCCGACATAGAACATCCTCTTTTCTATGGCATTCCAACACTCAACTACCCTTTATTATACTTTCTTCCTTGGTTTGTTGCAACTTTTTTCTATAGAACTGCTTTTCTTCCGAGGTATTTTGCGTTAAAATAAGAACAAATGCACAAACAGACATGCAATTATGAACACAAAATAAGAGGTATTCCATGAACAAAAAAGTATTTCACACTTTAGAATATAATAAGATTATTGATTTACTTGCCGCGCACGCATCCAGCGCGCGCGCAAAAGAGATGTGCCTTAATCTGTCGCCTTCCTGCGATATGGATGCGATTACTCACGCCCTGCAAGAAACCAACGACGCCTTGAGCCGCATCTACAAAAAGGGAAGCATGAACCTTTCCGGAATTCATGACGTGGGCGCTTCCATGAAGCGTCTGGAAATTGGCGGCAGCTTAAGTATTACGGAGTTTTTACGGCTGACCTCACTCTTAGAAGCCGCCAAACGTGCAAAGGCATATGGACGGAATGATAAAGATGATGCGCCTGCGGACTCCCTGACAGCCTACTTCAATCAGCTAGAGCCGCTGACTAAGCTTGCTGAGGAAATCAAACGCTGTATTATTTCCGAGGACGAAATCAGCGACGACGCCAGCAGCAATTTGAAATCTATCCGCCGCTCCATCGGAAATATCAACAACCGGATTCATGCGCAAATGAATTCCATGCTGAACAATTCCACCATCCGCGGATATTTACAGGACGCCGTCATAACCATGCGTGACGGCAGATACTGCCTTCCGGTCAAATCGGAAGCCAAGGGACAGGTAACGGGAATGGTTCATGACCAATCTTCCTCCGGTTCTACGCTTTTTATTGAGCCGATGGCAGTTGTTAACCTGAACAATGATTTACGCGAGATGTTCTTAAAGGAGCAGGAAGAAATCGAAGCGATTCTTGCAAATCTAAGCAATCTTACGGCTGAATATATTCCCGCTATTCAGGAAGACTATGAGCTCTTAACTACATTGGACTTTATTTTTGCTAAGGCAGGCTATGCTTTGGAATATAACGGCAGCGCTCCTCTCTTGAATGAAGAGGGCAGAATCAATATCAAAAAGGGACGCCACCCGCTTTTAGACAAGAAAAAAGTCGTTCCGATTGATATCCGTTTAGGCGGAGAATTCGATCAGTTAGTAATTACAGGCCCCAATACCGGAGGCAAGACCGTCTCCTTGAAGACAGTCGGTCTTCTGACTCTGATGGGGCAGTCCGGTATGCTGATTCCTGCGGGAGACCGCTCGGAGCTTGCCATTTTTCATGACGTGTTCGCAGATATCGGAGATGAGCAGAGCATCGAACAAAGTTTGAGTACCTTTTCCTCTCACATGACGAATATCGTAGACATCCTTGCACATGCCAATTCCCGTTCTCTGGTGCTATTTGATGAGCTTTGTGCCGGAACGGATCCGACAGAGGGTGCGGCGCTTGCAGTCTCGATCCTGACTTGGTTCCATAAGCGTCATATTCATACAATGGCAACTACACATTACAGTGAAATCAAGGTCTATGCCTTGACTACGGACGGCATCGAAAATGCCTGCTGCGAATTTGACGTTACGACCCTAAGCCCTACTTACCGGCTGTTAATCGGCATTCCGGGCAAGAGCAATGCTTTTGCGATTTCCCAAAAGCTTGGGCTTTCGACCGCTATCATTGAGGACGCCAAAGAACGGATTACGGAAAACGAACAGAACTTTGAAGATTTAATCGCAAACTTGGAAGAGAACCGCCGCACCATCGAAAAGGAACAGTTGGAAATCAGCCGCTATAAACAGGAAATTGAGGCGTTAAAGAAACAATTAGAGACAAAGCAGGAACGTCTGGACAGCCGCCGGGAAGAGATTCTGCGCAAGGCAAATGAAGAAGCAAACGCAATTTTAAAAGAAGCAAAGGATACCGCAGATGAAGCCATCCGCAATTTCAACCGCTACGGAAGCACCAAACCGGATATCAGCGAAATGGAGCGTGAGCGTACCAAACTCCGCCAGAAAATGTCCGACAATGAAAAGAAACTGGCTTCCGCCAAGAAGGCAGCTCCAGAAAATCACAAGGCTCCTAAGAAATTGAAAATCGGAGACAGCGTAAAGGTCTTAAGCATGAATTTAAAAGGAACGGTCCACACCTTACCCGATGCGAAAGGCAATCTGTTTGTACAGATGGGAATTCTCCGTTCCCAAGTAAATATACGGGATTTGATCCTCTTGGAAGACGAGACCTCTCCAAACAGCAAACAGTACAAAAAGACCGGCGCCGGAAAAATAAAGATGTCAAAATCTGCTTCTATTTCCACAGAAATCAACCTAATTGGCAAAACAGTCGACGAGGCGATTGCCGTATTAGATAAATATTTAGACGACGCCTATCTCGCCCATCTGCCCTCTGTACGAATCGTACACGGCAAAGGAACCGGCGCACTGCGGAATGCAGTACACTCACATTTGAAAAGACAAAAATATGTGAAATCCTATCACTTAGGCGAATACGGAGAAGGAGACGCCGGCGTCACAATTGCAGACTTTAAATAAACAGCACAACAAGGAGGACACGAAATGGCAGCCAAACAAAAAATTCTCATTGTAGACGATGATGTAAATATTGCAGAACTGATTTCACTCTATCTGACAAAGGAGTGCTTTGACACCCATATGGTACACGACGGAGAAGCCGCATTAAAGGAGTTCGACTCTTACCAGCCGAATCTGATTCTTCTGGATCTGATGCTTCCGGGAATTGACGGATATCAGGTCTGCCGTGAAATTCGGGCAAAGGCGAACGTTCCGATTATCATGCTCTCTGCAAAAGGCGAGATTTTTGACAAGGTACTCGGACTGGAGCTCGGCGCTGACGACTACATCATGAAACCCTTTGACTCCAAAGAACTTGTTGCAAGAGTGAAGGCAGTTCTCAGACGCTACCAGCCCGCAAAACCGGAAGGTCCTGCTATTGATATCAAGCGTGTCACCTACCCGGATTTAGTTATCAATCTTTCCAACTACTCCGTAGAATACTATGGAAAATCCATTGACATGCCGCCAAAAGAGCTTGAGCTTTTATATTTTCTTGCCGCCTCGCCTAACCAAGTATTTACCAGAGAGCAGTTATTGGATCACATCTGGGGCTATGAATATATCGGAGATACCAGAACCGTAGATGTTCATGTCAAACGTCTCCGGGAAAAAATTAATGATCATACCGCTTGGGGTATTGCAACTGTATGGGGCATTGGATATAAGTTCGAGGTTAAAGTTTGAAAGTAACACTTCCAAATCTGCCTAAATGGCGTGAAACTTATGCCATGAGGAGGAAATAATGAAACGGACACTCTACTTAAAGATACTGCTTGGCTATCTACTGTTTGGCATTCTCGGTTTTCTGACGATTGCAACCTTTACCTCCCATCAGTCAATGAAGTATATGGAGCAAAAGGAAGCAAATGATTTATACCGGGAATCCACACTGATTGCCACTACCTATGCAACCAATTACTACAACAAAAACATTACCCTTGAGGATCTTCAGCAGCAATTGAATGCCTTAGATTCCTATCTGTCGGCACAGATTTGGATTGTAAATACACAGGGAGATATTCTGGTAAATTCCAGAGAAAATGTAGATATGAATCATCTGGCCCGGATTGAAGGACTGGACATTACCGATTTTGGAAGCCGCTATTATGGGCGGGGAACATTTTATGATTTCTTCTCTCAAGAACAGCTAAGCGTTTTTTCCCAGATTACCATCAACTACAAGGTCAACGGTTATGTCTTTATTCACAAGCCCATGAGCCAGATTCTTTCCTATCATGACGGACTTTTGAATATTTCCTATCTGACATTGCTGATTCTGTTTTTTGCCGCCCTTATTTTACTGGCACTATTTACGTTTACCATTTATCTGCCTGTGCGCCGGATTACCAAAGGCGCCGACGCCTATGCAGAAGGGGACTTTAACTACAAGATAAAGATACATAGCAACGATGAAATCGGATACCTTGCCGCCTCTTTCAATTATATGGCGAACGAATTGAATACCTTAGAGGACGATCAACGGAAATTTGTCTCTAATGTATCCCACGACTTTCGTTCTCCTTTAACCTCCATCAAAGGCTATATTGAGGCAATGTTAGACGGAACGATTCCTGTAGAAATGCAGGAAAAATACTTAAACATTATTCTGTTTGAAACAGAACGCCTTACAAAGCTGACAAGAAGCATTCTGGAGCTCAACAAATACGGCGCTCATGGCGCTATGCTAGACCGGAGTGATTTTGATATCAACCATACCATCAAAATGACTGCCCTGACCTTTGAGGGAATCTGCAAGGAAAAGCGCATTTCTTTCCATCTGATTCTGACCGGGCAGAAGCTTTTTGTCACCGCAGATATGACAAAAATACAGCAGGTAATTTACAATCTGATTGATAATGCAATCAAATTATCCCGTCACGATTCGGAGATTACGATTGAGACAACAGCGAAAAACGAAAAAGTTTTTATCTCTGTGAAGGATACCGGGATCGGCATTCCCAAAGACAGCCTGAATAAAATCTGGGAACGTTTCTACAAGACAGACCTCTCCCGCGGAAAAGATAAGAAAGGCACCGGGCTTGGACTTGCCATTGTAAAAGAAATCATTCAGGCACATGACGAAAACATCAATGTGATTAGCACGGAAGGCGTAGGAACGGAATTTATCTTTACGCTCCCGCTCAGCCAAAACGGTTCTGACCTATAAAAATACTTTAAAATTAAAAGGGGCGCTCCACTCTGATTAGATATTGTCCCGCAAAATCTGCCGGAACAATATCTGAAACCAGAGCGGAGATTCCCTTTTTACATCTGACTCCGTCTATGAAATAAAAGCTTACTTTATTTCGACGGGATGAACGGACGGATACTTCCTGCCATCTGACAGACTGGCATTGTCTGGAGATACACGCGTCCAGGTCCTTTGACCACGGTATTAAATACGCCTTCACCGCCGAACATCATATTCTTAAGTCCCGGAACAGACTGGATTTCCAAACTGCAGGTTGCGTCCATTGCCGCAAGGTATCCGGTATCTACGATGATAGATTGTCCTGCTTCCAAATTGTACTCTTTGATAGACCCGTCAAATTCTACGAATACAACTCCGTTTCCGGAAAGCTTCTGCATAATAAATCCTTCGCCGCCAAAAAGAGCGCTTCCGACACGCTTCTGGAAAAATACGGACAGCTCTATCCCTGCAGTAGAGGCAAGGAATGCGGATTTCTGACATACCATCGGCTTATCCGGTGTAATTTCCATTGCAACGATATCTCCCGGAAAGCTGGAAGCGAATGCAATTAAGCCCTTGCCGCCCATCGCCGTATAATTATTTACGAACATGCTCTCACCGCTTAACATTCTTCCGAACATCTTACCAACACCGCCGCCATGTGTCTCCATTTTCATATTCGGTGACATCCAGGACATTGCGCCCTTCTCTGTAATCATCATCTCATTCTCTTCCAAATTACAAATGACAACCGGTAACGGCGCACCTTCAATTGAATACTGCATTTTCATTTCCTCCTATCGTATAATTTCTCTATTTTCTATATTATGCGAAGCAGAATCAGCTTCACATAATCAGATTGACGGCGCCAAAACAGCGCCTTTTATGAGAATCCAAAAACGGGATTCTCATAAGTTATGTTATCACATCTTATAAGGAATGGAAAGTGATTTTTATGTGTTCAATTCTATCCTTTATTATAAATTGAGCAGGCAATGTTTATTCCCTACTCGCTGTGCGGGGTGCGTGCAGCAAAGCTGCTAATTTTCTTACGCGTCGCTGTGCATAAAAAGACGAAATACCTGTGCATACACAAATATTTCGTCTCTTTCTATAGAATATACGGATTCCTACTAAACCAACTCAATCAGAACTTCTAACGCACCGTCACCCTTACGCTGGCCAATCTTTACTATTCTTGTGTAACCACCGTTACGATCCACATACTTCGGTGCAATTTCATCAAATAATTTTGCCGGTAAATCAACCTGCTTTGTATTTCTCTTTCTTCCTGCTGCTTCCGTCGGAACTTCCTTTACCGGATAGAGAACTTTTAACATCTCTCTTCTTGCATGAAGACGGGATGGCTTATCTTTCTTGATAGTCTTCTCTACTTCTTCGTATACAGTAACTTTCTT
>Ga0137306_104199_pt1 | contig 10051 bp, 10 predicted proteins | sample Inofroosms_March_FD_97187 | JGI IMG/M metagenome (GOLD analysis project Ga0137306, IMG submission 97187) | Mouse cecal microbial communities from Vienna, Austria - N-Acetylneuraminic and N-Acetylglucosamine D2O microcosms_March | ecosystem: Host-associated > Mammals > Digestive system > Large... | reverse complement strand
CCATAAGATCTTGTGCTTTGCCGTTTCAAACAGGGAAGATACAGGAAGGGTGGGAAAGATTCCCGTGCGCTGCATCGATGAGCTGACTGAGCATAAAGACAGCGGGATCGTCATTGTGGGCGTAAGCAGGCGTTCTGCGGCATACGGCCAGATAACGTCCAGACTGGAACTGTCAGGGTTTGACAATGTGCTGGATATGGAGTTGTTAACCCAGCATTTTTACTTTTTAAAATAAGATAGGGAAGTGGAGAGAGCAGATGAATACAGCCATTATTATAGCCGGCGGCACAGGCCACCGCCTTGGCCAGGACATACCGAAACAATTTATTCACGTGTACGATAAACCCATCTTGATCTACACCCTGGAGGGGTTTGAGCGCCATCCCCAGATAGACGCCATCGGCCTGGTGTGCATTGACGGCTGGCATGACGTGATAAAGGCTTATGCAAAACAGTTTGGGATCACAAAGCTTTCCTGGGTGATCTCCGGGGGAGAGACGGCCCAGGAGTCCATCCGCAACGGGGTGTTCCACCTGGAGGGAAGGTGCAGGGATGACGATATTGTGGTGATACACGACGGGATCCGGCCGCTGGTGGATGAGAGCGTGCTGTCAGATGTGATTATCAAATGCCGGCAGTACGGAAACGGGGTGACGGCCCTGCCCTACAATGAGCAGATTTTTGTGGCGGACAATGACAAGTCCACAGTGCAGTACATACCGAGGGAGGCCTTAAGGAGGGTGTCCACGCCCCAGGCATACCGGTATAAAATGCTTAATGAGGCGTACCACGAGGCCTATGAGAAGAAAATCGGGATCTACGGTTCTTCCTACACCAACACCATGATGGTGGAACTGGGGAAACGGCTGTATTTTGCCAATGGTTCGGATAAGAATATTAAGATAACCACCAAGGATGACCTGGAGCTGTTTAAGGCATATTTAAAAATGGACAAGGCTGATTGGTTAAAGTGAGAGACAAAAATATAAAAGGAGATTACAGTCAGGAGTGAACATGGGGAATCGATGGGGACATGCGCTGTATCAAGAGGATGTGGTTTATGGGGCGGGCTTAAGTCTGCCGTGGGAGAAGCTGCGGGGGAAAAAGCTTCTGGTAACCGGAGCCAGCGGTCTTATAGGCAGCTTTTTCATTGACGTGGTCATGGAGAAGAACCGGGAACTGGGGCTGGGGTGCAAGGTGTATGGCATGGGGAGGGACGGGGAGGCGGCCAGACGGCGCTTTTCCATGTACCAGGGCAGCCCTTGGTTTGATTTTTTGGTTCACGACATCAACCGGCCTTTGGAGGGTGTGACGGATGAGGAGTTTGGTTTTATTGTCCATCTGGCAAGCAACACCCATCCGGTGGCCTATGCCCAGTCGCCGATATCCACCATCACCACAAACATGATTGGGACAAACCATCTGCTGCGGTATGGCGCCAGCCACCCGGGGGGCCGGTTTGTGTTCGCCTCATCCAATGAGATATACGGTGAGAATCGCGGGGATGTGGAGTTTTTTGACGAATCTTACTGCGGATACCTGGACTGCAACACCCTTCGGGGCGGATATCCGGAAAGCAAGCGGTGCGGGGAGGCACTGTGTCAGGCGTACCGAAAGGAAAAGGGGATTGACGTGGTGATTCCCCGTTTTACCCGCACCTACGGGCCGACCATGCGCTTGTCGGATACCAAGGCCATTTCCCAGTTTATCCGAAAGGGGATAGCCGGTGAGGACATCGTGCTGAAAAGCCAGGGAAACCAGTATTACTCTTACACGTACATGGCGGATGGGGTGACGGGGCTGCTTACAGCCATGTTTTTAGGGGAGAGCGGCAGCGCCTACAATATTGCGGATGAGAAGTCGGATATAACGCTGAAAGAGCTGGCAGGGGCCATAGCGGATCTGTGCGGGACTAAAGTGGTATATGAGGTTCCCGACGAGGTGGAAAAATCCGGGTACAGCATGGCGACCAAGGCCAGACTGGACGGGAGCCGGATAAAGGGGCTGGGATGGACCATGAAGTACGATATTCCTGCGGGAATCAGTCGGACCATAACGATTTTAAGGAGCATGGCATTATGACGGCAAAGGAACTGGTGGAGGAGCTGCCAAAGGGGCTGCTGAAATGGTACGGATTTGAGAAGGGCGAGAAAGCCCTGTATATCACGGCTCATACAAAAACGGATCAGGCTTTGGCGGATGCGCTTTGGGAATGCGGCTTACATAGAGAATGTGTTTTGTGGGACGCCATGGAGGAGTGGGGCGGCAGGGAGTACTCTTTCGTTGTTGTATCGTCGGCCATTGAGGCGGCGGGAGGCGGGGAACAGGTTGTAAAGATGCTTAAGAGGGCAAAGGGGTTTATGAACCCCGGGGGGAAGCTGCTGCTTATAACGGACAACCGCCTGGCTGTCCGCTATTTCTGCGGCGATAAAGATCCGTTTACAGGGCGTAATTTTGACGGGATCGAGAATTATAAACGGGCAGGAGTTATGGGAGATCACCAAGGCCAGGGGAGGCTGTATTCCAAGGCGGAACTTACAGACATGCTTGAGGATTCCGGTTTTTTGCACCACAAGTTTTATGGCGTATTTCCGGAGATTCCATGTCCTCAGATTTTGATTGCGGAGGGATATGAGCCGGATGAGGAGCTGGAGCTCCGTATTTTTCCGCAGTACCACAGTCCGGATACCATCTTTTTGGAGGAAGAGAATTTGTACTCAACCATGATGCATAACGGACTGTTTTGGGTCATGGCCAACGGTTTTTTTATTGAGTGCCCCCTGGATGGAGCGTTCTCTCCTGCAGACCAGGTATCTCTTTCCGCAGACCGGGGAAAAGAGAATGCTATGTGTACGATGATTGGCAATGACGGCACGGTCATAAAGAAGCCTCTTTATAAGGAAGGACTTAAAAAAGCGGAAGCGCTTAAGGAGAATAATGAATATCTCAAAAACAGGGGTATCGGGATGATAGAGGGTGAATTATCGGACGGCGCCTTTGTCATGCCTTATGTTAAGGGCGTGTCCCTGGTAAAACATTTCCGCCGCCTTATGACGGAGGATATACAGGAGTTTCTGTGTCAATTTGACGCTTTGTGGCAGATGATCCTGGATTCTTCGGATCATGTGGACCGGGAGGAGGTGGAGTGGGAGCGTTTTAATCCGTGGTGGGAGGAAGAGACGGATGAGAGAAAGAAAAAGAATATAGACAGAAATCAGTGGAGGGCGGCGGCGTTCGGAAGTGAGGAAGACCGAGAGTGTCTGGGGCCGGTGCTGGAGAGGGGATATATGGATCTGGTTCTGCTTAACGGGTTTTTCACTGACCGCGGATATGTGTTTTTTGATCAGGAGCTGTATGTAAAGCATCTGCCGGCAAAGGCCATTATGCTGAGAAATGTTGATTTTTTGTACCGGGGCGAGGCACGGCTTGAAATGGTTTTTCCAAGGAAGGAGCTTCTGGAACGCTATAAGCTTGACCGTTACAAAGAGATTTATTACGCCCATATCCGTCATTTCCTTACCAGATTAAGAAACGACGATCTTTTGCGTTCCTACCACAGATCCCGGAGAAGGAATCATGAGATCGTCCACTCCAACCGCCAGAGGATGAATTATTCCACGGAAGAGTACCAGAGATTGTTCGTCCATATTTTTCAGAATCTGGACAATAAGAAATTGTATCTTTTTGGCTGCGGAAACTTTGCCAAAAAATTTGTATCTCTGTACAAAGAAGATTATAGCATCGAGGGGATTCTTGATAATAATGAAACGCGGTGGGGCGATACCATGGAGGGGATTAAGATCCTGCCGCCTTCTGTTTTAAAGGACCTTGAGCCCGGCGGATATAAGGTGATTATTTGTATAAAAAATTACGTGGGAGTGCTAAGGCAGCTTAGAGAAATGGGAGCGGTGAATCTGGGCATTTACGATACCAACATGGAGTATGTACACAGACCAGGAAAAGAGAAAGACAAGGGTGTTTGTCTTGGCCTGGAACGAAAGAAATACCATGTGGGTTATGTGGCCGGGGTGTTTGATCTGTTTCATATGGGGCATCTGAATCTGCTTCGGCGCGCCAAAGAACAGTGCGATTATCTGATCGCGGGCGTGGTGACGGACGAGGGGGTGCGCAAAAATAAAGGAGGGGACAGCTTCATCTCGTTTCAGGAGAGACTGGCCATTGTACAGGCCTGTCGGTATGTGGACGAGGCTGTGGGGATACCGCTGGAGTTTTGCGATACAAAGGACGCGTATCTGAAATTTCAGTTTGACGTTCAGTTTTCAGGCAGCGATTACGCCGACAATCCCGCATGGCTGGAAAAACGGGATTTCCTTCGGAAAAGGGGGGCGGAACTGGTATTTTTCCCCTATACGGAAAGCACCAGTTCTACAAAGATAAAGTCGTTGATTGAGAAGAGGCTTTTGTAGTTGTAGGACGTTTTTATTTATTGGATGAGGGACGCGCTTCGGGTGGAGCGCGTCTTTTGGTTTTTGGGGAGTGCTGGTGAAAAATATGTCGGCGTAGAAAAAGTGATTGTTTCGAACAAATATTCTGACTACTAAGTTTTTCCAGATTATGGTATACTCTTAAAAGGCGATTTGTCTAATTAGTGTTGATTGTCAAGTAGAATTGACCCACTTTTTTATTTAAAATTGACCCACCTTAGTGCCCAGCAAAGCAGGAAGCTAAAGCGGGTCAATTCTATCTGTTATTCCTGATTTTTACACTGTGAATTGCCCCACCCTGTTAGTGAGTTACCACTTGATATCCATCTGCCGATAATGATGTCTGGTCAATCAGAATCGTTCTCGTTGATGAATCCAAGGTGATGTAACGGCTTAATATCAGCAGACGGTCACTGATCAATTCGTGAACCAGTTTTTCCATTGCCGCAGGTCTTGGATCGGCAGCTGGTTGAGTTGGCCTTCCCTCTGTGACTGCCGTTGTACTGCATAGTTCATCCAGATTCATAAAAACGCTGTCTGCTGTACTTGCTCCTGTCTCAGAAAACAGGTCTGTATCAGGATCGTAAGTGAATCTCCCACAGTCCTTGATCCGCTTCATTACAAAGTATGGATGTTTGATCCCATAACGGCTGCGGAGGCAGTCATATGCTGCTGTTTTGCCGCCGGAATTATACTGCCCGATGATTTCCGGGAATGCTTCTTCCCTAATGCTTATCCTGCCCATACTATGCCCCCTATTGCGCGATATCCCAGTCGAATGATTCAAATGGCCATTCCTCATCGAGATGTTCCCGCACGTATTCGTAGGCTTCCTCCCTTAGATCGTTGGCCACCAGAAATTCCCAGTACAGGAAACAGGTACGGTAAAGACGGTTGGCCTTTTTCCTTAATTCCTCATAAGTGGGAGGCGCCGAAGTCATGACTCCGTCTCTATCGATCCCGTATTCCTCCAGAAGATAGTTACTTCCTTCCTCATAACTCATGGCAGCAAGGGCACGCCGGATCCCTTCCTCCTGCCGGTATACCTCCAGGAAATCCATTGGGCGTCCGCCTTCATATGAGGCCATGGATCCGTTTTCATGTACACTGTTTCCTGCATTTACCCACTCCCGCAGGGCAGATCGTTCTTCTTCTGTCATCGGGGTTACTCTTTCGTATTCCTTCAGTTCCTGCCTGAGGAACCTTCTTTTTTCTTTCTTTATCTTCATGTTTTCTATACCTTTCCTTTCACACTCTGTTTTGACCCTTTGACACGGTAGCTGTCACCGGTTATACTTAAGATATGGCAATGATGCACCAGGCGGTCCAGGATCGCCGTGGCGGCAAGACGGCCGGTAAACATCTCATCCCATCTACCCATGGGAAGGTTAGTCGTGATAATGAGGGAGCTCTTTTCGTACCGTTGGCGGATCACCTGGAACAAAAGGCTCTCTCTTTCCCTGTCCATCTTTATATACGAAAGTTCATCCACGATCAGCAGCGGCAGCCTGCCCAGTTCTTCCAGCATTTCCCGCAGGGTTCCTTCCTGCATTCTTTCATACAGCCGGTCTACCAGATCCTTTGCGTTGACAAAAAGCACCTTATAACCGGCACTGACGGCCCTCATTCCGATCCCCGTTGCGATCATGCTTTTGCCAACACCGGGAGGCCCGATCAGGATGACATTTTCACCGGCATCAAGAAAATCCAGCCTGCCCAGTTCCATGATCTTGTCTTGATCCAGTGACTGGTTAAAGCCATAATCAATGTCCTCCAGCCGCGTCTCGGATTCAAAGCCTGCTTCCCTGCGCAGTTTTTCTGTCCGGCGGCGGATCTTTCCTTCCTCTTCTGCGGCAAGGAGCCTTACAAGGAAGGTTTCATAGTCCATGGAGGAGGATTCCGCTTCCAGGATCAGGTCCTGGTACTGCTCGCGCATGTCTACCAGTTTAAAGCGTTTCATCATCCTTTTGATGTATTCCGCATTTGTCTTAACATCCTGCTGTCTCATCCGGACACCTCCGCCATCACATTTGCCTCATAGTAGCTGCAGTCGCGCGTCAGGGACGGGGCATCATCATGACCGTCCATTCCGCGGGCGGATTCCACAGTTCCCTGGGGATCACGTTCCGGCAGGGAAAGCGTTCCGGCATTGTACTGCCTGAGGATTCCCTTAAACGATGTGATATCCATCTTGTCCAACTCAATGCTGTAACCGATGAAGCGGTCAAGCATGGGATCGTCATAAAGATCGCCGAGGAGCATGATCTTCCTGGCATGGTGGGTTGGCTGGTCAAACTTCCTGCCGGCAGCTTCCAGATAGCGCTGACCGTTGGAGAAACGGGAAGTGAAGTCCCTGCGGATCTGAGGGATGGAAGTACTTACTGGCGTTGAGATCGCCTCATAATGATCCGGGTCTGTCTGTACCTCATGTTTCCTGTCAGAGGCTTCCCATGTGAGGAGCCGGTTCTCCTTCCTGTCATAGATCTCAACGCGGAATCCGTAGGTGATCCGGAACCAAAGTGTTTTGCCGACATATTTTACAGGCACGCTGTACTTGTTTCCGTCAATACTGATGTAACTGTCAGGACTGATGATCCGCTGCTGGAGATTTCTGATTCGGTAGTGGGTCTTTGGGAGCGGAAGCAATGAGGATTTCTCTTCAAGCAGGTAATGCTGGTTAGGGATCCGCTTTGTGGTGCCATGCACCTCATCACACCATCCGTTTACAAACGCTTTTCCGCGCCGGTTCAGTTCTTCCATTGTCGCAAACGTATTTCCCTTTACGAACTGCTCCTCCAGGTAGTGGAAGGGCGATTCGATTTTGCCTTTTTTACGGGGCCAGTAACAGGGGCACGCGTTCAGTTCCGTCCCAAGATGCCTGGCCATCATCAGCGCCTGTGGGTTGTAGCGGATTTCGTCCTCGCTTTTTGGATGGTTCTCAATCACCAGCGCTTTGGGGTTGTCAATCAGCAGTTCCAAGGTAACACCACCCAGATCGTCGAACAGCTCCTGGATGGCTTCATAGATCGCTGCCGCATCGACTTTCAGGGAGAAACAGACGGCCTTCTTTCTGGATGCCGCCAGTATCATTGCGAAGCAGTACACTTTCCGCTCCCGGTTACCGACCACCATGGAATACTCCGACCAGTCGAACTGCGCCTGGTCACCGGGCGGTGTTTCGATGCGGACGGTTGCCTTGGAACTGATCAGCCCCACATCTTCATCCACCCTCTGAAGAAATCGGTAAACGGGGCCAATGCTGCCCGTGTAGCCTTTTTTCTTCAACTCCCTGAAGATGCGCGTACCGTTGAATTCGTATGGTTTACATCGCCATTGAATAATAAACTCCTTATACTCATCCAGGCATGATGGATAAATGGTCCGGCTGTAGGCCGGCTCATCCGTAAGTTCCAACAGCTTTTTTACGGTATTGCGTGAGATCCCCAGGACTTTTGCGGTCTCCCGCTTTGAATGGGTCTGCTTGTAGACCCGTTGGACAGCTGCCCAGTCTTGCAATCCGTACACCTTCTTTCGCCTCCTCTCCGTGACTGATTGCACACGAAGAGGATTGTACTTTGCTTGAGTAGGTGGGTCAATTCTGAGTGTTAAATTTTCAAGGTACAGTGTATCAGGACTGGGTTCTACTTACTCACGTCCCCTCCATTAAGGTGGGTCAATTTTCCTCGTAAAACCTGGGTCAGTTTTAATTATAAATCAATACGTGGCAGTCATTCATTTACATTTTTTTGCACTTATGGTATATTTTTTGTAAGAAAGAAAAAGGCGGGAGTTTTCCGCTTATGGAACCGAAAAATCGGAAGCTGCGGCAGGAGGTCCGGATTATGAACAGAAGTAAAGAAAAACATTCAAAAAGTTCTGCATACCGGGAAGTGAAAGAAGAATAGAAGAACGGAGACAGAAAGAATCCATGGCCGGACAGGAATATTTTAGACAGGCATTAGCGAATTTTACTTTTGAGACAGCCAGCGGCGGAGCCATCCGCCATCTGGCGGATCACGGCTATACTGTGGAGGAGATTTCGAAAAAGCTGGCTTTTCCCACACCTTTGGACCGGATTCAGAATACGGTGTGGAAGTATTTTCTTGATAAAGGGATCCTTCTTTTGCATGAGCCAGGAACGGGAACGGAACAGAAGTCCTATGATTTCGTGGCGGAATACGACTGTTACGGGCGAAAAACTTTCCGCAGGGTGACGGTTCAGGGCTTTGGCGGGGAGACAATCCGGTGGAAGGAAGCTGCTTTCTGCGAAGAGAGGGACGGAACGCTTTTTGGCTTTTTGTCAAAGCACTGTGACTGTTGTGGGCAAAAAGCTTCCGCATATATTTCCTGTGATTTCGGTCTGCGAATCCGGCGGGAGCCGGAGAGGTTTTATCAGCAATTGGAAGTTTTGGACAGGCAGGATCGCGATTATATTCTGGGACTGCCGTGGGAGAGACGGATGGTTTACCACAGGCTGGATCAGAGGATGTGCCGGATCATGTCCAGGCTGTACAGCGGCCATGGGTATCAGGGGTGGTGTTATTTGATCGATGAGCAGGAGAAGGTGCAGATTGGAAAGAAAGGGGCGTCAGCATTTTAAGGCTCGCCCCCTGAGTATCTTTAGACAAGTATCAGATGGTGATCAGCTCGATCTGACATTGGCTCAATTCATCTGCCGTCTCCTTCGGGATGCGGTCATCAGTGATCACGGTGCGGGGGTAGTCTTTTAAGTTCAGCGGGACTACCCCGTGGCGGGCAAATTTCCCGCTCTCTGTCAGGAACACGATATGTTCTGCCTGACGGGCCATATCTCTTACGGCCTGGGCTCTCATCTGATCCCGGTTTGTAAAGCCGGTGCGCCTGGAATACCCGTCTGTGCCGATGAAAAAGTGTGTCACATAAAAATTTTCCACGCACTGGCGGATCATGGGGCCCACTAAAACCTGGGAGTCCTGCTGGTAGATGCCCCCCAGAAGTATGATTTGAAAATTAGATTTTCCGCGGATATAATCGGCGATAAAAGCGCTGTTGGTGATAATGGTCAGATCTTTTTTGGAAACAGTCAACTCCTCTGCCAGAAGGGCGCAGCAGCTTCCGCTTTCGATCATCAGCGTATCTCCGTCGGCGATCAGCTTTGCGGCGCGCCTGGCGATCTTTTGCTTGGCTTCATAGTGGTAGGCAATGCGGCCCAAAAGGTTGTCCGTGCTCCTTAGGCAGGCGAAGCCGTGTTCCCGGACAATGATGCCCTGGCTTTCCAATTCATCCAGGTCTTTGCGCACGGTGACCTGCGACACACCCAGCTTTTGGGCAAGCTGGGAAACTTCCATCTTTTTTTCTTCGGTTAGGAACTCTAATATCTGGTTTGCGCGTTTATGCATTTTCATGTTATAACCCCTGTCCGATTTTTGTTGATCTTATCATAAAAAGCATCTGTTTGCAAGAGAAAGGATTACAAATGAAATCAGTTTTGGTCATACTTTAGAAAAATGCATTGATATCATGGTTCAGAAATATCTGTCGGTATTCCTCCAGATCGCTTTCGTGGAGCGGCGGTACATGTTCGTAGGCATATTTCCGGCAGAGTTTGCGGTATTTGTTTTCCCCAA
>Ga0137306_104198_pt1 | contig 10053 bp, 8 predicted proteins | sample Inofroosms_March_FD_97187 | JGI IMG/M metagenome (GOLD analysis project Ga0137306, IMG submission 97187) | Mouse cecal microbial communities from Vienna, Austria - N-Acetylneuraminic and N-Acetylglucosamine D2O microcosms_March | ecosystem: Host-associated > Mammals > Digestive system > Large... | reverse complement strand
AGAATGCGGGGCGAGAACGGTATTTGACATCGCACCGGCTCTTCTGTCCATGAAGACGCCGGAAGAACTGAGAGCCGGCCTTCTGTAGGAGCGCGCCGGAATCATGAATCTTGGACAGGGGGAGTTTTGATGATATATGATACACATGCCCATTATGACGACGCCCAGTTCGATGAGGACAGAGAAGAGCTTCTGCGTGCTATGGCGGATCACGGAGTGGGAACGATCGTGAATGTCAGCGCGTCCTATGCGTCCTGCGAACGAGTGGCGGATATGGTGCAGGATTATCCCTTTATGTATGCGGCGGTGGGAGTCCATCCAGACCACGCGGGGGAGCTGAATGAGGAGAGGTTTGCCCGCATGAGAGAATTGTTCAGAAGGGATAAGGTGATCGCTGTCGGCGAGATCGGTCTGGACTATTACTGGGACAATGAATCTCACGAGGTACAGAAGAAATGGTTTATCCGGCAGCTCGAACTTGCAAGGGAGCTTGGTCTTCCGGTGCTGATCCACAGCCGGGAGGCCGCCGCGGACACCATGGAGATCATGAAGGAATACGCCGGGGGCTTGAAGGGTGTGATCCACTGTTATTCTTATTCCAGGGAAATGGCGAAGGAGTATGTGAAGATGGGCTTCTATATCGGAGTCGGCGGGGTGGTCACCTTCAAGAACGCGCGCAGATTAAAGGAAACCGTGGAGGAGATTCCGCTTGAGTCCATTGTCCTTGAGACGGACTGCCCTTATCTTGCGCCTGTGCCTTACCGGGGGAAGCGGAATAATTCCGCATATATCCAGTATGTAGCGGAGGAGATTGCAGAGATTAAGGGGATCACTTATGAAGAAGTAGTGGCCTGCACAGAGGAAAATGCGAGAAGGCTGTATGGGTGCTGATATAACAAAAGCTGTCAGAAAATGTCCGAGAGTGACATATTCTGACAGCTTTTCTTTTAAGTTCATATTAGAACAGCTCTTCCTCCGGCATGATCTGGCCGTCTCCGTTACAGAAGAGGGTGTCGAATACGATTCCCAGCCTGTAATGGATCCCTGTGCGGTAGAGCTCCAGTTCATAATGCGGATTCGGGTGCCCGCCGTTCAGCCGCTGATGGTCTGCTACGATTTCTCTGGCAAGCCGTTCCCTGTCAATGGGGAGGAGACTGTGTACGACCAGGGTGATCTGGTTCTCTGTAAGATTCGGCGAGGTCATGACCGTAGAGTAGAGGATTTCATAGGGGCGGCGTTGTTCCAGGCAGAAAGCCAGCAGCAGGAACAGCCCCAGAAGCATGAGAAGTTTCTTTACTTTTTTTGTATTTTTCATATTTTTGAATTTCTCCTTTCAATAATGGTGCGTATTTCCGTTGCTGTTCCTAAAAGAAACAGTGTAATTTATTACAGTGTAATTTAATACATCTATTTTTTCAATGAAAATGTGGGTATACTTATAAAAAACATGCAAGAGGTTGAAGTATGAGTAAGATTGTAATTGAAATCGAGCGCATTCTGGCTGAAAAGGGAATCAGTAAGACTCAGCTATGTTATATGTGTAAATTACAGCGTACACAACTGAATAGGTACTGTAAGAACAAGGTATCCCGCGTGGATCTGCATACATTGGAGAAGATTTGTGATTTCCTGGAATGTGATGTGAACGATATCCTGAAACTGGAAAATGTAGACGAGCCGGCGTCAGGGAACGGGCCGGTATCGGAGGATGAGAGAAAACAGTGATCTGTATTAGAGCAGATTGCTGTTTTTTTTGGATAAATTATTGTGACATTTGTATAGAAAGGATGCCGGGTATCTTGTAATTGTATTAAAAAATAGACAGAAATATGAAAAAAATATTATCCATATGATAGAGAATGTGATAACATAGTATAAGGACAACGTAGTGAGGCTAAGTGAGGTAATAGATCATGGGAAAAGTAATATTTCTGGATATTGACGGTACGATTAGAAATTTTGACGGTACGGTTCCTGCGACAGCGGCAGAGGCGATCCGCAAGGCCCGGCAGAATGGGCATGAAGTATTGATTAATACGGGACGGGAATATTTTCGCATTGAGAAGGAAGTTCTGGATATCGGGTTTGACGGCGTGATCGCCAGCTCGGGAGGATATGTTGAGTATAAGGGGGAGAAGATCGCGCGCAGATACTTTACGCAGCTTGCTTATATTGAGCTTATGAAGGATCTTCTGGAGCAGCGCTGTGTGGTAGAGATGGGGAACAGCAAGGAGAGCTATGTGCTCAGAGAGAGCCGGGCGGAGTATCAGAGGATTCTTGACGAAGTATTCCGGGGGAAGAGCATGTGCAGTGAACCGCAGGTTCCGGTATGGGTGGAATCACTTCTGGATGTGCCGGAGGTTGAGAAGCTGGTGGTGTTCGGCAAGGACGATACCAGCCGGACGGTGCTGTCCAAGTGGGGATATTCTTTCCACATTACGGATCTTAGGATCTCTGTTCCCGGAATCTGGGCGGGTGAGATCACACCGAATTACAGCACCAAGGCGGAAGGAATGCGGCAGATCCTGAAGGCGAAGGAATGCGGCAGGGAGGATACGGTCGCGGTCGGGGACAGTGATAATGATATCGAGATGATCCGGTATGCCGGGACAGGTGTGGCTATGGGCAACGGGACGGAGTGGGTGAAGGAGATCGCAGACTTCGTGACGGCGCCGATCATGGAAGATGGACTGTGGAAGGCATTCGTGCATATGGGGCTTGTATAGATTATACCTTTCAAGGGTATGGGGAAATTGGAGGGTGTCGTAAATGGAGAAAATAAGGGCAAAAAACAGGGGGATATTTGGTAATTTTTTTTTCTAACTTTCTCTTCACTTTCTGGATGGATTAGTGTATGATAGTACGTGACGCTACATATTGTGCAAAATCACGTGGGAGTATCAATATTTTGTAGGTGAAAGAGAGGGAATACGATGAATATGGATGTGAAGACGAATGTGATCAAGCGGAATGGGGAGGAAGTGGTCTTTGACCTTTCTAAGATTGTGAATGCTGTTAAGGCGGCGAATGAAGAGGTGGACAGGATCCATCAGATGAACGAATATCAGATCGTCGCGGTTGCAGATAATATAGCGGCTCAGGTGGGAGAACTTCCCCATGCGGTGAATGTAGAAGATATCCAGGATATGGTTGAGCGCGGGATCATGGAGATGAGAGGCTATGAGGTAGCACAGAAGTATGTGCGCTACCGCTACCGGAGGGAACTGAAGCGTAAGTCCAATACGACGGATAACGGGATCCTCTCTCTGATCGAGAATATCAATGAAGAAGTTACCCAGGAGAATTCTAATAAGAATCCGGTGATCAACTCCACGCAGAGGGACTATATGGCAGGAGAGGTCAGCAAGGACTTGTCGAAGCGAGTGCTGCTCCCGGCGGAGATCGTGAATGCACACGAAGAAGGGATAATCCATTTCCACGATTCTGATTATTTTGCCCAGAAGGAGCATAACTGCGACCTGATCAATCTGGAGGATATGCTGCAGAACGGGACGGTGATCAGCGAGACCCTGATTGAGAAGCCTCACAGCTTTTTTACGGCGTGTAATGTGACGACGCAGATCGTCGCTCAGGTTGCGAGCAACCAGTACGGCGGACAGTCTTTTACTTTGGCACACCTGGCGCCGTTTGTAGATATCAGCAGGAAGAAGCTGCGCAGAAGCGTTGTCGAGGAGCGCAGGGAATGCGGTGAGAGCCTGGAGGACGCGATCGTCGACAGAGTGACGGAGAGAAGGCTCAGGGAAGAGGTTAAGAGCGGGATCCAGACGATCCAGTACCAGTTGATCACGCTGATGACCTGTAACGGACAGGCGCCGTTTGTGACGATATTCATGTATCTGGACGAAGTTGCGGACGGGCAGCTGAGAGAAGACCTTGCCCTGATCATAGAGGAAGTATTGATCCAGCGTATGCAGGGAGTGAAGAACGAGAAGGGTGTGTGGATCACACCGGCGTTCCCGAAGCTGATCTATGTGCTGGATGAAGATAATGTGACGGAGGGTACGAAGTATTGGCATCTGACCAAGCTTGCGGCGGAATGTACGGCGAAGCGTATGGTGCCGGATTATATTTCCGCCAAGATCATGAAGGAGCTTAAGAAGGGAGAGGTATATCCTTGTATGGGATGCAGATCTTTCCTGACTGTTGAGGATACCCAGATGAATGAAGACGGGCGCCATAAGTTCTACGGAAGGTTCAACCAGGGCGTGGTGACCATCAATCTGGTAGATGTGGCATGCTCTTCCGAGGGCGATATGGATAAGTTCTGGGAGATCTTGGATGAGCGTCTGGAGCTGTGCCACAGAGGGCTTCGCTGCAGGCATGAGCGCCTTCTTGGGACGGTATCGGATGTGGCGCCGATCCTGTGGCAGTACGGCGCGCTGGCACGCCTTAAGAAGGGTGAAGTGATCGACAAGCTTCTGTATAACGGTTACTCCACGATCTCTCTTGGATATGCCGGACTCTATGAGATGTGTATGAGGATGCTTGGGAAGACCCATACCGATGCGGAAGCAAGGCCGTTTGCCCTTGCAGTAATGCAGAGGCTGAATGATAAGTGTAAGGAGTGGAGGGAGGCTGAGAATATCAGTTATTCCGTATACGGCACGCCGATGGAATCCACGACCTACAAGTTTGCCAAGTGCCTTCAGAAGCGTTTCGGTATTATCGAGGGTGTGACGGATAAGAATTATATTACCAACAGTTATCATGTGCATGTATCCGAGGAGATCGACGCTTTCAAGAAGCTGAAGTTCGAGGCGGATTTCCAGAAGTTGTCTCCGGGCGGCGCCATCAGCTATATCGAAGTGCCGAACATGCAGAATAATATCCCGGCGGTGTTGTCTGTGATGAAGTTCATCTATGACAATATCATGTATGCGGAGCTGAATACCAAGAGCGATTACTGTGAATGCTGCGGGTATGACGGAGAGATCCTGATCAAGGAGGATGAGACAGGGAAGCTTCTGTGGGAATGCCCGAACTGTAAGAACATGGACCAGGATAAGATGTTCGTGGCACGCAGGACGTGCGGATATATCGGCACACAGTTCTGGAATCAGGGGCGCACCCAGGAGATCAAGGACAGGGTGCTGCATCTGTAGAGCGGCGCTGAGGAAAAGGTGAGAATATGCATTATGGGAATATAAAAGAATGTGATATCGCAGACGGCCCGGGAGTCCGGGTCAGTCTGTTTGTATCGGGATGCAGGCATCACTGTAAGGGGTGCTTTAACCCAGAGACGTGGGATTTCCAATATGGAAAGCCTTACACGGAGGAGACGGAAGCAGAGATCTTACGGCTGCTTGAGCCGGAGTATATCCAAGGGTTCACCCTGCTTGGCGGGGAGCCTTTTGAGCCGGAGAACCAGGGTGTGCTTGTGGAGCTCTTAAGAAGGATCCGGAAGATGTATCCGAAGAAGGATATCTGGTGTTACAGCGGATACCTCTATGATGAAGACCTTGCCGAAGGAGGTAAGGTGCACACGAAGGTGACGGATGAGATGCTTTCTCTTATCGATGTACTGGTGGACGGAGAGTTTGTGGAGGAGCTCAAGGATGTAACGCTGGTATTTCGCGGAAGCAGCAATCAGAGGATTATAGAACTGAAGAAGATGCGGGAATAAGGTTCGGGATTCTCTTTTCCTGTACAGACGGATGTCTGGACGGAGAAAGGAGAGTCCCGAATTTGCTGTGTTTTAAATGGTTTTTACCTTGGCGGTGACGGTCAGGTCGGCCTTGCGCGCGGCGATCGGCGCCCCCGGTACAGAGAAGGAGGGCATCCCGTCGCTTCCCCAGAAAACCTTCCCCACATAAGCATTGCGCCCGGCGTCATAAAGGGGCTGGTAGTCTCCTTCGCCAAGATACCGTGCTTCCTGGCGTCCATGGTAGATGATCAGATCTTCGCTGTCGTCGGTGGATCTGGTAAAGCTGTTATGTCCAAGACCGTAGTATCCGGTGACAGAACTGCTCTGGAATACCGGATGCGGGCATTTCTTCCATGATGCGGCATTAAGAAGGTCCGCGTTCTCATCTGCATACAGGAGTCCGACGCAATACAGAGCGTCCGTTCCGCTGGCAGAGAAGGTCATGAAGATCCGTCCTTCATGACGGATGACGGCAGGTCCTTCATTGACAGGGAAGCCATGCAGCTCCCAGTTGTATTCCGGATGGGTCAGGCACACGGCCGGGGTACAGATCGTCCATGGATCTGCAAGCTCGGCGATCAGGATATCCGAGATATTGTTGGTCTTCTGCGCCCACAGGAGATAATCTCTGCCGTTATGGCTGAAATAAGTGTGGTCCAGCGAAAAATCAGTAAATGCGATATCGCCTTCCACGGTGGTTCGTATCGGCCCTTTTTCAATCCAGGGATCCCGCATGGGATCGCTGCCTGTACAGGCAAGGCAGTGAGGGCGGATGCGCCAGGAGGACTGATCAGAGATCGTGGCGGTATAGTAGACGAACCATCCGCCATGGATATAATGAAGCTCCGGCGCCCACAGGTGCGGGCTCATGGCGCCGCCGTTGATCGGTTCATGCGCGTAGATGATCTTCTCCGTGTATCTGCCGGAATTGTCCGTCAGGTCTTCAAGCGTATCTGCGCACCGCAGGATCAGGTACAAGTATTGGTATCTGCCGTCAAGGTTGTGCCCTGCGTCCGTATGGGACGCCATAAAGTAATATTTCCCATCTGTGTGCCTGTAAATATATGGGTCGGCGCGGTGGCTGATCAGAGGGGCTGCGTATCGCGGTTCCTGTATCGTACCGGTCAGACCGTCCCAGATCACGGTTCGTTCCTCGCGCATCCCGTTGGTATAGGAGACGGTGATCTTAGACGGCGGTTCGGCGTCAGGAGACGGGAGGGTTACTTCCTCTGCTTCTGATAAGTATACTGGTTCCGGCGCGCCGTATCTTGCCTGCAGCGTCTCGAGAGCAGCAAGAGAGAGCTTGCAGCCGGAAGAGTCGTGCGCCTGAAGCGCAGGTGTCAATTCCAATACGTCTTGCGGAAGCGGGATCGCATTTCCGCCGTTCAGTGCAAACCAAACGGAACGATCGTAGCTATATTCGAGATAATATTGGTTATCTGCGGGGGATTCCCACGTAACGGTGTGGGACCGGATATATGCAGTTTCCTGTTGGACTAAGAAGTCTATTGCAGGAAGCTTGACCATTTTTTGTGATTTCATAATCATACCTTTGACATTTATCCAGAAAATAAAGAGCACTATTATGCTAACACAGAATTCGAATATTGACAAGTGGGAATGGAATATTTAAGATATATTTATAGGCGAGGGGTTACTTGTGAGGGAGGTTTTTATGGCTACTATTAAGGAAATTGCCAGGGCTTGCAATGTCTCGGTGGCTACGGTGTCGAATATATTGAACCACAAGCCGGGGGCGAGCGACGAGACGCGCAAGATGGTGATGGAGAAGATCAAAGAGATGAATTATACGCCGAATACGGTGGCGAGGAATCTGAAGACGAAGAATTCACGAAGTATTGGGGTCATCGTGGAGGATATGACCATATTCAGTATTCCGGATATCGTAGACGGGATCACAGAGCATTGCGAGGAGAAGAATTATCAGATCCTCCTGATCAATCTGCGGTTATTCAAGAAGTACGACGATACCTATTACCATAGGGATGATTTCTACGGTATGGTGCGGGATGAGATCTGGAAACTGATCGCCAAGCAGGTGGAGGGGATCATCTATGTGGCGGCCCATGAGAGGACGATCCGGTGTATACCGGAGGATCTTCCGATCCCGGCGGTGATGGCGTACGGCTATACGGAGAGTGACAAGATACCGTCTATTGTAGTGAATGATGAGGACGGCGCGTTTCAGATCGTGAAGCACATCATTGACCGGGGGCATAGGAGGATCGGCGTGATAACCGGCAAGAGTGACAGCCCCCATGCGCAGGAGAGGCTTGTGGGATATCAGCGGGCGTTGTATGAGAGCGGGATCCTCTATGACCCTTCCCTGGTCTGTACCGGGGATTGGAACAGAGGCAGCGGATACCGCTATACGGACAGGCTGCTTGACCGGGGCGTAACGGCGATCTTCTGTATGAACGATCTGATGGCGGGCGGCGTCTATGACCGGCTGGAGGAGCGGAAGCTTAAGGTGGGGGCGGACATCTCGGTGGCAGGCTATGATAACAGGGAGTTGTCGGGCTATTATAAGCCGCCGTTGTCTACGATCATGCTGCCGCTGCATGATATAGGGTATGTGGCAAGCGAAGTGATCCTTGAGATGCTGGGAGAGTGTAAGGAGATATCGCCGGTCCACCGTGTGAATTGTTATCCTCTGATCCGCAAGTCGGTGGAGAAGCTGGAGTAAAACGATTCATCAATTTGACGGAAATTATAGGGAAATCTCAAGAAAAAACAGGGGAAAATCGAATAAAGATAAAAAAAATAAGCGTTTTAGAACCAATTTAAGGGTCTGAAACGCTTATTTTACGTTCCTTTTGTGCATAATGTATAATATTAAACGTTTAATTTGTACTTGCAATTGTGCAGGTAAAGTGTTATAACAATAGTAACAAGAAAATAAAGGTATAAAATTTGGAAAAACAAGGAGTGACAGATTCCTGAAAGATCCGAATAGAAAGGAAAAACATTTATTTCTAGAAAAAGAGCGTGTAAAAGGTTAAACGATTAATTAACGAGGTTAGAGTAGTAAGATCATGACAGAGAAGAGATTAGAAGCACCCCCTCTGGAGACAGTTCCGTTAAGGCAGATCCAGATCCATGATAAGTTCTGGGACCGTTACATCCATCTGGTGAAGGATGTACTGATCCCGTACCAGTGGGATATCCTGAATGACCGGATCGACGGGGTGGAGAAGAGTCATTGTATTCAGAATTTCCGGATCGCGGCAGGGGAAGCCGACGGGGATTTTGAAGGGGCGGTATTCCAGGACACGGACGCGGCGAAGTGGCTGGAAGCTGTAGCGTATGTGTTGGAGATATGGCCGGATGAAGAATTGGAGCGTCTTGCGGATGAGACGATCGATCTGATCGGAAGGGCGCAGTGTGAGGACGGTTATCTGAATACATACTTTACAATCAAGGCGCCAAATCTGCGCTGGACGAATCTGAAGGAGGGCCATGAGCTGTATACGGCGGGCCATATGATAGAAGCGGCGGTTGCTTATTATGAGGCGACGGGCAAGAAAGAGTTCCTTCAGATCATGGAACGTTTTGCGGATCTGCTCTGCCGGGTATTCGGTCCTGGGGAAGGTAAGTGCCACGGGTATCCCGGACATCAGGAGATAGAATTGGCGCTGATCCGCCTGTACGGTGCGACGGGCAGGAAGGATTACTTAGAGCTTGAGAAGTATTTTATCGATCAGCGGGGAACGGGAGAGAATTACTTCCTGACGGAAGAGAAGAACACTCTGTACAGACAGATCTTCCCGGAATTTGCAGGATATGATACGAAGTACTCACAGTCTCATCTTCCGGTGAGGGAGCAGAAGACGGCGGAAGGGCATGCTGTGCGGGCGGTATATATGTACTGTGCGATGGCGGATCTTGCCGGCATGTATCAGGATGAAGAGTTGCTTGGAGCATGTGAGATGATCTGGAAGGATATGACACAGAGACGGATGTACATCACGGGAAGTATCGGATCATCCGGTATCCTTGAGAGGTTTACGGCGGATTACGACCTTCCCAACAGTGGTAATTATTCTGAGACTTGCGCGTCGATAGGGCTGGCTCTCTTCGGGAAGAGGATGGCCAAGCTTACCAGGGGTGCTTCTTATATGGATGTGGCGGAGCGTGCTCTTTATAATACGGTATTGTCCGGGATCGCGCAGGACGGGAAGAGCTTCTTCTATGTGAATCCATTGGAGGTATGGCCGGATAACTGTATGGAACGGACGTCGAAGGAGCATGTGAAGCCTGTAAGACAGACCTGGTTCGGCGTGGCGTGCTGTCCGCCCAATATTGCGAGGACATTGGCGTCCATGGGACAGTATATGTATTTCACAGACGGAAAGGCTCTGTACGTG
>Ga0137306_103316_pt1 | contig 10058 bp, 9 predicted proteins | sample Inofroosms_March_FD_97187 | JGI IMG/M metagenome (GOLD analysis project Ga0137306, IMG submission 97187) | Mouse cecal microbial communities from Vienna, Austria - N-Acetylneuraminic and N-Acetylglucosamine D2O microcosms_March | ecosystem: Host-associated > Mammals > Digestive system > Large... | reverse complement strand
TCTCACCGGAAATGAGCATATCCATCATAGCGCCCATATTGCTCATCATGCTGTTGATCTCCGTGTTCTCGCCAATTTCTGTACCCGCTTTGTCTGATTCTGCCACGACACCCTGCTCCTGCTGCGACGCCGCATTTGCCTCTGTCGCTTTACCGCCTTCCTGCACTACCGGATTGTCTGCCATCGTATCACTTTCTTGCCCTGCTGCACTCTCTGCCCCGGGCTGGCCGCCCTGCATCGCTGCCGCTCCGGCCATGATCTCACCCATGCGGTCCATAATACTCAGCATCAGGTTCAGGCTGTTCGTCACATATCTGGAATCATCCAGGCTGCGGATTTTATCCGCAAGCTTCTTCCCCCATTGTACATCAAATTTATTGCCTGTCTCCGGAATCTCATTGCCGATCGAATACATGATAACGCAGGGGTGGTTATAGTCTTTATTTACCAGATTCGTCACGTCATGCTCCCACCACTCTGCCATATGGGTCCCGTAGTCATAATCTACCTTCGTGGATGTCCACACATCCGCAAATTCATCCATCACCAGCATTCCCAGCTTATCACAGGCTTCCAGAAGCTTACGGCTCATCGGATAATGGGAACTCCTGATCGCGTTATACCCTGCTTCTTTCAGTCTCTTAACCCGGAATTCTGCCGCATGGGCAAACTCGGCGGTTCCTGTCACGCCGTTGTCATGGGGGATACAGCCGCCGCGCAGATTAACCACCTTACCGTTGATCCGAAGCCCATACTTCGTATCAAGCTGCAGCTTGCGGATACCGAAGGTTCCTTCCTCCACATCCAACACCTGGCCCGCTTCTTTCACACAGATCCTGTAACCGTACAGATAAGGGGTATCCACATCCCACAGTCTGGGATTTTCCACATAAATTTTCTGCCGGTAGGTATTTCTGCTGTGTTCTTCCACCGTAACCGGCATAGCGTCCTCGGCCACAACAGTTCCGTCCGCATCCAGAAGCTGTACGCACAGCGTAATATCCCTGACACCGATTCCTGTATATTCTACCACGGATTCGACTCTCACTACCGCCTGGTCTTCTGTCACATCGACCGCCGCCAGATGTGCTCCGTCCGGAATCAGATGCAGCCGGTCCGCAACCATCAGATTCACATCCCGGTAAATTCCGCCGCCGGTATACCAGCGTCCGCTGGGCACTCCGTTTTTCACAATAACTTTAATATTGTTCATCTTGTCAAAATATATGTATTTGGTGGCGTCAATATAGAAATTGCCATAACCATACGGGCATTTCCCGGCATAAGAATTGTTGATGTACACATATGCATTCTGATAAACACCTTCGAACTCCAGCCAGATATTTTTATCCGCATCGTCCACATCCAGGAGAAACTCCTTCGTATAATGAATCGTTTCCTCTCTGAAAAACCCGTTTCCGCTTCCGTTTAATTCCTGCGGATTTCTCTCACGCTCCACAGACGCGTCATGGGGAAGGGTCACTTCCTTAGATGCGGCCGCTCCGCCCGCCAGAGACACAAGTGCCGCCAGGGCACTGCCACCGCCTTCATGAAATACCCAGTTGTCGTTAAATCTTATTTTCTTCATATTTTCCTCCATTCCGAAGCGTTTTACGCTGAGGACGCGAGCAGAATTTCAGATTCTGCTCTGCGATAAATAGAATTTGTGACGCTTCGGCACAAACAGTGCTCCATTTCTGCCCGTCCTCAATCCGTTGTATGGATGACAACTTCCTGTGTGCGGCATCCGTCTGCCTCGAATTTCACCCTGATCTCGCCCGCCTCAACGCCTGCGCGGATTACTGCCATGGCATACCCGTCGTAAGTCTTCCATGTGGTATCATCATAACTGCCGATTGCCCTTGGATCCGCATTGCCAAAGCCCTGCAAGGTTCCGGCGCCTTCCACGGTGACGGTAATCTCTTTCTCCGCATTCAGATTCCCGATACCGTCCTGATCTGCCAGGTTCACGGTGACAAAAGCAAGATCCTCACCGTCTGCCTTTAATGTTTCCCCTTCGCACGTTACCTGAAGTTCCACATCACTGCCCGCAGTCTTAAGTACAAAACGCCCGGTCTCTTCTCCGCCTGTATAGCTGACTGCCAGAAGCTCACCCGGCTCATAAGTCATCTCATAAGACGCCGTAAACCCACAGGCCTCTCCGGCAGGCCTCCTTCCCAGCGATCTGCCGTTTAAGAACAGCTCCACTTCCTCCGCCGCACTGTAGATATCAACGTTTGCCGGTTTTCCCTCATATCCCGGCCAGGTCCAGCTTGCAATATTGTCCTTAAGCATCCACGCTGTCTGCGAATGCTTCATCCCATAACGGTCCACACGTTCCACTGCGATATATGGTTCTTTCCGCAGGCCGAACACGATCTCCCGCAAGAAGCTTATGGGCCTGCGGTATCCGATAATGTCAATATCACCGATATAGGCGGTTCTGTCGGGATAGACGCCATTGAAATTCTGTGTGCCGTCATAATAGAAAATACCACAGCCTGCCTCGCCCAGATAATCATAGCCGGTCCAGGTATAATCTCCCAGCACGTGGTTATTGTTCTTTACGATATCCCACAGCCTTACGATATCCGCCGGGTAAGTTTCCGTTCCGACCACCGTCTTATTCGGGTGAAGCTCCTTCTCCAGCACATGGCGTCCGGTCAGGTAATTCAGGCCTGTAATATCCATTCCCTGGCAGGCTTCCTCGATGCTTTCCGTCATCAGCGGGTGGCAGGCAAAAGCATCCGCCATCGGGCCGACCATCAGCGCCATCATGCTGTTCAATGCGCTCGCCCCTTCTTCCTCATGTTCGGGCTGTGTCTCCTGATCCGCTGCCAAGGCTGCCTGCTGTGCGCTCATGATATCCTGAATCACCGCCCCCATCTTAGGTCCCAGCGCCAGCATGCCGTTTACCGCATTGGTAGTATAGCGGAACGGATCCAGCGCATGGAACTGATTGCAGATCATACGGTTAATCTGCGCCCCTCTGGCTGTCCCGAGATCCGGGATCTCATTGCCTGCCGAATACAGGATTACGCTGGGATGATTATAATCCTTCTTCACCATGCGCTCTATTTCCGTGTCCACACAGTCCAGAAAGTGCAGTGCAAAGTCATTGGCATTCTTATGCTTCGTCCACATGTCACTCAGTTCGTCCATGACAAGCATACCGATCCTGTCACAGGCATCCAGCATTGCCTTGCTCATCGGATGATGCGCACTCCGGATACTGTTAAAACCGGCCTCCTTCATCTGGCGGCAGCGTCTCTCCTCCGCCTTCTCCAGCGTTGTTGCACCTATGATACCGTTATCATGATGAATACAGGTTCCGCGCAGTTTCACCTGCTTACCGTTGATACGAAGCCCATGTTGTGCATCCAGCTCCAGCCTGCGGATGCCGAAATGTTCCCGTACCTCGTCCAGAAGTTCCTCTCCCGCATAGAGCTTCACCGTGCAGTCATACAGCTGCGGCGTATCGGTACTCCACAGCTTCGGCTGTTTCAGCGCTATCTTCTGGTAAACCGTTTCCTCCGCCTCCATAAACATGGTCACACCGATCCTGTCCGTTCCCACCTCACTGCCTTCACAGGATAATGTCACTTCTGCCGTAATTTTTTCCTTTTTCCTGGTAAGATTCCTGATCGATGTGCATACTTCCACCACTGCACTGTCTTCCGAAATATCTGTTGTGGTAATCCGCATGCCGTCCGCCGGAATATGGATCCGTCCACCCACCAGCAGGTTCACATTACGGTAAATACCGCTTCCCGAATACCAGCGGCTGTTCTTCTCCTCCGCGTTGTCCGCAACCACACGGATCTCATTTTCTTCTCCGTAGTTCAGATATTTGTCCAGCACGACATAGAAATCAGAATAACCGTACAGATTGCTCTGTGCCAGCTCCCCGTTCACATACACCATAGCCGTCGCATAGACGCCTTCAAATTCCAGGAGCACTGTTTTATCCTGCCATTCCTGCGGGACAGCAAGCTTCTTCACATAAGTATAAAGCCCGCCGGGCCAGTATCCGGTCTGTGTACCGTTGGCCGTATCAGGCGTCCTCTCTTCGTGTACCATAGCGTCATGCGGCAGGTTTACCGCTTCGAACTGCGGCCCTCCCATAAATGCGGACATCATCGATGTACTGCCCTTTGCGAACTGCCAGTCCCGGTTTAATTTCTCGCGAATCATAATCTCTTCTCCTCTCCCTTTGTTTCCTTTTTTATTGATTCATGGTATACTGATTCCAGTGTTGTCTGTTTTCAATGGCATTAACTATAATTATAAATACTTCCTGTCAGTCTCTCAATGTCAGAAACCAACCGTCCGGATACCCCGTCTGTATCCATATTCAACCAAACAGCTGCAATCGGCGGTTCTGTCATACACAACGGTATCATATGCATAAATACAGCCGTCAATAATCCCGCCATGGCCGGCCTGCTACAGGCAGTAACCATGGCTGCATAAAAAGGAAATTCCCATGAACCAACCCAGAACATCTCATACCCCGCAACCTGTGGCAGACAACGAACATCTTGCCGCTAATATTTCGCCGGAACAATTCTTTTCCTCCAATGAACTGCAGGCTCTGAATGACGTATCAAACCCGTTGGTCATCAGCCAGGATCTGTCTCTTTACAGCATCCAGACTCCTTTTATGATCCTGTTGGAAACCTGCCGGGAGCAGGACGGACTTTGCAATATCTTCCAGTTTACACAACGCTCTTATCACTCTACGCAGCTAAACAAAAAGACCGTTGACTTCACCAAAAGAAGACCCCTGCACCGCCATGCCTGCCTTGAGATCATGTATGTACTGCGGGGTTCTGTCACCAATCATGTAGAAAACCAAATCTTCACATATGAGGCCGGCGAGTGCTGCATCATGAATAAGAACATCCGGCACTCCGAAGACTTTACCGGAGACTTTCAGGCCGTTTTTCTCATGCTCAGAGACGATTTCATCGCGGAACTACTGGCCGAATACTACGAGATGGCTTCTATGTCCTCCGAACCGGATGATGCCAATCTTGTTCTGCAGCTTTTTCAGGACAGCCAGAACCAGTCTCTCCAGTTCGACAAGATCTACCTGGACTGTTTTCCTGTTATTCCTGCGGACGAAATCCTGGAGAAAACAAACCCGTTGTTTAATTCTATCCTACACGAGATCATCGACCTGCAGCCCGGCTCCCTTTTCTATATCAAGGGCGCCTTCTCCAGACTGCTTCAGCTGATGACGGATCCGGCTCTGTTCAGCATCAACCGCATTCACTCCGAATCCGATAACCAGGAATATCTGTTCAGCAAAATCACGCACATTATGAAGTCCAGCCACGGGCGCTGCACGCGGGAGGAATTATCCTCACAGCTGCACTATAATGGGGAATATCTGAACCGGATTATCAAGAAATATACCGGGAAGACGATCCTGGAATACGGCCAGTCCGTATATCTGGACGAGGCCAGGGCGCTGCTCTCCAATACCGACAAGAGTATCTCCGCAATCATAGACGAACTGGGATTCTCCAACCGAAGCCATTTCTACCGGCTGTTTGAAAAAGCGTACGGACAGACGCCGCTGGACTACCGCAGACAGTGCAGATCCGCCGGATTATAAGAAATTTAATAAAGAGAAGTTACCGCATATTCCGGCCGGTAACTTCTCTTTATTTTAAGAAGCAAATATTTTCACTGATTATATACTTTTATTTCACACCATGTGCCACATCCCAATCCGCATTTGCCTTCTCGACTTTCAGGAAGTACATAATCACGCTGATCAGTATGAGGGAGATCATCGGGAACCACAGATACATGAAATTCAGCATGTTAAGTGTGGATGCCGACTGCTGCGGAGCGTTAGCCACATAGCCGCTGGCTGCCAGGAGCATGCCGGAAATCGCGGAACCGAGGCCGCCGCCAACTTTAATTCCGAGAGAGGAACAAGAGAACATTGCACCTTCAATATGTTTCCCTTTTGTACGCACCGTATAATCAGAAGCCGCTGAGATAACAGCATTGATATCTCCGGTTACCGGGCTGGTACACAGGCCTGCCAGTGCGGAACTGACAAGCATTAACGGTATTATGCCAAGATATCCGCCAATAATAAATCCGATACGGAACACAACCGCCATTATGTAGCCATAGAGGTTTACTTTGTACATTCCCTTGAATTTCTTAACCAGTGCCGGTGTAAAAGCGAGACCGATAACCATCGGCAGCATCTGTGCCATGGAGAATGTTCCAAGCATAGCCGGATTGCCGATTACATACGTCATATAATAAATACCGATACCCGCGATTCCTGTCTGGATATACATCAAAATATAAAAGGCCGCAATCATCAGGAAATATTTATTTGCGATCAGAAGCTTAAACGTCTCACCGAAGGAAATCTTTTCCTGCGGAGCCTCCTCTGTTATATCAGCCCCTGCCGTCAGTTCCTCTTCCGACAACTCTTTTACGGAAAATACGGAAATTGTATTTACAATCAGTGCGATCACCGCATAGATAAATGCTACGGTTCTCCATCCTGCCGCGCCGCCGCCGAATTTGGTAACCAGGCCTACCGTGACAGAAGCAACAATCAGATTTGTTGCAAGCGAGAACATAAAGCGGATGGATCCCATCTGCACGCGCTCGTTTCCGTTCTTGGTGATCAGGGAAGTCAGGGAAGCATATGCAATATTGTTCGCTGTATAGAATACTGCATTCAACAGAGTATAGGCAATAAAGAAGTACGCATATTTCGCTGTATCTCCCAGGCTTTCCGGAATCGCAAATACAGCAACCAGAAGGATACAGTTACCAAGCTGTGACCATAACATCCATGGACGCGCCTTCCCCAGTTTACTGTGTGTCTTATCAATCAGATTGCCAAAGAATACATCCGTGATACCGTCTGCAAACTTCGAAAACATGATCAGGGTACCTACAATACCTGCATCCAGGCCAACCGTATCAGTCAGATAGATTAACACAAAACTGGTAAGCAGGCCGTAAATACAATTTGCGGCAAGGTCTCCCGAACCATAGCCGACTTTGTTATACCATTTCAAATATCTTTTGTCTTCCATGCTTAATGGCTCCTTTCTTATTTTGCCGTGCTTTTATATTTTTTCACGAACACTTTATGGAAATATTATATATTTTCCATATTTTTTAGAATATGACGAAATCCAACCGATATTACAAAATGGTTGTATCCAAATTCAACCTCATCCGGCCGCTCTGTTTTTGTCAGCGTAGTAAATGCAAAGTCCTGGGCTGAACTGTTACTCTGAATTCATAAAAGTTTCACATTGAATTGACATTGTTAATACATATGGATATACCATCAATTAGAGAATACTCAGATATTGTGGAGCAGTATAGTATAGATGAAGCATTTGTGAACATGACTGCATCCGTATCAGGGGACGTTTTGGGATTGACAGCATCAAAAGAGCGGTATTCGTGGATCAGCCGATAGACCACATGTCCGGAGGGATTTCCAGAGAGAAGAGGACAGTTGACTATAGTAAGATATCAGTTCAATAGAAAAGGGGAATACTATGGCATTCGGCATTGGAGTCAATACCGGTAATGCATATGCCGGTGATATAAGGGGAACGCAAAAGGAAATCGCATGTGAGTGCTGGTTTACCAGCACGGGAAAGATAGTCCGGATAATGAAAAGCCTGTTTAAATGGCTAAACCGAAGAAGCCAAAAGAAAAGCTATGACCGGGAAGGATTCAACGACATGCTAAAGGTGTATCCATTAGTTACGCTGAAAATCTATGTGAACGTGTATGCAAGATAGTTGTCGAATAATCAGTTTTGTAAGGAGTCCGGCACAGGAAATCCGCCCGCCAGGTTCTGGGAGTAACGGATTAAAATTCCTAAAAAAGTAGTTGACGGAGGAAAGTGTATTGTATAATATAGTACTATACTAATAAAAATAGTACAAAAATATTATTTTGCTTAATTAAATGAATGAAGGGATGGAGAATTGTTTGGTATAAAAATGGCAAAACGTACATTGTGTTATACGAAACCATGTTGATGTATAACAAAGTGTACTATTATAGTTTATCGAATGGTTAAATGATAAAAGGGAATTTCTGAAAATAATATGCTTGGAAAGGCGGGGAATATTAGGAAAATAAGATTTTGAAAACTACAGAAAGTTAGGTTTTACCATTTCGAAGAGACTATAGTTAGGTTTGCAAAGAAAGGTCAAGGAGGAAGAGAAAATGAAAATGAAAATAGTAAATTGTATGATAGCTTTAATCTTGATGTGCGTTTTATTAGGAACGGGTACATTGAATGTGCAGGCCGCGAATGAACCGCGAGGATCCATATATACAGCGACTGAGGAGGATCTGCCTGAGGTTACAGATTTTTCAGGATTGGAGCTAAAGGATAGACCGGCTATTTGAAAAATGCTGTAATAAGCTTGTAAAGCATAAAATATTAAGTGCATTTTGTTTATTATATTTACATCGTAGAGGTATAATTAACAAAAAGCAAGGAGGAGGAGATATCATGAAGAAAAGATCAATAACAGTTTCTGTTATCATATTTGTAATTATTGTCGAGACGGTTGCCGTAATGATGCAGAAGAGAGAAATAAATGAAGTAGGAACAGGTTTATCTGCAGATGATGAAGAATATGGAATGATAAGCCATCAGGAATTTTATTATGACGAAGAAGAATTGGAAGATATAGCAGAGGAAGGCGCACAGGAGGCTGTAAGTTCTCAAGCCTATCCGGCTACAGAAGAATAAAATTCGTTGCTATGAGCGCATCCATACATGTTATTGTAGGACTATTTATTTTTCCACATTTTCAACGCCTACCGCTGAAACACTGTTCCTGTTTGTTCTGTCTATACCGATGATGGAATCCGCTGGTTCCCGATGGTCTAGGCTTCCAGTCGGTTTTTCTCTGTATAGATGACACCGTGGGATGTCCAGACGGGCTATCGCATGTGGCAGGGAACTCATTTTCGTAAAGGCCTGAAGACAGAAAGAGAGGCAGGAAGAAATGAAAGATAAATATAATTTGACAAGATCTGAGAAGGAAATCATGGAATTATTATGGGAGACAGGCAGAAGCATGTCATCCAAGGCAATCCTGGATCATTTCAATGAACACTGCAGTAAAGACTGGAAAAAGCAGACGCTGAACACGTTCCTGTCCAATCTGTTCCAAAACGGATTTATCGAACGAATTTCGGAGGAAAGAAGGTACTTGTATGCTCCAGCCGTCACGGAGAAGGAATATAAGCAAAAAGAAGCAGAGCAGTTTATCAGGGATTCTTACAGCGGCTCTTTCCTGAATTTCGTAAGCGCTTTGTCTGGCGGGGAACTGATCAGCCGGGAGGAAGCGGAAGAAATCGAGAGACTGATAGAGGAAGATAGATTATGAAAATGATGGGATCGATGGCGTGTGCGGGCAGTCTGGTGGTGTTTCTTTATCTTATTTTCAAGTCGGTTTTGAAGGAATTTTTTGGCGCAAAGTACAGATATGGGATCTTGCTCATGGCATTGTTTTTCTACCTTGTTCCGTTTCAGCTGGGACATTATCTGTATAGAGCCTCGGACCATGCGTCGTTTACAGATCAGGAGGGCAGGAAAGCGTATGATATGACCGGAAAATTCATCGAAGTGAACTGGGAGGGAAGAATCTACGTTCCCTTTGGGGCGGTTTCGGCCGTGTTATTTGCCATATGGAGTATTACGGCCGCTACAGTGCTGTTTATCGGGCTGTCCGCCTACCGGAAGCAGAGAAGAATGTTCTCGGAGACCGGTGAGGATATTACGGATGGGGGGACTCTTGCGGTACTGGAAACGGTGAGAACAGGATTGGGGATCAGAAGGAAGGTAAAGTACAGATGGAATCCCGAACTGGAGGTGCCGTTGTCCATGGGGATCTTCCATCCGCTCCTTCTGCTACCGAAACGGTGGTATCCTGCGGTGGAAAGCCGGCTTATTTATTCGCATGAACTGCTGCACATCAAGAATTATGATACGCTCTTTAAATTGCTGGGGATGCTGGCGATTG
>Ga0137306_104195_pt1 | contig 10060 bp, 13 predicted proteins | sample Inofroosms_March_FD_97187 | JGI IMG/M metagenome (GOLD analysis project Ga0137306, IMG submission 97187) | Mouse cecal microbial communities from Vienna, Austria - N-Acetylneuraminic and N-Acetylglucosamine D2O microcosms_March | ecosystem: Host-associated > Mammals > Digestive system > Large... | reverse complement strand
GGCGGCTGTCGGGGGCAAACAGGGCGCGGAGCTGCTCCGTCAGGCTGGAAACGCCCACAAACTCCCCGGCGCCGTCCTCGATATCCACGCCCATGGCCCGGATAACCTCCGCTGCCAGGTCGTTTACCTTGGAGCGCCGGGCGGCTTCCTGGACAACGGCGCTGACAAAGCCATCCATGTCCGTGTCCGACCACACTGCGCTGTTGGCTCTCAGCCACGCCTCCACCATCTGAGGATTTTCAGCGGGGACGGCCTCTCCGCACTTGTAGGTCCGGCCCATGTACTGGATCGGGCGGCGGGCAATCAATTTTTTCATATCGTCCTCACAAACTCCTTTCCGCTCCGCCCGGCTGTTCGCCGGGCATACGCTGCATTCCGTTGTTCGTCCTCTCCCCGGCGCAAACGCTCCGCTGGTTTGCGCCGGGGGCCCCTTTTTCTCCAATCAGCCCAACAGCTTGACCATCACAGTGGCGGCCGTGGCGGCAGCGGGCGAGGCGGCATAGCCGGCGGGCGTGTTCCCGTCCGCCGTGGCGGTGATAGCCTCCGCTGTGGAATCGTAGTAGACGGCGGCGCCCTGGGCAAGCTCCTCCCCCTCCGCCTTTGTCATGGAGAAGACGCCCACCACATGGACGTTGCCCAACTCGTTGGCGGGGATATCCGACGCGGCCACGCCGATCCGGGTACCCAGGGCCACGACCTGGCCCGCCTTTGTATCCTCAGTGGGGGTATAGCCCAGGGCTTCCCCTCTCTGAAAATAGACTGCTCTCATATCTGCTCCTCCTTATCCGTTCAGCTTCACGCCGTTGTTCCGCAGCAGGCCCCGGAAGTCCACCGCGTTGATACCCCAGTCCAGCCAGATGTCCCAGAGGAAGCCCAGGTGGCCGGCCTTTTCGCTCCGGCGGAAGGTGGGGGTGGTGACGCCGTTGAGGTAGTCCACCTGCACGCCCTTCACCAGTCGGGGGTCCGAGACCATGAACCAGGGGCAGGCTTTGTCACCCGCCAGCACGTTCAGAGTACCCTCCTCGACCACCTGAATCTTGCTCCGGTACTGGCTGTTCAGCACGTTTACCGTGTGGCTGCCAATGCCCTCCACGTCGATTTCCGCGGTGCCCAGAATCTGGTTGACCCGCATACCCATCCCCACGGGCACAATAACCTTGGAGGGCTCCACCATGATGCTCTCACCAAACTGGTCAATCTGCATCCCCATCAGCTGGATCATCTGCTCCAGCACAGAGATACTGGGGGCGGAGCCCGTGGCAATCAGGTTTCTGTGAATTGCATCGAACAGGGCCGCGCCGTCAAATACGGCGGGGTTCTCATAGATCAGCTCATAGACCTGGCGGTTGATTTTCCGTTTGGCCTTGCGGGCGTACTGGGCGGGCATACTGGCCAGGAACCCAATATCGTCGTTGATAAAGGCCTCCCGGGTCATGGTGAACGTGGTGCCGTAGGTGTCCAGCTTCCGGGTGGGCAGCATCTCGGTCTGGAGGCTGCTGTGCTTCAGCTCTCCGCCCTCGCCGACCTTGGAGAACTCGCCTCCGCCCAGGGCGTACTCGTGCTCCTTGCTGGGCTTGAAGTCGGTCAGCGTCCCCCGGCTGGTCCAGAGCTCAAAGGTACAGGGGACCAGCGCGTACTGCTGCACGATGGATTTCTTGATGGCGTTGTCCAGGATCGCCGGGAAGTCCGCGGTGGGGCTGAAGAACTGACGCACCGCCGTATCCCACAGGTCAGCCCGGGACCGGCGCAGCAGCTCGGTTGTGGTGCCCTCACCGGAGCGGGCCATGCTCTCAATGAGGAAATCCCGCAGGGACATACCCCGCAGCGCCTCGGCGCCCTGGGCGGGCTTCTCGACCTCCACACCGGCCTGCATCAGCATGGCGTCCCGGGCGGCGTCCCGAAAATTGTTCTGCTCCTCGTCCCTGGCCCCAATCACCACCGGAGCCCCATGCTTCAGCAGGTGGTCCACGGCGGCCTCCCGAACCTTATCTACAGAATCGCCGTTCAGGACATATTTATCCGGGTCCATGCCGGCCTGACGGCACAGCGCAATAATGTCGCTGGCCCGCTGGCGCTCCGCCTCCTGGGCCTGCCGCTCCACGTCGGCAGGATTTGTGCCCAAGTTGGGCACATTGCTCCCGTTGGACGTGGAGTGGCCGCGCTGGCCGTTGTCCGGCTCCCCATTGCCCTGGCCGTCCGGCTCCGCGTCGATCTGGCGCTGGAGCTGGTCAAACTCCGCCTGCTCCTCCGCCGTCAGGCCCCGCCCGGCGGCGCGGGCGGCGCTGACAATCTCCTGCTGACGCTGGATCCACTTTGCCTTGTTCTTCATACTCTTACCTCCATCATGTTCTGATTGATTTGGATTTGACTCTCGTACACAGACAGGTCCGGCGGGCTGTCATCTGAACGGCCCACGCCTACAGTGGCGTCCGCCGGTACCGACACGACAGACGCCTCCAGGGGCGTCCATTTCCGGGCGATCATACAGGGGCCGTTGAAACGCCCGTCCACAGACACGGCCCCAGCCTTGACCTCCTCCCAGGCGTCCACAGCGTAGCGCACAGACGTGGTTTTCAGGGTGCCCGACTTGACCTTGCTGAAAATCTTCTCCGCCTCGGCGTCGCTGTCAAACTCAATTTCCGCCATGCCGCGGCCGTTCTCCACCCAGGCCCTGAGCACCTTTCCAATCACCTGGTCCCTGTTGTGGTTGAACAGGACCACGCCCACTGTGTTCAGGCGGGACAGATTTACCGCATCCCCGGCATGGTCCAGAATCTCCATGCCGAAATACCGCCGGTACGGCTCCTCGCTGGAGAAGCTAATGGTCCTCCGGCGGCTCTCCTGTGCCTCCGGGCTTTCCGCCTCCCTTGCCAGAATTTCCCCCATGCTCCGGGTCCCCCGGTTCCGTTCCGGCTCCGGGACCGCCCGGTTGGGCTGCTGCCGCTCCATTTCCAAACATGACACCTCCCATATCAATTCCGAGCTCACGGCCATATCTCAAAACCTCCGCAATCTCGCTTACCGCCTCTTTCCAGTCCTTGCCCCGCTCGGCGCAGAGGTCCTGGAACGTCTTTTGACCGCTTTGCAGGGCGATTTTATCCGCGTTGGCTTCCTTAACCGGGTCAATCCACTTTTTCGGCGTCTTGATCCAGGCGTGGCTCAAATATTCCTCCCTGCGCGCCCAGAAGTCCGGAACGGCGAACAGCCCGGTCAGGCAGCCGGAAATCACAAAATGCTCATACGCCTCGGACATGAACGCGGTAAGAAGCTCAACCTCCTCGGTGTATGTGTTCTCATCCTCCTGGGCGTTCTGCCGGGCGGAGGAATAGGTCGCGCCATTCATGTCCCGGCTCACCGCCTCATAGGACAGGCCCTGCCCCGAGCCGATCAGGCTCTGCTGAGTCTTCAGGAAGGCTGTGGCGTCTGTTGCGGCGCTCTTAGGGTCCACGACCTCCACATCGTCCCCAGGCCCCAGCTCCATGATCATGCCGGGGGTCATCTTCTTGCCGGAGTAGTCCACCTGGCCGTCCAAGCCCCGGGACGATGAGCTGCGGCCGGTCCCCCCGGTAGGCAGCGCCTTTTTGATTACCAGGCCCACCAGGGCCGCGATGCGCTCCTTGATGGCCACGGCGGTAATAAATTCGTTGGCGTCCCGCACTCTGGTGATGGTGGGGCTCAGGTCGGACATCTCCCGGAGCTGGCTGGGCCGGTGCTTGTTCTTGTAGAAAAAGATGTCTTTGGCGTCGATGAACATCGGGTCCATAACCTGGCAGCCGTCCAGGTCATACTGCCGGAACCAGTAGCCCACTGGGCGGCGGTACCGGTTGTACTCAATGCCGCCCACCACCCGGTTGCCCCGGTGCCGCGGAGAGGTCTGGGTAACATCCAGCTCATCCACCTCCAGGCACTGGAGCTTGAAGGGGACCAGCCCGCCGGGGGTGTAGCAGAAGTGAATGAGGATCCCGCCGTCGTACTTTTTCCGCTCCACCATCATGCGCAGGATGCTGTTGAAGGACTGTTCTCCGGTTACATCGCAGTTCCGGGCTTTGCACCAACGCTTCCAGGCCCGCTCAATCTGATTGTCCAGGCTGTCGTCGCCCGTCATGGCCCGGAGGGTGTAGCCCCGCCCGACGACATTTCGTTTATAGGCGTGTACCACAGACTGGGCAATGTCGCTGTTGCGCTCCAGGTCGCGGGCTCGGGCCCGGATCACATCCCGGCTGTGCCGGTCCGTCAGCTCCGCGCTCTCGTTCACCACGCGCCACCCGGCATTGACGCGGCCGGAGCTGGCTGCGTCGTAGCCGCGGGCCTCCTCATAGGCCTGCCGCCACATCGTCCGCTCATAGGCCCAGCGGGGGGACACTGCGGCAATCGTATTATTCAGCCAGCTCATACAGATCATCTCCCATCAAAATAGGCTACATAGGTCCGCCCCAGCAGGCAGCCGCTGTCCTCGTTGGCCAGCTGGGCCTCCAGGTCGTCCCGCATGGATTTCAGCATAGCCAGGTCCGCCCGGGTCAGCGACCGGCTTCCGATTTTGTAACTCTGGCCGCCGCACAGCACCTTGGTGATGGCGGTATTGACCTGGGCCAGCATTTCAGCCGGCGTCATGTTTGTTTCGTCCATATTGCCCCCTTAAATCCAGTCCTCATGAGTACCGAGCCAGTTCTCCTCCGGGATAGTCTCCGCCTGCCGTGCCGGCTGGGCGGGCTTCTCCTGCTGCTGGTCCCCCTGACCCGGATTCTGAAGGACCAGGGAGCGGACCTCCATCACATCCGCGGCGGCCGCGGCATACACCTCGCAGTCCAGGTAATGGTTATCTCCGTGAGAGTGCTTCAAAACCCAGCGGTAAGAGGTCTTGCCGTTTTTCCGCTCGGTGATTTTATGCTCCGCCGTCACCTGCTCGGCGTAATCCAGATCGCAGTCCTTATGGACCATCCAGGAGCCGGTCCCGTTGGGCCGGCGCATACGGGCGGAAATCATGTCCTTGTACTTGCCGCCGTCCACCAGCACCAGCTGCATTCCGTTGGCCCGGCTGCCCGCCTTGTTCACGGTGGATATCCGGTAGTAGCCCTGCAATGACACGGAGGAACCCTTGCAGGCCCGCACCCAGTCGCCATTGATCAGGCAGAAATCATACACCGTGTCGGTCTGGTCGCTGCTGTCTATCAGGGCCAGCTCCACCATGACCTTTTCGCCGGATGGCATCAGAAATTGGGTGTTCATGATCCGCTCCACCTCGGTCATGGAGAGGGCCTGGCCATGGGCGACGTTCTGGCTGGTCATGAAGTCGCCCCAGGCCCGGATCACCCAGTACACACAGTTCTCCTGCACGTCAATCCCGCCGGTCAGCAGCTTGGTCCACTCCGGCAGCTCCCAGGCGGGCACCTCCGTCTGACGCTCCAGAACCAGGTCCGCATTGGTTTTCAGCTTGGTATCCTCCCAGGGCTCCGCCAGCCAGGAGTTTACAAAATTCTGTAACAGCTCCGGGTCGTCCTTGGAGTCCATGAACGCCTGGGCGATGTCAGAAAAGCGGGTAAAGGGTGAGTACATGGTGGACATCCAGTAGGCGACGCTCTTGGGCGTCTCCGTTCTCTTCCGCACAAACTGCCAGCGGCCCGCCTCCAGCATCCGGCCCTTGTCCCGGTCGGTAATCACGCCCTCGCACACCTGGCACACATATCTGGCCATGTTTGCCCGCGCCGTACTGTCTGGGACATCGTCCTTGCTGGGCCATTTGAGTTGGGCAAATTGCAGCTCGATGTATGTACCGCAGTGAGGGCATGGGACAAAGTAGTGCTTTTCCGCCTCTGCGCCCTCCTTGGCCCGCCAGATATGGCCGGTTTTCAGGGTGGGGGTGGAGGTGATGAAGATCTTCCGGTTCAGGGTGTACGACTTGGTGCGCTCAATGGCCAGGGAAACCGGGTCCGACTCTTTTTTGCTGGCCCCAGGGTATTTGTCCACCTCATCCAGGAACAGATACCGGATATTGGTGCTGGACAAATCTGCGGGGCTGTTCGCCCCGTTCAGATACACGGTCATAGCGCCGAATTTCAGCTGGAGCTTCTTGCTGTCCGTCTTCTGGTACAATGCCGCCAAAGGCTTGCAGCGCCGGATCATCGGGTCCAGCTTGGCGTCCACGGTCCGCTCCGCAAGGTCGTCCGACGGGTACACGACCATGGTGGGCCCTGGGTCCTGGTCAATCAGGCTGCCCAGCATGTTCTCCATGGCCGAGGTGCCGCCCACCTGGGTGGGCTTGACGAAGATGATCTTCTCCACTGACTCGGAGTTGAACGTGTCCATGATCTCCGTCAGGTAGGGCGTCACCCGGTTGCGCCAGGGGCCGGGAATGGAGTTCCCGTCAGGAAGAATCCGGTTTTCCTCCGCCCACTGGGATACAGGCAGCCGCTTCCGGGGACGCAGCGCGGCTACGGCCGGCATGATCCAGCCCGGCACCTCATAGGGCTTTGCGCGATACCGCTTCACCGCCTGGCCTCCTCTCCCGGCGCCAGCATGGCGGCGTCTGCGAACAGGGTCAGCATGTCCTCCAGCTCCTTGTGGGTGCTTTTCTCAATGGCCCGGGCGGTGGCGGCGTCGGTATAACCAGCCACTGTCCCCGCCACCCGGCTGGGGATATTCAGGGCGAAGTGCTTGAACGTGTCCAGGAACTCCGTCAGCTGCTGCGCGGCGGAGGCGGTCTCGATATAGCGCCCCTCCGCAATGTCGGCCTTGATGCTGGCCAGCTGGCCCTGGCTCTCCTTCAGCTTGACCTCAGCCTCCAGCTTCCGCAGGACCAGCTCCTTGGGGTGCTCCTGCTCCCCGGCTTTCTGCTTGACATGGGCGATATACTGCTGGACCGCCTTGCAGGTGCGGTATTTCTGCACCTTGCGCCCTGGCGGCGTCTCTTTCGTCAGCACGCCTGAGCGGGTCAGGTTCTGTATCTGACGGTCGGACAGGCCCACCAGCATACCGATGGCCGCGGCGTCCGCCCAGTCCGGGATGATGGTGAGGATAGCCGGGGCCTGCTCCGTTCCAGGCTTGCGCGAGCCCTTTTTTGGCGCCATACACTCACCCACCTTCTGCGGCCAACTGGATTTCGCATTTTTTGTGCTGTTTTTTGGGTTCTATACCCCTAAAGGGGTATGCTTTGACATTTTTTCGCAAAGTCGGAAACGAAATCACCGAAAAATTTTTATTTTTCTGGACAAAAACACCGCGCCTTCCTTGCCCCGCGCTGCGTTTTCTCCCAGGGAGGACCCGCAGATCGGAGCGCCGGCCGCACAGACTGGCTGTGCAGCGCTGCGCCTGGGGGTCTGAAAGCCTGGCCGGCCCACGGTTCTCGCCAGGCCCGGCCCGCGTTGTCTTCCGCCGGGCTATCACCTCCGGGCAAAACAAAACCAAGGCCAATGACCACACGTTCCCCGTGTCAGTCACTGGCCTTGGCTCTCAAAGCACGCGCCCCTGTTGACGTCGATCAGTATTTCGTTTTTGCAAACCCGGCAGTAGGCGATCAGCCTGCTGCCCTCGGTGTCTGGCCGGACCTTCATCAGCCGCTTGTTTTTGCGGCACCTGGGACAGGTCAGCCAGCCATCACTTACCGTTATCATTTTACCATGTTTGGGCGCACCTTGCAAGGCGTTCCACTCCTTTTCCCATAAGTTAATATAATCCTCAAGGCTGAAAAAATATTAAAAAAGGTTACGGCCGCTTCCGCCGGCGCCGGCGTTTGGCCTTGGGCCGGGGGCCCATAGTGGTCTCCCACCCGGCGGCCAGATACTTGATAAATTGGAAATGGCCATAGAGCGTGTCTCTATTATCATTATTAAAGGTAATCGGCGCGTTCCGGGGGATGGTAAGCTGTGTGTCGTTGGGCACCCGGAAGCACTCGCGTTCCGGCTTGCGCAGATTCCGGGAGCCGGACCACAGCCGCAGCCCCACCTTGTCCCGCTGCTCCTTGCATAGATACCGGGCCAGAGTCTCAAAATTCTTATCCCGGTCAATGCGCAGCTGCCTGAACTCCACTCCGCCCTGGCCCCACAGCCGGCGGATCAGGTCGTAGTCCTCGCCGGTACCGTTAATCAAAGCGTGATGGTGCCAGCGGCCCTCCCCGTGCTTGTGCTCGGTGACGTAGAGGTAGCGCAGCTCCTGGCCCTTTTCGTTCCGGGCTTTCCGCAGCCGCTTCCAAAAGGCCCGCATAGCCTCCCGGGCCTCCGCCCGGTTCCGGGGCAGGTGGGCGTCGTCATAGGTGAGGGTCACATACAGGTCCCGGACGCCAAAGTTGGCGGCGATCAGAAGCTCCAGCTTTTGATATGCGTATCTCAGATTCAGCTGCTGCTGGGCCGCCGATGACAGGGCCTTTTTTCCGGCCCGGACGCCGGCGCTGTCCCTGGGGTTGGGCGCGGGGTAGACACATTCTACCACCAGCGGCCCGGCGACAATGACTTTCTTGAATTTCGCCATGAGGTCTGCCTCCTGTTATCCAACAGACCGTAGCCCTCATGGCCTTCGTCCTTTAACCTTGTATTTTCATCTGCTCCGGCAGCACTTCCACCACGGAGATCACCCGGGTGTCGCCGTACCGCTCCGCCTCCATCGCCAGGGCTTCCTTGACGCCAATGGCCTGCCCCGGCGGGGCGTCCACTTCTGTGATGATCCTCAGCATGGGGCCGTCTCCAGCACATCCAACGCCTTGGCAATCTTTCGCCACTCAGACAGCTCCATTTTTGGGGCCCGGTCGGCGGCAATATCCCGGAGCGTATCCGCTGATATGCGGGATTCTTTTCTGTGGGCGGTCTTTTCTGAAACCTTCTCCAGACAGCCCCGCCCATAGGTACTTCGATAGTCCTTCAGCCGCTGAACGATTGCCCGCTTCTCCCCGGCCTCCGACTGGTCTGCTGCCGGAAGCTCTGGACTTGGGACTTGCCCTTCCGCTTCCGCTGCCGGATCGGGCTGTTCTGTGGCTGGTATCGCTTGCCCCGTCTCCACCACTGTCACCCCGCCCAGCGGGGGCAGCGCCATTACCTCAAGCGTGACATCCTCTGGCAGTACCAACAGGCCAACAGACACCAGAGATTCCAGGACAAAATCCCGTAGGGCACGCAGATCATCCAGCTTTGTTTCCGGCACCCGGACCAGCAAAATGTTGTTTGCGGTTTGCATATTAGCCCTCCTCTCGTTCAAATTTGTTATCTGCCGGGTCCAGCAGCCAGTCCAGCCAGCACGCCCGGCAGATAGAAGTGCCGCCGCAGTGTTCCTTTGCATCAGGACAGGCCTGGGTCAGCATATCTGCCATTTCCTCCTCGCTGGCCAGCCGGAGCATATCCGCCCGGGTGCCGCAGAGGGGATGCTCCAGCCGCATGAGCTTTGCCAGCGCCCCATATACCGGGGGCGGGAGGGTGGACAGGTCCACCCCCTCGATCCCCCACTCCCCGCTGGGCTTGCGATAGGTCAGGGGTTTGGACATGGCACTGTCCTCCCTGCCAGCTCCCGAAGAACATCCAGGGGCAGCCGCTCCGTCCCGTCCTCGGCAAAAAAGATGTCCTCATACATTTTCAGCCGGTCCCGCAGGTGGCTGGCCTGGACGGCGAAGCAGTAGGCCAGGCCGATGGGACAGTCCGGAAAGTCCATCATCATGCAGTCGCAGATTTCCTCGTCGATCTCCTGGGGCGTCTCGGCGGAAAACTCTCCGCACCCGTGGAGAATGCACTGGGCCTTGGCCCATTGCGTGAGGGGAACAGTCCCCTCGCTGCCGTCATGCCTGATATGCGCCCAGCCGTCCTTGCTGAACACAAAATTGAACATGGTCTCAAAATTCCCGTCCGGGGTTTCAGTGGTCAGTCGTTTCATCTTTGACTCCTTTCGTTGTTGCCGACAGGTCTTTTCCCTCCTGAAGCCAGCTGAGAAGCATGATCGTCTCAGTGGGCAGGCCCTCTTTGATGGGCTGCCCGCAGCAGGGGCAGGGGGCGCCGGGTTTCAGTATCCGCATTGTCTGTCCTCCTTGGTGCCCAACTTGGGCACATTTTACCCGGCCGCCGATTGTGTCCAACTCGGGCACAATTTT
>Ga0137306_104189_pt1 | contig 10076 bp, 6 predicted proteins | sample Inofroosms_March_FD_97187 | JGI IMG/M metagenome (GOLD analysis project Ga0137306, IMG submission 97187) | Mouse cecal microbial communities from Vienna, Austria - N-Acetylneuraminic and N-Acetylglucosamine D2O microcosms_March | ecosystem: Host-associated > Mammals > Digestive system > Large... | reverse complement strand
ATGCGGATGACCAGCTCGGCTACTGGAATTTCGTTTATCAGGCAGGCGGCTATATTCTCAACGAGGATAAAACCCAAGCGGGCTTCACCCATCCGGCTACCCAGAAGGCTATGAAGTTCTATATCGGCCTGCAAAGCAACGACTGGTGCCCGGATCAGAGCTATTTTGCCCAAACTGCACCTGGTGTCGCATTCTTCTCTGAAGCAGGCTCGATGTTCCTTGAGGGAAACTGGAACCTGCGCCAGGAGATGCTGGACTATCCCAACATGGTCGGCAAATGGGACGTGGCGGTTCTTCCGAAATGTCCAGACCCCGTTAGCGGTGATGGACGTGCCACCATTTCGAACGGCCTGTGCTATTCGACCGCTGCACGCGGTAAAAACCTTGAGCTTGTTAAGGATGTTCTCAAATTCTTCGGCAGCGAGGAAGGACAGCGGATTCAGGGCCTTTCAGGTGCGGCGGTACCCGCTTATGATGGTCTGGAGGAAACCTGGATCAGCGCGTTTGACCAGTTTGACTATGACCTGAACCTCGGAATTGTGGTTGACCAGTTCGAGTATTGCGTCCAGTCGGTCAACAATGCTTCCCGGCCGAAATGGAAGAGCCTTGTCGGTGACGAGCTGATTAAGATTTACAGCGGACAGGTGGATATCGACACGGGCTTGGCAAATATGCAGCAGATGGTGGACAACGCGAGTGCGGTGTCCTGAAAATGAGGGGAGGGCATTCTTTTGAGTAATCCAAAATCCGGGACAGTCAAGCTGTCCGCCGCCGCAAAGCGGGAGCAGAACTGGGGCTGGCTCATGGTAGCCCCTACCATCATCGGACTGGTCGTATTGAACGTCTGGCCGTTTATCCAGACGCTGTATGCCAGCTTCTGTGAGCATCTGGGCTTCGGCCATTACCGGTTCCTCGGCATCGGCAACTATACCACCATGTTCAAAAGCCCCGAGTTCTGGAAGGCCACCTGGAATACCGTATACTTTTGTATCCTGACCGTTCCGGTTGGCATCTTCCTCGCCCTGCTGGTGGCGATCCTGCTCAACGCCAAGGTCAAGGGGAAGGGATTCTTCCGGTCGGTCTTCTTCCTGCCGATGGTCTGCGCCCCGGCCGCGATCACCATGGTCTGGCGCTGGATCTTCAACAGCGATTACGGTATCCTCAACCAGATGATGGGAACCAGCATCAACTGGGTTACCGATTCCAAGGTTGTCATGATCGCCTGTGCGGTCGTTGCGGTCTGGAGCGCGATCGGCTATGACGCGGTTCTGCTGCTCTCCGGTTTGCAGAACATCTCCAAATCCTACTATGAGGCGGCGGAGATCGACGGCGCCGGCAAGATCACCCAGTTCTTCCACATCACCCTGCCGATGGTTTCCCCCACCCTCTTCGTGGTGCTCATCATGCGCCTGATGGCTTCGATGAAGGTTTATGACCTCATCTACATGATGGTTGAGGACACTAACCCCGCGCTCACCAGCGTGCAGAGCCTGATGTACCTGTTCTATCGTGAGTCGTTCGTGGCGAGCAACCGCGGCTATGGTTCTGCAATCGTCATCTGGACCGTCTTCCTGATCGGCATTGTCACTGTGATCCAGTTTGTCGGCCAGAAGAAATGGGTCAACTACGAAGTGTAAGGAGGGATAACGATGAAGAATAGCTCTATGGGACAGTCCAAGAAGATCGTTACCACCGTTACCTATGCAGCGCTTATCCTTGGCTCGCTCGTTATGATCTTCCCGTTCCTCTGGATGATTCTTACCAGTTCTAAAACAGTGCCTGAAAGCATGCAGATTCCGCCCACTATCTTTCCAGCACAGATCACCTTTGAGAACTTCACCCGGGTTATGGAGAGCCTTCCGTTCGTAAGCCTCTATTGGAATACCGCACTGATGATCCTCTTCCGTGTGGTCTGCGCGGTGGCGTTCAGCTCGATGGCGGGCTATGCGTTTGCAAAACTGCAGTTCAAGGGCAAAAACCTCCTGTTCAGCATCGTGCTGATGCAGATGATGATGCCCAGCCAGATCTTCATTATCCCGCAGTACCAGATGGTAGCCAAGCTGGGTGCGGCAAACTCCATCTTTGCGCTGGTCTTCCCCGGCCTGGTCAGCGCGTTCGGTACCTTCTTCCTGCGGCAGGCATACCTTGGCATTCCCAACGAGATCGGTGAGGCCGCCTATCTCGACGGGTGCAACCAGTGGCAGTCGTTCACCAAGGTAATGTTCCCGCTCACCTCTTCGTCGGTGGCGGCGCTCACGGTCTTTACCGCGGTGTTCGCTTACGGAGACCTGATGTGGCCGCTGGTTGTCAACTCTGACTTGAAGATGATGACCCTTTCCTCCGGGCTTGCAACCCTGCGCGGGCAGTTCACCACCAACTTCCCGGTACTGATGGCCGGAAGCCTGCTGGCGATGCTCCCGATGGTCATTCTCTATCTGTTCTTCCAGCGCCAGTTCATCGAAGGCGTTGCGATGACCGGAGGCAAATAATTCCCGGCCTTTCGGCGGTCGGATGGCTCTGCTGTCCTGCTGATCTGCGGCCCCTGCCGCGGCACCGGAACCGGCGTCAAGCCGGTTCCGGCAGGATGTGTGCAAAATCTCCGGTTTCACATTCCGGAAGCGTGACAGCCCCGGCGCTGGTTTCGGCCCGCTGGGGCTGTTGTTTTAAGACTGCACTGGTACGACGCTCCCGCCGCGCGTATATGTCGGGCTGCCTCCTCTCCAGGCTTGGATTCTGAGGGTGGAGACCCCTTGGATCGAACAGTCAGCACGCTTGAAAAGGATTCTATTTTCGGGCAGCGGGAAGATGTCCTGCTGGTATGCTTTGAAGGGAAAGCCTTTACCGCAGATGCAAAAAACAGCTTCCGGAAATCAAAAAAATGCTTTTGCGGCTGTCCAATTATAAAATTACCTATTGCATCACATCTTAAAATTGCTTAAAATGATTGCAGCAAATTTTTATGCTTATGTGAGGGGATTCCATTATGATCGTTTGTGACAAAAAAGAGGGGCTTTTTACCCTCCACACCCGTAACACCACCTATCAGATGAAAGCGGACAGCTACCGGGTGCTGCTCCATACCTATTATGGCGCGCGCATCGGCGGGGGAAACCTGTCCTATCTGGTTTGGTATACCGACCGCGGCTTCTCCCCCAATCCCAGTGAAGTCGGGCACAACCGCGACTACTCGCTGGACACGCTCCCACAGGAGTATTCCACCTGCGGTGTGGGAGATTTCCGTATCCCGTCGATTGATCTGGAGCTGGAGGATGGCAGCCGGATCGCGGACCTGCGGTATACCGGTTTTGAGGTGAAAAAGGGCAAATACAGCCTTGAGGGCCTGCCTGCCTTTTTTGGGGACGAGGAACAGGCCGAAACGCTGGTGCTCTTTCTGGAGGATACCGCCGCGCAGGTAGGGGTCGAACTCTACTACGGCGTGTTCGAACAGTGTGACCTGATTACCCGCGCCGCGCGGATCACCAACCGGGGCGGTCATCCGGTCCGGCTGCGCCGCGCGACCTCCCTCTGCCTGGATTTCCAGCGCGCTGACCTCGATCTGATTACCTTCGACGGTGGGCATGTAATCGAACGCTGCCCTACCCGCACCCCTCTGCGTCAGGGCGTCCAGAGTGTGGGAAGCGTGCGCGGCACCTCCAGCCATCAGCATAACCCGTTTGTTGTCCTCTGCGACCACGATGCGAATGAGGACTACGGGCTGTGCTACGGTGCCGCGATGGTTTACAGCGGCAACTTTGAGGCGGCGGTCGAACGCAGCCAGTTCGAGAGCAGCCGTCTGGTCATGGGGATCAACCCCTACCACTTCTGCTGGCCCCTTAACCCGGGTGAGTCGTTTACCACCCCGGAAGCGGCCCTGGTCTGTTCGACCTGCGGTTTGGCCCGGATGACCCATCAGTTCCACCGCGCCATCCGTGAACACCTCATCCGCGACCCTTACCACGGTGCACGCCGCCCGGTTCTGATTAACAACTGGGAGGCAACCGAGTTCCATTTCGATGCGGACATGCTCGTGTCGATTGCCAAGGAGGCGGCCTCGCTTGGGGCGGAGCTGTTTGTCATGGACGATGGCTGGTTTACCAACCGGGACAGCGACCTGAGCGGTTTGGGCGACTGGGTGGTGGACCAGAACAAGCTGCCCGGCGGGCTGGAGGCTTTGGTTCCCCGGATCAATGATCTGGGTCTGCGGTTTGGGATGTGGATTGAACCGGAGATGGTCAGCGAGGACAGCCAGCTTTACCGGGATCATCCCGACTGGGCGCTGCGTGCGCCGGGCCGGGCACAGACCCGCGGCCGCAGCCAGCTTGTACTCGACTTTTCCCGCAAGGAAGTGCGCGACCATATCTATCAGGTGCTCAAGGAGGTGCTTTCGAGCGCCAACGTCACTTATATTAAATGGGATATGAACCGCAGCCTTTCGGATGTCTGGTCGGCAGGGCTTCCCGCCAACCGGCAGGGGGAGGTCTTTCACCGGTATATGCTCGGCGTTTATGAACTGCTCGAGCGGTTCCGGCGGGATTATCCCGACCTGTTGATCGAGGGGTGCAGCGGCGGCGGCGGCCGGTTCGATACAGGAATGCTCTATTATACACCTCAGATCTGGTGCAGCGACAATACCGATGCAATCGACCGGCTTCGTATCCAGTACGGTACCTCGTTCTGCTATCCCGCCAGCACGATGGGGGCGCATGTTTCGGCAGTCCCCAACGGGCAGACCGGGCGCTGCGTCTCGATGGAGACCAGGGGGATCGTGGCGATGTCAGGCACCTTTGGCTATGAAATGGATCTGAACGAGACCACTCCTGAGGAAAAGGAGATCATCGTCCGGCAGATCGAGAAGTATAAGGCCTATTATGATCTGATTCAGCGGGGAGACTACTACCGGCTGACCGATCCGTTTGAGGATGGTCCGTACACCGCGTGGGCGCATGTCTCAGAGGACCGGCGGGAGGCCCTGGTTTCCCTGGTCACCGGTACGATGCACGCTGCCCCGCCTTTCCGGGTGCTGCGGATCAAGGGGCTTGATCCGTCCTTCTGCTACCGGGTGAATGACGGGGAAGAGGTCTATCCCGGGGATGTGCTGATGCAGGCGGGATATCCTCTGCCCATGCTGAAAGACGACTATCAGCCGTTCCAGCTCCATCTGAAAGCCGAGTGACATACAGAAAAGAGGCTGACCGCAGGGCGGTCAGCCTCTCGAGTGGAGTTTGTTCTGGGTGCGCCACTCCCTGGGGGAGATGCCGTACCGCTTTTTGAATGCCCGGGAAAAGTGCAGCTGGTTCGGATAGCCGCATACGGTTGAAATTTCCCCGATTGGTGCGCTGCTGGTCTTCATCAGCTCGGTAGCTTTGGTCAAGCGCATCCGGATCAGAAATTCCTGCGGGGGACAGCCCATGTTCTCTTTGAACAGCTTGCTGAAATAGCTGCGGTTGAGTTTGCAGACATCCGCAATCTCCTCCACTGTCAGATCGCGCTGGTAGTTCTGCTCGATGAAGGTGATCGCCTCCTGGATATAAAAATCCCGGAGCTGTGCTCCGCCAAACTCCCGGCGGGTGGCAGAGGATTCGATCAACGCATCCAGAAACAGGAACAGATGTCCGATCAGATGCAGAGAGGACGATTCCGAATGATCGGCGATGTAGAGCATGAGGTCCCGCACCGCTTCCCCCATGGCAGGGGTTTTGGGGCGGTAGAGCGGCTGGGAGATGTCCAGCCCTGCGCTGGAAAGATGTTCGGATGCCCGCAGCCCGTCGAACTCGAGCCAGACGTATTTCCACGGATGCTTCTCCGAGGCGCTGTAGGTATTGACCTGTCCGGGGCAGATCAGAAAGCCCTGATTTTCCTCCAGATAATAGCGGTTGGTTACACCGTTTTTGGGGGTGGAATCCAGAACGCCTTGTCCGGAGATGACATAGTGAAACAGAAAGTGGTTGCGGATAAAGGGGCCGAAAGAATGCAGGGGTGCACACTGCTCCCAACCGTATTGGTAGAGCCGAAGGTCCAGGAAATTCTCGTTGGGAAAGAGTGAGAAGGAAAGGTTATTCATCCTGTTACTCCCTTTCTTGCGGCGCCGGTGGGGTTTGCTGGAATCAGACTCCACATACCTTCGCAGGTGGCCGTAAAAACGGCCACCTGCCACGCGGCGCGCCGCGTGACTATCAGGGGCTGTTCGAAAAAATCAAAACCACCGCCTTTTTCTATAGGAAACAGCATCTGCTGCGTCAAAAATACGCGGAATACATCAATACAAAATATTCCTGCACGTTTCTCTTTGCAGCCGCTTGATTCCTGCGAAAAATCCGTTAATTCCTCTGTTTTCAAACAAGCCCTAGGGTGACTTGTTTCGCAATACAGGTTTCCAACTATACGCTTATAACAGACACATACCCGGATATGTGCTCCACTCTGCGGATAGTATATCATATTTGTGGGACGAGATGGTAATTTTATGACATTATACCATAAAAAAATAACGTTTCCACTCTTTTGCACCCAAAAACAGGTTTTATTTCCCGGAACCTTTCCATAATATTTACAAAAGAAAGAAGGACTTTTTATGTATGATGTCGTTGCCCTGGGCGAACTGCTGATTGATTTTACTGCAAATGGGAGCAGTGAACAGGGAAATGGACTGTTTGAAGCCAATCCCGGGGGGGCACCCTGCAACGTACTTTCGATGCTTACCCGGCTAGGGCGGCACACCGCTTTTGTCGGGAAGGTGGGGGAGGATATCTTCGGCCGTCTGCTGAAAGCCACCATTGAAGAAGTCGGGATCGACAGCGCGGGCCTGGCGCTGGATGCTTCTGCCAATACCACCCTTGCCTTTGTGCAGAATGCCCCCGACGGTGACCGGGAATTCAGCTTTTACCGGGACCCGGGCGCAGACGAGCTGCTGTGCCCCGAGGAGCTGCCGCTCGAAATGCTTGGACAGACCCGCATTTTCCACTTTGGCTCCCTGTCGCTGACCCGTGAGCCGAGCCGTTCGGCCACACGCGCCGCAGTAGAGGCAGCACGCGCAGGCGGCGCATTGGTCAGCTTTGACCCCAACCTGCGTGCTTCCCTCTGGAAAAGCCTGGACACCGCCAAAGAGCAGATGCTCTGGGGATGTTCGGTCTGTGGCCTGCTCAAGATCGCCGAGGAGGAACTGGAATTCCTCACCGGGTGTAAGGAGATCGGAGAGGGCGCCGCGCAGCTGCGGGAACAGTTCCCCAACATTCAGCTGCTGCTGGTCACGCGCGGAAAGCAGGGCAGTATTGCATTCTGGAAAGAACTGATGGTCAGCCAGCCCACCTATTTGCAGATCAAGGCTGTGGATACCACCGGTGCGGGTGATACCTTCTGCGGCTGCTGCCTGCATTTTGTGCTGGAGTATGGGCTGGAGCAGCTCAATGAAGAGCGGCTGACCGGAATGCTCCGGTTCGCCAATGCTGCCGCGAGCTTGATTACCGCGAAAAAGGGTGCGATCCGCAGTATGCCGGAACTGGATGCGGTGCGGCGTCTGATGGAAGAGGCGTGAATGCTTCGCGCGCCTTTTTGAAACGCGAGGCAGGCTCTAAAGAAGGAGGAGACAAGATGAATGCTTTTGAACGCCGCCTTTCTGAAAGGCGGGATGAACTGGAATGGCTCTATATGGAGCTATATAACAACCGTGAGCGGCTGGAGGCGCTGGAAGCGCGGATGCGCGAGGCTTACCGCCAGCGCGGTCAGGGACTGAAGCGGCTGGACAGCCAGCGGGAGGAAAATCCGGAGTGGTTCCGGTCAGGGAAGATGCTGGGCGTCACCATGTACACCAACCTGTTCGCCGGAGACCTCAAACATTTGGAACAGAAATTGGATTACCTCTCCGAGCAGGGGATTACCTATCTGCATCTGATGCCGCTGCTCAAGATGCCCCATCCCGATAATGACGGCGGTTATGCGGTGGAGGACTTCAATCAGGTGGACCCGCCCCTCGGCACCAACGAGGACCTCAGCCATCTGACCGCCGCCATGCGCCGCCGGGGGATGAGCCTCTGTCTGGATTTTGTCATCAACCATACGGCGGACACCCATGAATGGGCGATGCGTGCCAAGGCGGGTGAACAGGAGTATATCGACCGGTACATCTGCTTCGATACCCCTGACATCCCAAGGCAGATGGAACAGACCATCCCGGACGTGTTCCCCGAAACCGCTCCGGGCAGCTTCATCTATCAGGAACAGATGCATAAATATGTCTGCTCTTCGTTCCACCATTACCAGTGGGACCTCAACTACCGCAATCCGGTGGTATTCAATGAGATGGTCGGGAGTATGCTGCTTCTGGCCAACCTGGGCGTGGAGGTGCTGCGGATCGACGCGGTCCCTTACCTTTGGAAGGAGATCGGGACCACCTGCCGCAACCTGCCGAAAGTGCATACCATTATGCGGATGATCCGTCTGATTATTGAAACGGTCTGTCCGGGCGTGATCCTCAAAGGCGAGGTCGTAATGGCGCCCTGGGAGCTGGCGCCTTATTTTGGAACGCTGGAAAAGCCGGAGTGCCATCTACTATACAATTCTTCCACCATGGCGACCCAATGGAGTGCACTGGCTTCTTCGGACGTCCGGCAGCTCAAGCGTCAGCTGGATGACCTGCACAGCCTGCCGTCCCATTGCTGCTTTGTCAATTATCTGCGCTGCCACGACGATATTGGCTGGGGACTGAATGAGGAATTCGGGAAAAGCATCGGGATGGATCCGCTGGAGCACAAAAAATATCTCTACCGCTTTTTCGAAGGCAGCTTCCCAGGCACTTACGCCCGCGGGGAACGGTATAACTATAATCCTGTTACCCAGGATGCACGTACCTGCGGCACAACGGCAAGCCTCTGCGGCATCGAAAAGGGCCTCTATGAACAGGATGGCTGGCAGGTGTCAATGGGCATCCAGCGCGACCTGATGATGCATGCTGCCATGATGTGCATGGCCGGGTTCCCCATGCTTTCGAGCGGGGATGAGATCGGCCAGCTCAACGGTTATGCTTATCACAACGATCCGGTCCTGCGGGAGGACAGCCGCAATCTGCATAGGACCCCGTTCTCCTGGGAGAATGCTGCACTGCGTACCCAGGAGGGAAGTGTTCAGCAGCAGATTTGGGACGGACTGCGGCAGCTTGAACGGCTGCGGGCAGAGGAGGAATGTTTCTCTCCGCAGGCGTGGGTTTCCACTTGGGATACCCATAACTGTTCGGTACTCGCGCTGGTGCGCACTACCGAGTCCGAGCGGATGGTCTGCCTGTTTAACTTCTCCGGGGCCTGGCAGGCGATTTCTCTCAATGCAATGAGCGGGACGTTTGTCGACCGGATCACCGGAAAGGACATCTGGTTCTCTGACTGGAAGCTTCAGCCATATCAATACTGTATCTGTGTGCAGAAGCTGTAAATTAAATATGGGGTGGGATTCCGGCGCGGGTTCCCACCCTTTTCTTTTTCTGTCTGTCTGGCTCGAAAGTCGGCGCAAAAGGCCGGTTTTAGGGGGATGTGAAGAATCTGGAAGGGGAAAAAGAAGAAAAAACCAAAAAACTTTAAAAAAAATGAAAAAAGGTGTTGACAAAGGAAGGGGAACGTGATATTATAACTAAGCTGTCTCGTGAGCGACGACACAAACGCCGGGCACGAAGCGCACAGCACCTTGAAAAATGAACAACAAGTAAGGAAAATCACTTAGGTTTCTGTGAGAGCAGGAACCGAGTAAAAACCCTTGAAAAGAACTTTGAGTGGTCTGCGAATGCAGATGGACTTAAAAAAGCGAAAACCAGCAAAGAAATTTGCTTGGACAAAAGCTTTGTTTCAGATGAAAAAGCCTTGTGCTTTCTCATACAATTAACAAAGAGTTTGATCCTGGCTCAGGACGAACGCTGGCGGCGCGCCTAACACATGCAAGTCGAACGGAGCTTATATTTCAGAAGTTTTCGGATGGACGAGAGATAAGTTTAGTGGCGGACGGGTGAGTAACACGTGAGCAACCTGCCTTTCAGAGGGGGATAACAGTTGGAAACGACTGCTAATACCGCATAACGCTGCGATGGGGCATCCCGATGC
>Ga0137306_104188_pt1 | contig 10080 bp, 5 predicted proteins | sample Inofroosms_March_FD_97187 | JGI IMG/M metagenome (GOLD analysis project Ga0137306, IMG submission 97187) | Mouse cecal microbial communities from Vienna, Austria - N-Acetylneuraminic and N-Acetylglucosamine D2O microcosms_March | ecosystem: Host-associated > Mammals > Digestive system > Large... | reverse complement strand
TCCTGCTAAAAGAGGCATTCAACCCCAAAGCGGTATCGAAGCTTATGGGACATGCCAAGGAACTCATAACTATGGACGTTTACGCCGATAATAAAGGTATCATAGCGGATGGGGTGCCGGAAATTGAGCAATATATGAAGGAGGTTTTACCGAACCTGAGAGAGATAGAAAGTTTTAAAAAGGAACTGTTGGAGATTGTTGTAGATGTAAAAGAATTTCTTCCGGATGCAGGGTGACAGAAAGGATAAAAAGAACAAAAGTTCGATTTTGCATCTATACAAATTTAACGATTTGTGGTAAGATAAAAAGGCTCTTTGGTGCTGCCACGTCCGTATGGAATTACAGAGGTGCGCCAAGTTGCAAAAACAGCAAATTGTGAACGGGATTCGTCGTGGGCCTGTTTTTCTCCAATTTGAGTAAATGCCACGACGAAAATAAAATGTTCCACGACGAATTTTTGCCTGATAGGCGTCTTTTTTTACTATGAAATCAGAGGTGAGCATTTGTGCAAAATGAACAAAAAATCTTCGAACTTCACAGCGAATACAAGCCCACCGGCGACCAGCCCCAGGCCATAGAAGCCCTGGTCAATGGGTTCCGGGAAGGCAATCAATTCCAGACTTTACTGGGTGTTACGGGCTCCGGCAAGACCTTTACCATGGCCAACGTGATCGCACAGCTTAACAAGCCGACTTTGGTAATAGCGCACAATAAGACATTAGCGGCACAGCTCTATGGTGAGTTCAAAGAGTATTTTCCGAGTAACGCAGTGGAATATTTTGTGTCCTACTACGACTACTACCAGCCAGAAGCCTATGTTCCATCAACGGATACTTATATAGAAAAAGACTCCTCCATCAACGACGAGATCGACAAGCTGCGGCATTCGGCGACGGCGGCGCTTTCGGAGCGGCAGGATGTGGTGATTATTGCTTCCGTGTCCTGTATCTACGGTTTGGGAAGCCCCATAGATTATAAAAACATGGTAATTTCCCTGCGTCCGGGTATGATAAAGGACAGGGACGAGGTGATCAGAAAGCTGATTGACATCCAGTATATCCGCAGCGAGATGGATTTTAAGCGGGGTTCCTTCCGGGTGCGGGGGGATGTGCTGGAGGTTTATCTGGCGGAGGCCACGGATACGGCGGTGCGCATTGAGTTTTTCGGCGACGAGGTGGAGCGGATTACGGAGATGGAGGTGCTGACCGGCGAGGTGAAAGCCAGACTGGAGCATGTGGCCATATTTCCGGCTTCCCATTATGTGGTGCCGAAGGAGCAGATCGAAAGGGCGGCGGCAGCGATTCTGGAAGAACTGAAAGAGCAGGTGGCGTATTTCCGGAAGTCGGACAAACTGCTGGAAGCCCAGCGGATTTCGGAGCGCACGAATTTTGACGTGGAAATGATGAAGGAAACCGGTTTCTGTTCCGGTATTGAGAATTATTCCCGTCATCTGACGGGGCTTGCGCCGGGGATTCCTCCCTATACGCTGATGGATTATTTTCCGGAAGAATTTCTGATTATTGTGGATGAGTCTCATATTACGATTCCCCAGGTCAGGGGGATGTACGCCGGGGACCGCTCTAGGAAGACGACGCTGGTGGAATACGGCTTCCGTCTGCCGTCGGCGCTGGATAACCGGCCGCTGAATTTCCAGGAATTTGAACAGAAGATCGACCAGATGCTTTTTGTTTCCGCAACGCCGAATGTGTATGAAGACGAGCATGAGATGCTGCGGACGGAACAGATTATACGTCCCACCGGCCTTCTGGACCCTTCCATCGAGGTGCGTCCGGTGGAAGGACAGATCGACGATCTGGTGGCGGAGGTGCGCCGGGAGGTGGACAGGAATTATAAAGTACTGGTGACTACCCTGACCAAACGGATGGCGGAAGACCTGACAGATTATATGAGGGAGGCGGGCATCCGGGTGAAATATCTTCATTCGGACATCGACGCACTGGAGCGGATGGAGATTATCCGCGACATGCGGATGGATCTGTTTGATGTACTGGTGGGTATTAACCTGCTGAGAGAGGGGCTGGATATTCCGGAGATCAGTCTGGTGGCGATTCTGGATGCGGATAAGGAAGGGTTTCTGCGTTCGGAGACTTCTCTGATTCAGACTATTGGCCGTGCGGCCCGGAATGTGGACGGCCATGTGATTATGTATGCGGATATGATAACGGATTCCATGAGGGTGGCGATTGAGGAAACCAACCGGAGACGGAAGATTCAGCAGGAATACAATGAAGCCCACGGCATCACGCCGGCAACGATAAAAAAGGCGGTGCGGGATCTGATCAGCATTTCCAGTGCGGTGGAGGGCGTTTCCGCGAAACTGGAAAAGGATCCGGAGTCCATGGACGAGAAGGAACTGAAAAAATGTATCGGAGACGTGAAGAAGAAGATGCATCAGGCGGCGGCGGAGCTGAATTTCGAGGAGGCGGCAAGGCTGCGTGACAGGATGATGGAACTGAAACGGATACTGGAAGAACTGTAACGGGAGCCGGCATCTTCCGTTTCCGGATAGACGGTGCGGCAGGATGAAAAGCTGAGGCAGCCTTCGGATGCAGGTTTTAAATGGCGCGGCAGGTGTGCGGGAAAGAGGTAAAAATGGCAAGGAAGCAGTATATAAAAATCCGGGGAGCAAACGAACACAACTTAAAAAATCTGTCTGTGGATATTCCAAGAAATGAACTGGTGGTTTTGACCGGTTTAAGCGGTTCGGGAAAATCCTCTCTGGCTTTTGACACCATATATGCGGAAGGGCAGAGGAGGTATATGGAATCTCTGTCCTCTTATGCAAGAATGTTTCTGGGGCAGATGGAAAAGCCGGATGTGGAGAGCATCGAGGGGTTGTCTCCGGCCATTTCTATCGACCAGAAGACCACGAACCGGAATCCCAGATCCACGGTGGGAACTGTGACGGAAATCTATGATTATTTCCGGCTGCTCTATGCCAGAATCGGCGTTCCGCACTGTCCGAAATGCGGCAGGGAAATCCGGAAGCAGACAGTAGACCAGATCGTGGACGTGCTGCTGCAATTGCCGGAAGGGACGAAGCTGCAGCTTCTGGCGCCGGTAGTCCGGGGGAAAAAGGGCCGTCATGAAAAGGTGCTGGACCAGGCGAAGCGGGGCGGATTTGTCCGGGTGCGGATCGACGGAAATCTGTATGAGCTGACGGAAGAAATTGCCCTGGATAAAAATATCAAACATACGATTGAGATTGTGGTGGACCGGCTGGCCATTCGGGAGGGAATCGAAAAGCGGCTGACGGATTCTATTGAGACGGTGATGACGCTGTCTGACGGGCTGATGACCGTAGACGTGATCGGCGGCGAGCCCATGAATTTCAGCCAGAGCTTTTCCTGCCCTGACTGCGGCATCAGCGTGGAGGAAGTGGAGCCCAGAAGCTTTTCCTTTAACAATCCTTTCGGCGCCTGTCCGGAATGTGCGGGTCTGGGCTATAAGATGGAATTTGACGAGGATCTGATGATTCCGGATAAGACGATGAGTATTGCTGAAGGGGCGATTACGGTGGTCGGCTGGCAGTCCTGTTCGGATAAGGGCAGCTATACCAGAGCTATCCTGGATGCGCTGGCGAAAGCGTATCATTTTGATCTGAACACGCCTTTTGAGGAGTATTCCGACGAAGTGAAGGAAGTCCTGATTCACGGAACGGAGGGACGTCAGGTAAAGGTTCACTATAAAGGGATGCGGGGCGAGGGCGTTTATGATGTGGCCTTCGACGGTCTGGTTCGCAATGTGGAGCGCAGATACCGGGAGACCGGCTCGGAGAGCATGAAAGCGGAGTATGAGACTTTTATGCGCATTACGCCCTGCCGGGTGTGCCGGGGACAGCGGCTGAAAGCCACGTCGCTGGCCGTGACGGTGGCGGACAAGAATATCTATGAAATAACGGCTATGTCCATCCGGAATCTGAATGAATATCTGAAAACTCTGGAGCTGACTTCCGCCCAGCAGGCCATCGGCAGTCAGTTGCTGAAAGAGATACAGTCCAGAATTCAGTTTCTGGTAGATGTGGGGCTGGAATATCTGACGCTGGCCAGAGGAACGGCCACCCTGTCCGGCGGCGAGGCCCAGCGGATTCGTCTGGCAACTCAGATCGGCTCCGGCCTGATCGGTGTGGCCTATATTCTGGACGAGCCCAGCATCGGCCTCCATCAGCGGGATAACGGCAAACTGCTGAAAACGCTGCTTCACCTGCGGGATCTGGGAAACAGTGTGCTGGTGGTGGAGCATGACGAGGAAACCATGCTGGCGGCAGACTATATCGTGGATATCGGTCCCGGCGCCGGAATGCACGGCGGTGAAGTGGTGGCGGCAGGTACGGCCCAGCAGCTAATGAAAAGCCGCAGTTCCGTTACCGGGGCATATTTAAGCGGCCGGAAGAAGATTCCGGTGCCGGAAAGCAGGAAAGAAGCCTCAGGTTATATTGAGGTAAAAGGTGCGGCAGAGCATAACTTAAAGGATATTAACGTTAGGTTCCCGTTAGGGGTAATGACCTGTGTGACCGGCGTTTCCGGTTCGGGGAAAAGCTCACTGGTCAATGAAATTCTGTACAAGGAGCTGGCCAGAAAGCTGAACAGGGCAAGGACCATTCCCGGAAAGCACAGATGTATTGAGGGCATCGAACAGCTTGATAAAGTGATTGCCATCGACCAGTCTCCAATCGGACGGACGCCCCGCTCAAATCCGGCCACTTACACCGGTGTTTTTGATATTATCCGGGATTTGTTTGCCGCAACGGCGGATGCCAAGGCAAAAGGATACCAGAAAGGCCGGTTCAGCTTCAACGTAAAGGGCGGCCGGTGCGAAGCCTGCAACGGCGACGGTATTCTGAAAATCGAGATGCATTTCCTTCCGGATGTGTATGTGCCCTGTGAGGTATGCAAAGGGAAACGATATAACAGAGAAACCCTTGAGGTAAAATATAAGGATAAAAATATTTATGACGTACTGGATATGACAGTGGAGGAGGCGCTGAAATTTTTCGAAAATGTGCCTGCGGTCCGGCGGAAGATAGAGACGCTGTATGATGTGGGCCTTTCCTATATTAAACTGGGACAGCCGTCCACAACCCTGTCCGGCGGCGAGGCCCAGCGGATTAAGCTGGCTACCGAGCTGAGCCGGAGGAGTACGGGGCGGACGATCTATATTCTGGACGAGCCTACCACCGGTCTGCATTTTGCCGATGTTCACAAGCTGGTGGAGATTCTGAGACGTCTGTGTGAGGGCGGCAACACCGTTGTAGTGATCGAGCACAATCTGGACGTGATTAAGACGGCAGACTATATTATCGACATCGGCCCGGAGGGCGGCGACCAGGGCGGCACCGTCATTGCGGAAGGCACGCCGGAGGAAGTCAGCAGGAATCCCCGGTCGTATACGGGACAGTATATAGCGAAATATCTGGAACAGCGGTAAAGAGCGCACCGGGGAAACAACCGGCAGCACACGGGAAACGGGCCGTGAAAGCGGAGGATTCGGGAATTGACTTTTTGCGCCCAACTCTTTATAATAAAAACAATCAGTGACCGGAAGATACCTGCGGATCGTATGTAAACCGCAGATCGCTGTCTGAGGCATGGGAGAAGATTGCGGCGAAAGCCGGTTATGCGGCGGGACAGGATGACAAGGAGGCGTCAAAATGGAATTATTTGATGATTTAAGCAGCAAAATTTTAAGCGGCAGCAAAACTGCGGTGAATAAAGCCAAAGAGGTTGTGGACATTACGAAACTGAAAGCGGAGATTATATCCGAGGAATCCAAAATCAAAGCGATTTATACGGAGATCGGGAAACTGTACTGTGATAAAACGGAAGGGGAAATCGACCCTGCGTTCCAGCCGTTTCTGGAGAAAGTAGCTGTGGCAAAGGCGGCGATTGCAGATTACAAGGCCCAGATTCAAAAGATCCGCGGAACGAATCAGTGTTCGGAGTGCGGTGCCGAGGTGGCGGAAAACGCGCAGTTCTGCAGTTCCTGCGGCGCGCCTGTTCCGGATAAGGCGGCGGATGATGTGGAGAAAGAACCGCTGGAGCAGGAGAAGTCCTGCGGCTGTGGATGCGGCTGCGGCGGTGAACAGGAAAGCAGTGAGGGAACGACTGCGCAGAGTGAAGAAAACTGACGCTGTTCTGTCGGGACGGAAGGATAAAGAGGGGTCTTCTGCCGGGATGTCAGACAAAATAATTGAGGAGCCAGAGATGCTTATGGGGTATCAATGGCTCCTTGTCGTTGCAAAGTGTCCGGGCAATAGCCGGGTCAAAGGCGGCGTGCCCTGTATGGTGACACATCTTTTTGCATGATGAGATGTCAGGAAGAAACGCCGGGAAAGAGGACGAACTTATGATACAGAAAAAAAGGCTGGTGCAATTTTACGTTTCGGAATATGAGACGCTGGCTAAAAAAAAGAAAGGAAAGCTGCCCCAGTATTCTGATTTTGAGAAAAATGCGAACCGGCTGTTTAAGGCGGTAAAACGTACCAGACCTTCTCAGATCAGTCAGTCAGGCCTGGAGGACTATCACAGGCAGGTGAAAAACATAATCTGCTATGCGTTCCGTAAAAACCGCAGGGATATCATGGAGCAGGCGCTGACGGAAATCGTTCCCCAGCTTGTTCAGATGGATCTGCATTTTCTGCTTCGGGAGCAGCGGGACGGTTTAAACGGCGAGTGCCTGGCTTTTCTGAAACGGACGATGCCCGGAGAGATCTGCAACCGCCCCATGTTTGAATTGTATCCGCTGTACAGAAGACATAAACTGCAGAATAAAATCACGGATCTGGTGCCTACCCGGCCGGAAATGGAATTTCCCGAAACGCTGCGGATGAAGCGGCATTTTATCCTCCATATCGGCCCTACCAACAGCGGAAAGACATTCCATTCTCTGGAGCGGCTGAAAGAGGCGGCCTGCGGCGTTTATCTGGGGCCGCTGCGTCTGCTGGCGCTGGAGGTGTACGAACGGATGCGGGAGTACGGCGTACCCTGCACAATGATGACGGGGCAGGAGTGCATCGAGGAGGAGAACAGCCGGGTGACGGCGGCCACCGTTGAGATGGCGGATTATGACGCCCTCTATGATGTGGCGGTGATCGACGAGGCGCAGATGATGTGCGACGCTGACAGGGGACATGCCTGGACGCGGGCGATTCTGGGAATCAAGGCGAAGGAGATTCATATTTGTGCCAGCCCCACGGCGGAGGAAGTGCTGAAACACCTGATCGGATTATGCCATGATGACTGGGAAATCTGCCATTATGAGCGGAAAACGGCACTGGTCTGTGAGGATACGCCGTTTCAGTTTCCGGAGCATGTCCGGGATGGAGACGCCCTGATTGTATTTTCTAAAAAAGCGGTTCTGGATGCCGCCGGGCGTCTGGAAAGCAATGGGATACGGGCCAGCGTGATTTACGGCAGTCTGCCGCCAGAGATTCGCCGCCGGCAGATGCGGCTCTTTACCAGCGGAAAGACCAGGGTGGTGGTGGCTACGGACGCAATCGGTATGGGGCTGAACCTGCCGGTACGCAGGATTGTTTTCCTGCAGACGGAAAAGTACGACGGTGTCAGCAGAAGAAAGCTGAATGTGTCGGAGGTCAAGCAGATTGCCGGACGTGCCGGGCGGTTCGGCATGTATGACACGGGCTATATCAGTGCGATGGGAGAAGAAGAACTGGACCATATTCGGGCACATTATCAGGCTTATGAGGAACCGGTTTCTCAGGTAAGCCTGGGATTTCCGCAGATTCTTCTGGATATCGATGAGCCGCTGGACGCAATCTTAAAGGTCTGGTCCTCGGTGGCCCCGTCTGCGCCTTTTGAGAAGGAAAATGTGGAAGAAGCGCTGTTTTTGTATGAGCGGGCCAAAAAAGTAAAAAATAAGATCGAAGATTTTGATAATAAATATATGCTCTACCGTATGATTACCTGCCCGATTGATATCAAGGACAAGCGGGTGGTGACCCTCTGGCTGGATTACTGCAAAACATACGGCGCCGATGTGGCTTTATCAAAGCCGAAACTGGATGAAAAGGACAGGGGCGGCCTGATGAAATATGAGACTTATTATAAGCAACTGGATCTGTATTATCAGTTTTCCCACCGGATGGGCAAAATTGTGGATGAAGACTGGCTGAAAGATCAGCGGGAGGAAACGGAAACCGTTATTATGCGTTATCTTTCAAAGAAAAAGCAGGATTATATTTCCAGATGTCCTTACTGCGGCCGGCAGCTTCCCCTGGGGTATCCTTACCGGGTATGTGAACGGTGCCACAGCAGGTCGGATATTGCGTAGCGGGTCTTTCCGGGGTGTTTTGGCGGTATTCTGTTTTTCCGCTGATGATATGAAGAAAAGGCAGCCGGACCGGAACCTGTTTCAATGCATTTGCCGGAAAATCAGAATGCCGGCACGGTGTATTGCGGCAAAAAATAGATGGAGCGGCCGGCCGGAATGCGGACCGTGAAAATGGCATACGAGGCGGCCGTTATGGAAAATTTGTATTTCGGTATCAGTATAGATTTAAAAGAAGTCACGAGACAGTTACAAGATGAGGAAGGAGCTTTGGAATGAGCAGAGAGACTGTGATTGTTCTGGATTTTGGAGGCCAGTATAATCAACTGGTAGCCCGCCGTGTCCGGGAATGCGGCGTTTACTGTGAAATTTATTCATATCGGACGGACATTGGGAAAATAAAAGAGATGAAACCGAAAGGCATCATTCTGACCGGCGGCCCTAACAGTTGCTATGAGGAGGGCACAGCCTCCTGCACCCAGGAGCTGTTTGGACTGGGGATTCCGGTTCTGGGACTGTGTTATGGCGCTCAGCTTATGCAGCATGTGCTGGGCGGCAGGGTGGAGAGGGCTGCGGTCAAGGAGTATGGAAAGACAGAGGTATATGTAGATTCTGCGTCGCCGCTGTTTCAGGGAATCGAGCCTTCCACGGTCTGCTGGATGAGCCATAACGATTATATTTCCGCCCTGGCGCCCGGATTTTCCATCTGCGCTCACACGGACAACTGTCCTGTGGCGGCTGCCGAGAACCGGGAGAAACAGTTGTATGCCATTCAGTTTCATCCTGAGGTGCTTCATACGGTCAGGGGAAAGGAAATGTTGTCGAATTTTGTCTACCGTGTGTGTCACTGTACCGGCGACTGGCGGATGGATTCATTTGTGGAAGATTCCATCAGAGCGATTCGTGGGAAAGTGGGAAACGGACGGGTTCTCTGCGCGCTTTCCGGCGGCGTGGATTCTTCGGTGGCCGCGGTGCTTTTGTCGAAAGCCATCGGAAAACAGTTGACCTGTGTATTTGTCGACCACGGTCTGCTGCGCAAAAACGAAGGGGACGAGGTGGAGGCCGTATTTGGGCCGGAGGGTTCCTATGATCTGAATTTTATCCGGGTCAATGCCCGGCAGCGGTATTATAAAAAGCTGGCCGGCGTGGAAGAACCGGAGGCGAAACGGAAAATAATCGGCGAGGAATTTATCCGGGTGTTCGAGGAAGAAGCGAAAAAAATCGGAACCGTGGATTTTCTGGTGCAGGGCACCATTTATCCGGATGTGGTGGAGTCCGGCCTGGGCGGCGAATCCGTCGTGATCAAGTCTCATCATAACGTGGGCGGCCTGCCGGAAAATGTGGATTTTAAAGAGATTATTGAGCCGTTAAGAGATCTGTTTAAGGACGAGGTGCGCAAGGTGGGGCTGGAACTGGGGATTCCGGAATATCTGGTATTTCGTCAGCCCTTCCCAGGTCCCGGACTGGGGGTCAGGATTATCGGTGAGGTGACAGAGGAAAAGGTGAGAATTGTCCAGGATGCGGATGCGATTTACAGAGAAGAGATTGCAAAAGCGGGGCTGGATCAGAAGATTAACCAGTATTTTGCCGCGCTGACAAATATGCGGTCTGTGGGAGTGATGGGGGACGAAAGGACCTATGACTATGCGGTGGCATTAAGGGCGGTGTGTACGGTGGACTTTATGACGGCCGAGGCGGCGGAGATTCCCTTTGCGGTGCTGCAGAAGGTGATGGGGAGGATTATTAATGAGGTGAAAGGGGTTAACCGGGTGT
>Ga0137306_104186_pt1 | contig 10084 bp, 7 predicted proteins | sample Inofroosms_March_FD_97187 | JGI IMG/M metagenome (GOLD analysis project Ga0137306, IMG submission 97187) | Mouse cecal microbial communities from Vienna, Austria - N-Acetylneuraminic and N-Acetylglucosamine D2O microcosms_March | ecosystem: Host-associated > Mammals > Digestive system > Large... | reverse complement strand
GTAGTCTGCCGAAAGCTCCGTGAAACGCTCGTCCGATATGTGCCCGGTCACGCTGTCCTCAGAGAGCTTTTGTCAAGGGTAAATTTCACTCTTATGAATATTTCAACCTGCCCATCAATCTGATCCAGACTGTTGGGCAGGTTTATGTTAATCTACCCCTAGTTTACCCCTTGCCCATCGGCATTCAGCGTTCCCAGTACGATGGCCTTATTAGTCCCGTGGTAATGTTGCCACCGAAAAACGCATCCCACAAAAGACAGGGTTAAAAGGTTTTGCAATAGCGTATGACATCGAACTACGGCTATCAGCTGAGATACTGATCGATCAGTTTCTTGATGGCAGCGGAGTCAATGCCGCCGCTAATGGAGTCTTCTGACACAATAAGATTTTTGCCTTCTACAATACCGTGTTTCTCATAGATTGCTTTCTTCTCCTGCCAGTGGCGATTGTATCCTGCGTCACCAAGCATACCGCAATGCTCCCAGTAAAAGAGTGTGCCGCTTTCAGAATCCTCAACGGTGAAGTCCGGGATTCTGATGCCGTCCTCGCCAAGGTCTAGCTCTTTTTCATACTCGTAATCAATGCCGGCCTGAAAGAGCATATTTGCAATGATAACCTCGGACTTGGAGCGTACCAGTTCACCCTTCATGGTTTTGTGGATGAGCGCCTGCTCATAGTATTTCTTCTTGAACTCAACAATGTCGGGCAGTTCGAACAGGCAAGTGAACCGTCTGGCAACCTCAGAGCAGATGGCGGAAGCGTAATCCCGCAGATGATATGCGCCATCGTTGTAAAGGATTACCAGCTTGTCCTTCTGCCTGGTAATCGCTGTGTACAACAGTTCTTTTGAGAGCATACCACCAGGTTCACCAAGCACGAGAACAACTTTGCCAAACTCGCTGCCCTGAGCCTTATGTACTGTAAGGGCATAAGCAAGTTCCAAATCAGAGCTTCCTTCTTCCGGTATCGAAGAGGGCCAGTTATAGCTGACGCTTGGCTGAGAAGAAAAAATAATCTGATGCGTATTTGCTTTGCTCTTTGGTTTTTCCCAGATGCGTTCTACAATGCCAACTTCGCCGTTCGCAACATATCCTTCTTCCTGGACGCGCAGTTTTGCGTTATATGCTTTCCGTTTCTGGTTTCTCACATTGATGACCTTATCGCCGTAGACAATTCCGTCCGTTCCAAGAAGATTTCTCGTTCCCCGCACCTGGCATCCAGGAAGTCGCATAGACTTTTGTGAACGGTATTTTTCGTGAAGATAACGATTGATGGTAGCTGTTCCGATAGCTACATCATTACGGTATGCGGAAAGAATCTGCCATCCCTCGATTTTTCGGATATCATCCTCCGATCCGGCAAAATTCATCCAGCCGCTGTTGATGTGGCCACCTATGGACAGATTGAAGCCTTGTATGTCGTCCGGATCGGTCATCCCAGTTTCCTCGGCAATGGTTTCGTAAATGCGTTGCTCCAGTTCTTCCGGTGTACTCCACGACTTAAAGGTGACGTGCTTGCCAAGGGAACCGCCTTGGAGTTTGATGAAAATGCTGTCATCCAAATGCTCGGAATCATCCATATACCACTTGGAAAGTTCCGTGTCACCACGGGGATTTCCGTCATCAGATAGCTGCCTCATGGTTACAGTCAGCTGTCCAAATCCAGAACCAGTCCTGGGAAATTCGTTGATGTTCCGGTTCAGCTTGCGTACCAGATCAACAAACGGTCTGCCCGCGCCGATGGGTGGCAGCTGGTTCGGATCACCAACGAAAATAATACGTTTTGCGTTCTTCCGCAATGCTTGCAGTAATGCGCCAAACATCTCTTCGGTCAACATGGAGCTTTCGTCAATGATGACCGTATAAGGCACATTTTTTGCATCCACGTTGGAAAGACGGTATTCCATCGTATAACCATTAAAGCGTCCGCTTTCATTCAAAAACTGCGCCACAGTTTTCGCTGTGCTGTCAACACCTTGTGCCTTCATAGCCTGGCTCATTCTTACCCTCGCCTTTCCGGTAGGAGCGAGGAGAAGGACTCCGCCGTCACGAATTTGGGGAGATTTACAGAGCAACGCAAGCAGGGTCGTTTTTCCTGTTCCCGCCCCTCCAATCAGGACAGAGAGCCTGGATTCGGCCAGTTCCTTGAGGATTGCAGCCTTTTCGGTCCTTGCCCTATCCTCAAATTCAGTGGCCTGATCGCCGCCGAACCCTTGGTCAACAATAGCCCTCCAGTTTTCATTTACCACATGACGCGCACCCGTGAGGCGCTTCTGGACGGAGCTTCTTATGACTTCATCGAATTCAAACAGTCTCTTCAGTTGGTAAGCTTTCTCGCCGTTTTTACAATCAATTGGAGCAAGCTCCTTTAGAAGAAAATCGGCTATGCTGTTCAAAATGTCCCCTGTGACTCGGCAAGGAGGGTCTATCGGAAGTCCGTTCATTCCTTCGATCATGTTTGCTTCCGGGTAAACAGTGTGCCCCCAAAGAGCCTGCATCTCCAGCAACCCGACCATGTAGGCACGTATTCTGCGTTTGTCATTTTCAGAGTCAAGCGCAGATGGTTCCGGCACGGGATTAGCAGAACGTATCTCATCGGGCGGGAAGACAGCCATGTCCACTTTTTTGAGTGGAATGTAAGCATTGCCGATACACCTGCGAGTTTGTTCGTATAGGATATAAGGGTTTTCGATTATTTCTCTGTCAGAGCAGTCGATCCCACATTTCCTGCGTGTTTCAGCATGGAACACGGTGTAAGCCTGTTCCTCCGTCAATGCCATTCTCGCAATGAGCCAAAAAAGGGTTCTGCGTTCCTGCGGCAATGCCTTAAACGTGTCCAGTTCTGTTCTGCCGAGACTGCGTAATACAAGTGGTGAGAAGTATTTCTTTGGATTGTCGAGGGCTTTGGTGAGAACAGCTTCATAGTCAGACAAATGACTTACATGAGCTTTCAGTTCTCTCGCCATGACCTCACCACAGAGGAAACCAGCCGCAGAAAGCATGGAGCCGAGTCCGGGGAAAGGACCACGGTCAAGCCAAACCTCTTTCAGCCGTTCTTTTGTCCAGCGCAGGCATTCTCCCCAAGTTCCGGGGATGCAATTTTTTATAATTTCCAGTGCTTTGATGGTCTGAAGAAGCACACTGATGACAGCGTCGTAGGATACATGTTCTGTAGCATAGGAAAACTCCTCAAAATAGTCATCTTCGGCGAACACGGTAATGCTGCTCATATCAAAATCCGGATGCTCCTGCGCATACTGCATCATCTCACGATATGGCAGCAGAAATCCATTTTTTCTGTCCTCCCGGATAGAATGTCCAAGCATGGTTTCCCACAAGATGGACCGCAGCTCACCGGCATCGGTGTGATTATGCTCTGGAGGCTCCTTTATGGATGTAATGTATCCAATCCCCATAACCACTCGCCGGGTATTGTCATCAATAAATGGTACTTGTTTGGCATACGGAATCACTATTGACTCGTTGGGAACAACATCCTGATAAAATACACGGAAGATTGCACGCTGATTTCTGGCATCCTGCACCCAGTTCGTTGAGAATGGAAGGTCAGGTTCTCTGTCTTCCTGATAATCAATCCCAAATCTGTCTGCAAGGCCCTGAATCGTTTTCTGTACACCGCCAACATTCCGGCAAAGCATCGTCCATGCGAATGGCCTCGCAGGAAGGGAAAACGGCGGATAAATCAGATCGGTATCCAGAAAATGGCCATGGGTACTGCTGTTTCTCTTCTTGTAGGGGTGAACAGTTGTTTTTGTATAGGTGTCAGGTGACATGAAGCAGCCGCCCTCAGAGAGACAGGGAATTTCTTTCTCATGGCCAAGTATCGGGCAGCCGTGCAGGGAATCCTCTAAAGAGTCGTCCCGACTATCTGCAATGTTCTTCAAGCGCAGACAGGCGTTATTATAGCAAGGCTTATTACAGACACGGCCAGTATAGCCATTGTCCTTCCAAGGCACACGAACTGAAATATGCTGAGCCATATGAAACCTCCTTCTACTTCATTATTTGTATGAATGGTTGATACAATATCAATGCAAGGGCTGGTTGTGCGACCGCGATGGTCGTTTCTGTATATGGTGTTCTGCGCCGCAGGAATGGCCCTTGCGGCCATTTACGACTCTGCGGAGAAGCTAAAGGCCATCGTGGACAGATTGCTGCACCGATCCAGGCATTTGATAAGCATAGCCATCTTGATTTCCGTGAATGCCGCTATAATATTTGGCCAGTGCCGCAGCGCAACCTGCCTCCTGAAAATGCTCAGGATTTTTTGTCAGCAGGGATACTGCGTCCCTCATTGTCGAGGAGAAGGACAGCCCCTCCAGCTTGACACCGCAGTCCTCACATACGTCATGGAGCAGAGCCGAAGCCAACATGGTGTCATCAGAAAAAGACATTCTGATTATACCAGCACAAACCTTGATAATCAAGCTGATATTCCGGGATTGACAGTAGTAATATTCCTTGAATGTGGATCAATGATGATAGCCTCCCTGCCTAGCTTTTGCGCATAGCGCACCGTCATCCCCGTCCCGCTTCGGTAGGTCCCGTTGTAGACAGCCAGTAAGATAGAAGCCCGGTCTACCATGTATCGGTTGCGCTCCAGCATACAGTCCGTTGATAGTCCCGGCTGACATAGACAACCTCATCAGCCTGCTCCAAAATGGAGCGATACAGCGCTTGTGATGAAGCTGTCCACTTGCTCTCCTGTCCCTTGCAGGGCAGAATACAGTGGAGCCTCAGCGCAGGATTTTTCTTTTTGAGATCGAGAACAATTTCGCTGCACCAGAGGTCTGTCCCCTGGGCCATCCCCGACAAGAAATCCGTCACCCCTCTGTCCGCCAGTGCCTCAATCTGTGCCGTCAGGACTTCCTTCAGCAAAACGCAGTCAGAGGCAGTTTCATCATACTGCCATGGAAAACTTTTTGGCCGGTGGCCGGTAAACGCACAAACAATCTTTTCCATAGTTCACAGCTCCTATATAGTGATATATCACTAACAAAAAATGCAAATACTTTATCATAGTGACAAATCACTTGGAGGATTTGCCTATGAATACCCGCGAGGCGATTGCGGCCCGTATCCTGGAACTGTGCAGAAAACGGGGCATCACGCCTAATGGCCTGAGCAATATTTCTGCCGTTCCACAGGCAACCATTAAAAGTATCCTCAACGGTGAGAGCCAAAATCCTGGGACAGTCACTATTAAAAAGTTATGTGATGGCTTTGAAATTACGCTGGGAGAGTTCTTTTCTACCCCGGAATTTGATGCTCTGGAGCAGGAGATTTTTTGAGAACCGTGGGGATAACGGACGGGAGTGCGGTAGTAGTGGCAAGCAATGCGCCGGTATATATCGGCGCTCGCTTGTTGGTGGCTGTCCGCCCCCAAACCCCTGTAAATCCGGGCGCAACTGCGCCCGGATTTTTAAGCCGCCTTCGGCGTCTGCTGTTACCCGCAGGGAGAGAAAAATTATCATCTCGCCCTTTGCTGGTGGCTACGATTTTTCTCTTTCTCTGTCACGCCCAAAATCCGCTCCACGTTGTTTTTGGCAGTGAGAAGTTCTATCATTTTTTCTCGCGTTTGCTTATACTCTGGATACCGCTTTTTGTTTTCCGCCTCCAACTTGGCATACTCCTGTTTCAGCGATTGTATGGACGGCAGCTTCTTCAAACCGAGGGAATCAAAGTACCGCTTCGCCGCTTGACAGGCCGTGATTTCACTGCTATGCTGTTCATAAAATTGAGCCTGTTTCCGTGGCGGCAGTTTCCGATACTGCGCGTAAATCTCCCGTGTTTTACCGTAAGCGCCGATGTGCTTTTGCAGTTCGGAAATGTCTTTCATTCTCTCACGGTTGGCTTTCATCCGGTCTGACAAATCGTGGAATTTCTGCGCTGCCGCATCACAGGCTTTTTCCAATTCTCCAAGGTCCGTCAGCCCATTTTCCTGCAAGTAGATGAGCGTCTTTGCCATCTCTTTGAGATTGAAAGTTTTCGCCCAGCGTTCATATCCTTTGCCCTTTCCTTCGGCCATCTTTGCCTGAATGTCAATGAGCAGATTGGGCTTGGACTTCACCGCCGCCTTTGCCCTGGGAACGACAATACGCTTGCCGGAAATGCGCTCCATAATCGCCGCTTCAGAGTAGTCCGCGCCGAGGGAATCACAGCGGACGAACCTCTTGCCGTTGGGAATTTTGAACGCTAAGTGCTTGCCGCGTTTGACCTCCACACCCGCCGCTTTCATAGCGGCGAGGAAGCTGTCAAAGTCCTTGTAGCCGTGACCGAGGGCGGCGTCGATGATTTGCTCCAACTGTCTCCGGACGGTAGGCGGTTTGTCCTCACCTAACCATGTGCCGTAGCTGCCCCGGCTGGGCTTCGGCTCCGCAATCACCGACAAGCCATTTTCAAGGCACAGCATATCGGAGATTTTACGAACCGCGAATGAGGACCGCCAGAAATTTCGGAATTTTCTGGTGCAGTCTATGGCGGTCGAGTTGAACACGATATGCGAGTGAATATGGTGCTTGTCAACATGGGTGCAGACGATAAAAGCGTGTTTCCCCTTCGTCAGCGACATAGCGAGGTCATAGCCGATCTTGTTCGCCAATTCCGGGGTGATCTCCCCAGGCTTGAACGACTGCCGCATATGATAGGCGATCACATCATTGTCCTTCCGCTCTCTGCCGGTAATGGCGGCATACTGCCGCTTGGAAAATAGAAACTCCTGATCGGCGATGGATGGGTTACACTGATAGGCTGTGACCAAATCGCCGCCGTTGGTTTTCTCTGGATTCTCCACATAGTCTGTTACCCGGCCCAGGGCCTCCGCCACGGTCCGGCCTTTGCCGCTGTGCAGCGGCATCAATCGTGTTGTTGCCATTTTCAAAACCTCCCCTAAAAGAAAAAAGGTGGTGAGCGGCAAAGTGACGCTCACCACCAACTGTCATTTGATTTTTGATAACTGCTCCAAAATGTTCCCAAACAACCCACTGGCCTCCGCCAGCTTGCCGCAGATTTCATCCACCTCGTCAGGGTAGACACCGCCGCCAGAGTTGACCCTCCGGGCGATCTGATTTACATTGTTGGACGTATACCGCAGGAGCTTGGCGCACTCGTCCAGTTCCTTGATTTGCAGTTGGACAATGTAGCCGTCAATACACATCTTCCGAATATAGGCGCTCATGTTGTGAACACCCATCAGCGCCATTCTCCGTTCAATCAACTCCCGTTCCTCGTCCGTGACTTTGAAATAGATGCCGCCGCTTTTGCCTTTGGCGCGTTCAGACATTGGCGCGGGCCTCCTTAACAAAGCTGAGATAATCCTCCAGCGTTTTGCGGCAGGAATCCGTCAGGCATATCAGAGTGTGAAGCTGTTCCTGTGAAAGGTCGGGAAGCACTTCCTTGTAATTAGGTAAGCGGAAGCTTTCCACGCCTTGCTGAATCTTTTCAATAAAGGCACTATATTCCAAAACAAAGGCTTCCGGCGACTGTTTGCAGCTTTTGGTAGGGTCCTTTAATTCCGCGATACTTTCCAAAAACTCAGCTTTTTGTTGCCGGGACGATTTCGCGTGTCCAGGAGCGGCGCGCACCTCCATGGGCTGATAATCGTCCGCAGATCGAATCTGACCGGAGGCCAGCAAAATGGCGGCTGTTTTCTGTTTACCGGGTTCCATGCGTGAGAGCTTCATCGCGTTGCTCTGGCTGAGCTTATATTGGGGGTAATGACGAAAGACTTTCCGCGTATCTTCCGTCAGGCCGTTCATCATTTGAATGGTTCGTTCTATCGTCCGGGGCGATACGCCCAGCTTGCCGGCGGTGTCTTGAGAGAAGGGTTTCAACGTCGCCGACATTTTGTCGGTGACGTTGTTGCCAATAGCGCGGTTCATCCCCGCCGCCTGCGCCTGTCCAGCTTTAGTCTCCGGGTGAAGGGATTCGTAAATCTCCTTCCGGCGCTCCAGCAGTTCCCCGTACTCTATCATGGACAGTTCGGTGCGCACAACATTCTCATCAATTTCGGCCAGCTCCGTTTGCAGGGCATCAAGGGGACAGATGTTACACTCGATTTCCGTCCAGCCCAGCATTTTTGCGGCTTCCAGACGGTGCAGGCCAGCGACGAGAGTATGCTCCTGGTCGATGGTAATGGGGTTGAGCAGACCGATCTCGGAAATGCTCTGTGCCAATTCGTTGATCCCGTCCAGGTTGGCCGGACGCCGCCCAGGGTTTATTTTGATCTCACTAATCGCAACTTTCATGCGCTCCCCCTTATCTCCGCCTCTGCCAAACGAGGTCGTAACCAAGGGCATCAGCCAGCTCCACAGCTTCCTTGTAGCGCAAGGATTCCCGGCGCAGCTTGTCGGAGAGGTTGGGGACGCTGGGGCTCCATCCGTACTGCTCGGCCAGCTTCTCCACCAGCTCGCTCATGGTGAAGCCCTCCCGGACAATATAGGCTTTGATTTCGTTCCTGATATTCATAAAAATCGTACTCCTTTTCAAAATTGTATTCGCCATCCGGCGTAAGATTAGAAAGCACTCCTATCGGCTTGGGCAGGCTGTTCACAATGCCCAGGTCATAGGAGCGCATATCGAATTTCAGTGTTCAGCGTGAGGTCATCTGCAACCATGAAAAACCAGCAGGGGACAACGTACCGTGTTCGTTGATCGGCGTTGCGTGTTTCCACGAAAAAGAATCCGTCCTATGCTGTTTTGTTCGCTGATTTTACATGGATTGAAATTCACAGAGCAAAAGGGGGCCTGCCATATGGCAAGCCCCCTCAGTGCTTTATGCGGTTTTTTCCTGCTCGGACAGCTTCTTCTGCTTGTCCCGTTCGCGCTGGCGTCTGCTGCGCTCACGGTAATAAGCCCGCTGTTTCCGCTGCTTCTCCATCTCCGCCAATTCCTCCGCTGTCGGCTCCGGCAGAGGGACATCAAACTTGCCGATAAACTTCAGATAGATGTCTACCTCCTGTATCCGATCTCCAGTGGAACGATCCGGCGCATGGACGAGGATCTTGTCCACGAACTCGTAGATCATTGGCGTGGTCAGTATGGAGAAGTCGGTATACTTCCTCGCTAGTGCCAGAAACTGATCCACTCTGGTCGTGTCCGCCTCGAAAGCATCCAACTCCGCCTGTGCCTTGGCGATGGATTCCTCCAACGCCTCCTGCTCCAGTTCATATTCGCCGGACAGCAGCTCGAACCGCTTCTCCGAAATCTTCTCGGTGGCGTAGGATTCATAAAGTTTCTTTATCAGCCCATTTAGCTCGCCAGACCGTTTGCGGTCCTTGTTGAGTTTCCGCTTCAAGTCCTTCGCGGCCTGGGCCTGCCGGACCTCCGACGCCGCCCGAACCTTCTCAATGAACTCCGCCTCGTTGGTGATCGCATAGGCGCTGACCGTCCTGATCGTATCCAGAATCAACGCCCGGAGTGCCTTGGTGCTGATGTAGTGGCCGAAACATTCCTGATGGTAGTGGCGAAATGTCAGCGCGTAGGTGGAGCAATCGTAGTGGTCATAGGGATAAAGGCCGCTTACCGGGTCTTTGCCCCGGTTCTCTTTGTTGGCCTGCGCCCGGCCCCGGTGGTTATACATCTTCGCGCCGCAGTCGGCGCAGTAGAGCAGGCCCGTCAGCGGATTGGCCTCCCCGGTGGTGTCCGTGCGGTGGACGGTCTTTCTGACCTGCTGGGCCAGTTTCCAAGTCTCCGGGTCCACAATGGCCTCATGGGTATGCTCGAAAACCGTCCATTCCTCCGGAGGCCGCTTGATGGCGTGTTTATCTTTGTATGATTCCTTATAGGAACGAAAGTTGACCGTATGCCCCATGTACTCCGGCTTGGCGAGGATATTCGAGACAGACGTGCCGCTCCAGTCGTAGGGGCGGCTGTCATCGTAGCTGTTCCGCTGTGTCCCCTGTCCCCGCTTACCCATATAGACTGAGGGTCGCTCAATTCTATCATCCCGAAGGATGCTGGCAATCTCATGGGGGCCGTGTCCCTCCATGCTCAGATGAAAGATGCGCCGCACAACGGCAGCGGCCTCCTCGTCGATCAGCCAGTGGTGCTTGTCCTCCGGGTCC
>Ga0137306_104185_pt1 | contig 10085 bp, 9 predicted proteins | sample Inofroosms_March_FD_97187 | JGI IMG/M metagenome (GOLD analysis project Ga0137306, IMG submission 97187) | Mouse cecal microbial communities from Vienna, Austria - N-Acetylneuraminic and N-Acetylglucosamine D2O microcosms_March | ecosystem: Host-associated > Mammals > Digestive system > Large... | reverse complement strand
CACCAGAATCTTACTAAGATGCGCATACCGCGTCTGACGGCCGTCCGGATGACTCAGTGTTACGCAGTATCCGTAACTGCTGGCCCATCCGGCGCTGACAACCGTACCGCCGCAGGACGCTCTGACGGCCGTACCGGTCGGTACCGCCCAGTCGATGCCCCTGTGCATGCGGCCCCAGCGCATCTTAAAACCGGAAGTAAGCACACCGCCCGTAACGGGCTTGATATAAGTAGGCGGCGTCTGCGTTCCCTTTTCAATAATCTCTGGTACCGGCTCCACCGTAACATTTTCCGCTATCATCTCTCTGCTGGTTTCCGTCTGATTTTTGGAAACGGTCAGCACGGTCACTTCATGGTGACCTGCCGCTCCTTCCTGACGCACCTCGCTCCGTGTAGTATACCAGCTGTCATTCTCTATGTACTGCGTTTCCGCATAATAATCTTCCTCATAAGTAGACTGAACGGTCGAAGTGATGGAGACCTCCGGTTCCGGAACGCTGATAATAATCTCATCGCCAATGCTCAACGTGGCGTCCCTTGTCAGTCCCGGATTCAGCGCCAGTACCTCATCCACATAATACCCTCTGCTGTTGGCAATGACAGAGAGTGAATCTCCCGCCTGTACCTCATATGTCTGGTTCTTCTCCTTCTCTTTGGTCACCGCCTCAATTGCGTCCGGCAGAGAAGTAAGCTGGTCTTCATCAATATATGCTTCTGCAATCTCTACTTTTTCAAAAAAATCGAGCGCCTTCAACCCGTCTCCTTCCGGAATCTCTCCTTTAGGCACGACCTGAATCGTAAATGCGCTTAATTCTCTGCTGGTATCCGAAACAACCTCTACCTGGAACAGTCCGTCCGGATCATACGGCGCAAGCGCCGCCGTCAAAAGATCTTTCACCTCGTCGATGGTTGCCAGATTTACCGTGAACTCATTCACTTTCACCAGATAGTATTTCTTTTTTGCCGTCTTCACCTTCTCTTTCAGCAGATCATAGATCAGGTTCTCAAGTCCGTCCGGCTCCAGCGTGCTCCCCACCAGTTTGCTTACCTGTTCAAAATCACAGGCTACATTGGCAAGCACCAGCCCGCTTGTCTCTCTGGCAATCCGTGCACGCGCATCCAGAAACGCCTGCTCCACCACCGAAGGATCGGATACCGCACCGATGACCTCTCCATCCAGAAGCACCTCGCAGTAAACGGTCTCCATCCCATAAGTATCTCCCAGAATCGGTACCGCACACAAAAGCGCCATGCAGCATCCAACTGCCGTCATCGCATATCTCAATTTAAAATTCTTCCCAAACAGCCTTTTCTTTTGCATGAAATCTATTCAAATCCTTACTTTTTCTTATTTTTCTTTCTGCTCTTACTCTTCTGCTTCCGAACGGAAAATCCGAAACTGCCGACATCTCTCCCCAGCTCAAAATACGTTCCGTGCGAATACGTGATCAATCCTGCCTGGTTCAGACAGAACTTTCCGTTTTCATCCATATACTCGTCTTCAATTGTGACGCCCGCCACTTTTGCCAGAAACAGATCATGGCTCCCCAGAGGTTTGATCTCCGTTACAAGACACTCGATATTTACCGGACTCTCTGCAATACCCGGAGCTGCGACGGTCTTTGACGGAAGTTCCGTCAGGTGCATTTCCTTATATTTATCCACTTCTCTGCCGGAACGCACTCCGCAGTAGTCCATGGCGCGCACCAGGTCTGCTGTAACCAGATTAATGACAAATTCACCGGACTCTTTCAAAATTCCGTAGGAATGCCGTTCCTTCCGAACCGATATGGATACCATGGCAGGTGAAGAACATACGGTTCCCGCCCAAGCCACCGTAATAATGTTCGGCTTCTCTCCCTGTCTCTGACAGCTTACCATCACAGCAGGCAGCGGATACAGCATATTTCCCGGCCGGAAATACTGCTTCGCCATACCGTCGTCCTCCTTACGCAAAAATGGAAAAAACAGATGTCCGCTTCGGCGCGGACCTTTGCCTTTTCCATTTTACGCATAAACGCTTCATTTGACAAGATAAAGTTCAGGAATTATACAGAATTTTCACAGATTCAGACTACATATTCCCTGAGAATATTTTCCAGCGCCGATCTGCTGCTGGTATGGCACCGCACAATATCGATGTTTTTTCTTTTTGCCTCCTCCACAGCCGTCTTCACCATTTTATGGGAAACCGTGTTGGTGAAAAGAATAAACAGATCCGGTGTTCCCATCTGTTTGTCCATGCCTGCAGACATCTGTGTGAATACTTTTGCCTTACACTTATAATTTTTACAGACCTTTATGTACTGACAGACCATTCGGTCGTGTCCCCCCACGATCACTACGCTCATAACCAGACCCCCGATCTCTGCAATTTGTAGTTAGTTTAAACTAATTAGTTATTACTAACCCATAATAACAGATACTGATGGAAAATACAACCATGCTGTTGAAAAAATTTCTCAACAACATGAACAGCAACAGAATCTATTCCAGTTTGTTATAGTGCTTTTTTTACATATTCCATGAAGGATTCTGCTTCCTGCGACAAAATCCCCCGTTCCCTCTGCACGCATCCAAAGATAATACTGCCTTCGGTCCCCCGGATCGGAATGCTGCGGATCGTCCCCTCCCCGGCCAGTTCCGGACAGAAACCGCAGCTGATACTGCACAACTGCGTATCAATGATTGTCCGAACCAGCATCGGTCTGCTGCTGGTCGTCAGCACCCGCCCCCTCCTTCTGTGATACTGATAATCCTCGCTTCTCTGAAAGAGCTGAATGCTCAGGGTATCCTGTTCATCCTGCATCTGCACATAATCCAGATCCCGCAGTTCCCGCATCGTGACTGCCGCCGCCTTATACACCGGGCTTTTCGGCCCTGCAAAAAGCCGCGGCTCCGCCCTCCCAAGCGCTTCAAATACCAGATGACGGTACTCCAGCATCTGCTGAAATGCAATCATCTGCTTTTCATCCACATAGACAAAGCCAAGCTCAGCCGCATGCCGGTGTACCTGACGGAAGATCTCCTCCGTGCCGCACTCCATATACCGGGCATGAAACCCGGCATCCATTTTATCTGCACAGAACATCCGAAACACAGCGGCCAGACGGTCGCTGGAATTGGCCGCCACGCACAGAACACGGGCATTATCATCCTCCCGGACATTCTGTATCCTTCCGGCCTCCATCAGAACCCTGCATGCATGCTCATATACCTTTCTGCCGGCCTTCGTGACCTCCACTCCTCTTGGCCTGCGCTGCAGAAGCTCCACCTGCAGCTCCGTTTCCAGCGACTTGATTGTCTTGCTGACATGAGGCTGAGAAGTGTACAGTATCTCAGAAGCCCTCTTCAAACTTCCGCTGTCCACACTGACCACAAAATACTGTAACTGTTTTAAATCCATCTCTCCTCCTTTACAGCACTCAAGCAGGAAAAATTATCTTCCATCCCCGCCGCACAGGACGCCCGTCAGCTCTGCTGACATACTTCCTCCGGGCGCCCCTGCGCATAAAAAACAGCCTGCGATCCTACAGGCTGTCTTGCTCTTTATGTACGTTAATGGACACCGGAATTGCATTTCTCCGGTTTTTCTCCGCACTGCTATGTAAGAGTTCTCATCTGCCGTAAGACACACTTATCCATCGCAGGCAGTTCTCCTGACTCCAGATCATCATCCCCGCAGGCCTTCCCAGCCAAGCGGCCAGTGGCATCTTCTGCACGGACTCCCTGTCACAGTGGCGGGACCGTACCGGATTTACACCGGTTTCTCTATGAATCCTTTCGGAACCTGCAATATCCGGAATATATCCGGGGGTTTTTATATAAAAATTATACGGCAGTTTTTCTGTTTTGTCCATATGTTCAGCTGTTTTGCAGGTATTCCTTTTTGTTATGGTTGCTCCTCCCCCTGCAATCCTTCTATAATATCACCCGTTCGATCTCCGGCGCTTCGGTGTAACCTTTCTTCTGAAGCGCTTCTTCCAGCAGATTTTGCCACTCGCACTGGTCAAACTCTACTACCGTCTGGTTTTTAAGGACGACGCGGCAACCGTTTTGACCGCCTGGCGGCGCCGAATCTGCAATCCGGTAAGATGCGCTTACCTGAAAGACACCCAGCTCCGCCAATGCGTTGATCATACGATATACCGTGGCAATCCCTATCTTTTTATCCTTTTTCAGCGCCTGATAATAGATCTCCTTACAGCAGGTATATTCATGCTCAAATACGATGTCAAGAATCAGTTTTCTCTGTTTTGTAATGCGCATGCCTTTCTGCCGAAACAATTCCAGAATCTTATCTTTTTCGCAGGAGATACGGATCAGTTCTTCGTCCTGCACCCGGAACACCCTCCGCATCCGCCGCCGCAGCTCGAGCAGCTCTTACCCGACTTTTTGTCTCTCCAGATGCAGCGCACCGCATTGGCCGATGCCAGCAAAACCACAAGTCCTACAAGAAAAGTTCCCATTATACCTTCGCCATTCCTTTCATGTTTACCCTTAATTTCCCGTCGTTTTTATAAGGTCTCACCAGAAGCCACACAAATCCGGCCAGTATCACAAGCGCTGCAAGAAAACCGATGCCTAAAGCGCCCGTAGTCAGGAATGTGCCGATCTGATAGACGCACAGAGATACGCAGTACGCCAGCAGGCACTGATAGCCGATGGCAAACCAGGTCCATTTTGCATTGTTCATCTCTCTTTTAATGGCGCCGATCGCCGCAAAGCAGGGCGCGCACAGCAGATTAAACACCAGGAAGCTGTAGGCCGCGACTGTCGTATAGGAACCCGCCAGCGTTCCCCAGATCTCTTCTCCTTCTTCAGACACCTCTGCAAATCCATACAGGATGCCGAAAGTACCGACTACGTTTTCCTTTGCTACCAGTCCGGTGATGGCCGCCACTGCCGCCTTCCAATCTCCCCAGCCAAGGGGAATGAAGACCCACGCGAACGCGTTTCCGATCCCCGCCAGAATGCTGTGGTCCATCTCCATGTCCTCCAGCATCCGGAACTGTCCGTCCACCCAGCCAAAGTAAGTTGCGAACCATACAAGGATCGTGGATAACAGAATAATTGTACCAGCTTTTTTAATAAATGACCAGCCTCTCTCCCACATGCTGCGGAGCACGTTGCCGACGGTCGGCATATGGTATGCCGGAAGCTCCATGACGAAGGGCGCCGGATCTCCGGCGAACATCTTTGTCTTCTTCAGAATGATACCGGAACACACAATGGCCGCGATGCCGACAAAATACGCACTGGGCGCCACCCAGGACGCTCCGTCAAACAGCGCGCCGGCAATCAGCGCAATGATCGGAAGCTTCGCGCCGCAGGGAATAAAAGTCGTGGTCATGATCGTCATCTTACGATCCCGGTCATTTTCAATGGTACGGGACGCCATGACTCCGGGAACGCCGCAGCCCGTGCCGATCAGCATGGGGATGAACGATTTTCCGGACAGTCCGAATTTCCGGAAGATCCGGTCCATGATAAACGCCACCCTTGCCATATAGCCGCACGCTTCCAGAAATGCCAGAAAGATGAACAGCACCAGCATCTGCGGCACAAACCCCAGGACCGCTCCCACGCCGCCGACGATACCGTCCAGGATCAGTCCCTGCAGCCAGTCCGCGCAGTTCATGCTCACCAGCACGCCTTCGACGGCCGGCGGAATGATTTCACCGAACAATACGTCGTTGGTCCAGTCCGTCACAAAGGTTCCCACTGTGGTCACAGACACGTAATATACGATCCACATGACCGCCGCGAAAATCGGCAGCGCCAGGAAGCGGTTGGTCACGATCCGGTCGATCTTGTCGGAGGTGGTCAGGCCGCCTCTCTTCGCCTTTTTGCAGCATTTCCCAATCATGGAAGCAATGAACTGGTAGCGTTCATTCGTGATAATGCTTTCGGAATCGTCATCCAGTTCCTGCTCCAGGCCGCTGATGATGGATTCCACGTTGGGGACGCCGCTCATCTGCGCACCGATCTTGTCATCCCGCTCGAACAGCTTGATGGCAAAGAAGCGCTGCTGTTCTGCGGGAACACTGGTCAGCTGCTTTCCGATGGCCGACAGGGCCTGCTCTACTTTTTTATCAAAGGTATGTACCGCCTGCTGCCCCTGACCCGCAGACGCCGCCTGTACCGCCAGCTCTGCCGCTTCTTTCAGACCGGTGCCTTTCAATGCGGAGATTTCCACCACTTTGCAGCCCAGCTCTCTGCTCAGTTTCTCCATATAGATCTGGTCGCCGTTCTTCTGGACCAGATCCATCATGTTCACTGCCATGACCACCGGAATCCCCAACTCCATCAGCTGCGTGGACAGATACAGGTTCCTCTCCAGATTCGTTCCGTCCACGATATTCAGGATCGCATCCGGGCGCTCGGCGATCAGATAGTTTCTCGCCACCACTTCCTCCAGCGTATACGGCGACAGGGAATAGATCCCCGGCAGGTCCATGATGACCACGTCCTGATGTCCTTTTAATTTTCCTTCTTTTTTCTCCACCGTGACGCCCGGCCAGTTTCCGACAAACTGGTTCGAGCCGGTCAATGCATTGAATAATGTGGTTTTGCCGCTGTTCGGATTCCCGGCAAGTGCAATTTTCATCGACATCTTCTCCTCCTTGTGATTAGTTTATGCTAACTAATATCCTTAAAAACAGGCTGCATTTGCAGCCGAATCAAACGTATACTATTGTACTTCCACCATCTGCGCATCTTCCCTGCGAAGAGACAGCTCATACCCGCGGACGGTCACTTCCACCGGATCTCCCAGAGGCGCAACTTTACGCACATAGACTTCCGTTCCTTTTGTAAGGCCCATATCCATGATCCTGCGTTTTACGGCGCCCGCTCCGTGAAGCTTTACTACGGAAACGGTCTTTCCCACTGCTGTTTCTTTAAGCGTTTGCATATTTCATTCTCCTTCTATAAAAATTCATAAAATCTCATGCCACCATGATCTTGCCGGCAAGCCCCCGGTCCAGAGCGATCCGTACGCCCTTTACCAGAAGGATCATGCCCGCGGCATTTTCACCCAGTACCTGAACTTCCGAACCTGGTGCAAATCCCAGATCCTGCAGATGGCGTATCACTTCATCCTTTCCGCGAAGCTTCATGACGGTTCTCTTCTCGCCGATGTTCATAAACGCCAGTGCCATGATACTTCCTCCCTTCCAACATATGGTGCAGGCTGCTGCCGAGGTTCCTGCCGCGTCTGCCGCATTTAGGAATTCCTCCGGTCATAATCCTGTGTCTTTTTTGCAAATGAAAATGAATATCATTTACGGTTATATTATATACAGCTTAAATGTTATTGTCAACTAACTTTCCGAAAGAACATCGCCCGTTGTTGAGAATATTTCTCAACAACGGGCGATGTTTCCCGTGAAGTTAATCATACGTGTCAGCCTGGCGCTGTTCCAATGCCAGTCCAATCAGCCGATCCGTCTGGTCAGCCATAAACAGCGGAATGTTCAGTACATCACCGTCCAGCTTCAGATTGTCCAGTGAGAACCGCACACGGAGTTTGACTTGATTCGGAAACAGTTCCTTGAATTTCCTCAGGCTCCTGCTGGTCGTGTTGGCCTCGGACTTGACCTCTACCGGAAAAATATCATTCTCGCGCTGGATCAGGAAATCTACCTCATAAGGCGGATTATTCCGGCTCCAGTACCGGGGAACCACTTCAAACTGCGTGATTAAGGTCTGTAGCACAAAATTCTCTGTCAATGCGCCTTTGAACTCGGTGAACAGACGATTGCCTTCTCCGAAGGCCGTAGGAGCCAGCTGAGCCAGACGGCGGAGCAGACCCACATCCACCAGATAAATCTTAAAAGCAGACAGATCATCATAGGCAGCCACCGGCAGGCCCGGAGCAGTGCTGCGGTAGACTTTGTGCACCAGCCTGGCATCCACCAGCCACTGCAGAGCATCCCCATATTCCCGGGCCCGCGCACCCTCCCTCACTGCTTTGTAGACAAATTTCTTATTCTCCCTTGCCAGCTGGGACGGCACGGACTTCCAGACCATGGATATCTTCGGGAACTCGCTGATATGGGGATGCTTTGCAAAATCACGCTCATAAGCGCCGATGATCCCGGACAGGGTTTCCTGCATGGCGGAAATGTCTCGTGCTTCCGTCCACATGAGCACCGGTTCCGGCATACCGCCTGTGACATAGTACATCTTCAGTTTTTCATAGAGCGGATTGAAAAAGGCATCAGGAATCGGCTCAATGGTATCTATGCTCTCCAGATACCTGGCCAGATTTTCGTCGCCGTTAGCGGGCAGAAATTCCATGAAGGTCATGGGATCAATCTGTACGAGGTTGACTTTGCCTACCGGGAAGGAGGACGGTTTCGCCAGAGCAATCCCCAACAGAGAACCGGCGCAGGCAATATGATACTGCGGAGCATTTTCACAGAAATACTTCATGGAATTGATAACTTTTGGGCAGTCCTGTACCTCGTCAAAGACAATGAGCGTCTTTCCGGCACAATCTTCTGACCGCTGGCCAGCATCAGATTCTGCAGAATACGATCTACATCCTTTGTGGTCTCAAAAAACTGCTTATATTCCTCGTGTTCATCAAAATTAAAGTAGGCTGTATTTTCATAATAACGTCTGCCGAATTCTTTGAGAACCCATGTCTTGCCTACCTGACGCACACCCTTCAGGACCAGCGGTTTGCGGTAGGGTGAATTCTTCCAGTCCGGCAGCTTATTCAAAAGCAATCGTTCCACGGACATACTCCTTCACATTTTTATTGGATTTTTTGTGTATTATAATCACATTTTTATTGTATACCAAACCCATGAATCATACAACCCGTATCGCAAAATAATTTCTGTCCCAGGAAACAGCAGGACGCAATCCACAATGCAGCCTGCGGCACAAACTCGCCGTTGACATTTCCATGCAAAAGAGATAAAATCTTTTATAAAGAAAGGGCAAATGCAAAAAACAAAGCTGCCGCGGCGCCAGACGAGTTTCGTCTGACCTTCTGCCACGGCAGCTTTTTGTATTTCTGTATTTCACTGAAAACGATCTGCTTTGTGCCCCCTACTGCTGCAATACCGTCACAATGCTGGGAATCAGCTGTTTCTTCCTGGATACCAGCCCCTTCAGCTTGATATCCACCGCATCCTCCGGCAGCTGAAAAGCGCTTCTTGCCACTTCCTTCGCATGTTCGCCAAAGCAGAGCAGCTCTGTCTTCTCCTTTACAATATTTGTGAGCATAACATAACACATATCCACGCCCAGGTCCGCAAATGCTCCATCCAGATAGGGAACCAGCTTCTCCTTGATCTCATCCAGTTCGATGCTGTTCATACTGTTGATCTGAGCGACAATGAATTCATGTTCATTCACCTGGAATTTCTTCCGGTCCTGATTAAAGATCTCTTCCGGCGTCTTGGAACCCATATCGCTTCCGGCACTGAACATATCGATTGAGAATTCCTCGATCTCCACACCGCAGATCTCTGACAGGCGCTCCGCAGCCGCCTGATCTACCGCCGTGCAGGTCGGAGAACGGAACATCAGCGTATCCGACAGAATCGCTGCCATCAGAAGCCCCGCAATGTTCTTCGGTATCTCAATCCCGCTCTCCTGATACATCTGATAGATAATGGTTGCCGTACAGCCCAGCGGCTGATTACGGAAAAAGACAGGCTCCAGCGTCTCCAGTGTACCGATCCGATGATGATCGATAATCTCCAGGATTTCTGCATGCTCAATACCGTCCACAGTCTGACTGGCCTCGTTATGGTCTACCAGAATCACCTGCTTTTTACGCAGATTGAGAAGATTTCGCCTGGAAATCATACCGATATAATTTCCGTCCATATCCAGGATCGGAAAATCCCGGTAACGCTTCTGGCCCATAATCCCTTTAATATCTTCCGTTTTCTCCGTCACTTTAAACGTAATCAGATTATCCTCCTTCATAAAATGGGCAATCGGCATACTCTGGTTGATCATCCTGGCCACTGTGAATGTATCATGAGGCGTCACAATGATATTGCAGTGATTCTCCTGCGCCAGCTTGCGGATCGTTTTGGACACTTTGGCATCCATACA
>Ga0137306_104183_pt1 | contig 10086 bp, 8 predicted proteins | sample Inofroosms_March_FD_97187 | JGI IMG/M metagenome (GOLD analysis project Ga0137306, IMG submission 97187) | Mouse cecal microbial communities from Vienna, Austria - N-Acetylneuraminic and N-Acetylglucosamine D2O microcosms_March | ecosystem: Host-associated > Mammals > Digestive system > Large... | reverse complement strand
AATTCATGAAGTAGATTTTTGATATGGGGAATCATAGCAATCGAATTGCAAAAAGCCAACAAATCTCTGGGATTGGCCGTCTTGTAGCTGATACGTCCAATCAGGCGTTCCAAATCATAAACAGGATTTAAGTACTCTCCCAATTCTTCTCGTCCAATGTAATTTAGATTAAGTTCTTCAATCGCCTGTTGGCGTCTTAGAATCGCTTCCCGATCAATAAGAGGCTGTTCCATCCAGGTACGCAAAAGACGAGCCCCCATGGCAGTACGAGTTTTGTCCAATACCCACAAAAGACTACCTCTCTTCTGCTTTTCCCGCATAGTCTCTAAAAGTTCCAGATTCCGTCTGGTAGAGGAATCCAATATCATATAATTGGCCGTTACATAGGGAATCAACGTTGTCATATGAGAAAGAGTATTCTTTTGCGTCTCATAGAGATACTGCATCACAGCACCAGCAGCAATCACCCCACTGTCATAATCTGCCAAACCTAATCCATCCAGATTCCCAACTTTAAAATGTTCTCGTAGTATTCTTTTACAATTTTCTTCCTGAAAAAAACGAGATTCTAAAGAACTCATGGTAAAATGGTAGCGGTTTTCGATTTCTTCCAGACTGATTCCTGACATAGAAAAGGCGTCGTTGCAGATAATCTCAGACGGAGAGAATTTGTGGATTTCATCAAAGAGAGAACGTTCTGTATCCACCTCAGTCATCAAAAAATCTCCCGTCGTGATATCTGCCACCGACACCCCCATTTTATCTCCCAGATAGACAATCCCCATCAGGTAATTGTTCTTTGTTTCATCCAGAGCCTGTACGCTAGTGATGGTACCTGGCGTCACCACCCGGATCACTTCCCGCTTCACTAATCCTTTCGCCTGTTTGGGATCCTCCATCTGTTCTGCAATTGCCACTTTATAACCTTTTTGTACCAAACGGCTCAAATAGGAATCCACAGCATGATAGGGAACGCCACACATGGGTGCGCGTTCCTTCATCCCACATTCTTTTCCTGTCAGAGTTAACTCCAGTTCCTTGGATACTGTTTTGGCATCTTCAAAAAACATCTCATAGAAATCTCCCAAACGATAAAAAAGGATACAATCTTTATATTGTTGTTTGGTTTCCATATATTGCGCCATCATTGGCGATAATCCGCTCATTTTTCACCTCAGCTTCTTTTAGCCATTTTTCCAATATAGTAAAATCCTTTGGCTTCTGTCAGTTCTACGGGAACCAAATTTCCAATCAAAGAGGCATCGCCAGGAAAATGTACCAACAAATTATTGCTAAGTCTTCCGCTGACATAACCTTCCTGATGATCATTCTCACATTCCACTAATACCTCTTGTACGGCTCCAACATCTCTTCCACATACCTGAGAGGAAATCTGCTGAACCTCTCTTAGCAATCGTTCAAACCGCTCTTTCACCAAAGCTTCTGGAACTTGATTATCCATGATAGAAGCAGGAGTGCCTGTCCGTTTTGAATAAATAAAAGTAAAAGCACTGTCATAGCGAACTTTACGCACCACATCCATAGTTTCCTCAAAATCCTCTTCTGTCTCTCCAGGAAATCCCACAATAATGTCCGTAGTCAGGGAAATATCCGGAACTGCCTGCCGGATTTGCATGACCAATTCCAGATATTGTTCTTTGGTATATTTTCGGTTCATGATCTTTAAGATACGGCTGCTTCCTGACTGCAAAGGAAGATGAAGATGATGGCAGATTTTAGGCAGACTTTTCATTGCCAAAATCAAGTCTTTTGAAAGATCTTTGGGATGTGAGGTCATAAAACGAATTCTCTCAATACCTTCCACCTCATTCACTTGCCTGAGAAGTTCTGAAAATGTCATCGGCTCTGCCAAATTTTTCCCATAAGAATTCACATTTTGCCCTAAGAGCATAACTTCTTTCACTCCGTCATTCGCCAATCTGCGGATCTCAGACAAAATTTCTTCTGGCCTTCGGCTTCGTTCACGTCCACGCACATAAGGAACAATACAATAACTGCAGAAATTATTACAGCCATACATAATATTCACTCCCGATTTGAATGGATATTTTCGCTCTGCCGGTAGATCCTCCACCACTTGATCCGTAGATTCCCAGACATCGATTACTGTGCCTTTTTCTGCCTGACAACGAAATAACAACTCTGCCAATTTAAAAATATTATAAGTCCCAAAAATCAAGTCCACAAACCGATAACTTTTTTGAATTCGCTTTACAGCCGTTGGTTCTTGCATCATACAGCCACATAAAGCAATGGTCATCTGTGGATTCTTTTTCTTTATCGTCTGCAGATATCCCAGATGGCCATAAACTTTCTGATTGGCATTGTCTCTTACTGTACAAGTGTTGTAAATCACAAAATCAGCTGTCTCATCTTCACTCACAGCCAGCCCTGCCTGTTGGAGAATTCCACTCAACTTTTCCGAATCGCGGGCATTCATCTGACAGCCAAAAGTACGAACCATAAAGGTACCGATCTGTTTTCTGGCAAGAAGTTCGTTTAATTTTTCTTTTCCATATCGCTTCTCAGCATTTCCAGAAGCAACAGCATCCTGAAACTTATCTTTCAAAATCGCATGAATCTTTTCAATAAAGTAATATTGTCTTTCTGGCTCACTTGTAGGTGCTTGTCTATAGATGGTATCAAAATCCCAATATTTCAATTCATTTCACCTGTTCCTTGACTATATTTGGTATTTAGTAAAATAATCCCACATATTATATCACAAGTTGTCCAAAACGACAATGTACGAAAACAGCTTTTCTTTTTTTGTTTCAAACGGTTTTCTCGTCTGCGCTTGGTTTTTGCTTTTTCACTCGCCAGCTGCGATAACAAAAAACAAAATATCCAACTTTTGTAGTGAACAGTAAACTGCAGGGATAACCTTTCATAAAATTTGCACGAAAACCATCTCTGGTCAGCAAATTGTCTTTATCCAATTCATATTCCGTTTCCACTCGAAACAATTTACTTATTGTTTGAAAAAGCCGTCCAAAAACCCGCAATTTTTCTTCTTCCGTCATCTCCTTCTCTGCTTCTTGTTGTTTGGCAGCACGGAAAAACAATGTTTCTTCCACACCCAAAAGCAACTGCAACCGAATTCCGCTTTCTGTATCACAGAAATAACAGCAATATAATGCTTTTCCAAAATTTTGCCCTTTATAATCCGCACTAACAAATTTGGACTCTGTTTGGAATACCTCTGTCATGGCACGATTCATAACTCTGGATATAACAGGAATCTGCGATGAAAGATCATAACCTTTCCGGTTGATAATTCTTCCTACAATCGCCTGATCTTCTATCATGATATGTTCTGCCAGCCAATTATTCATAATTCCCACAAAACGACGAACTGCTGTCGTCGAATAGTTTGACAATTCCAAATCTTTCTTAAGCGAAACAAGAGTTTTATCTCTAAAATTGTCATGAATCTTTTTGTGCTGTGCATAACCCTGATATCGAACAGAGCGCATATAAGCCTCTTCTTCTGAAAAATGTGTCATGGAATAAGCTTCCAGATATTTGATTCCTTCTTTATAGGTAGTTTGATTAGTCTCATCATCTTCAGACATATCAATCAGTTTTTTCATAATCCGAAAAAGCTTGGCATGTGCCTTATCTATCACATCCACACCAATATTAAATTTTTCATCCCATGCAATATTCTCCATAAAAAACGCCGCCTCCTGATTTCCGCTATTTATGATACTATTTATTATATGGTTTATTTATCCATTTGTCCACTTGAAGTTTCATAATAAAGAGAAAAATTATATATTTCATCAGAAATATTCTTAAGAAATTCTTAATTTGATACTTTTCTACATTTATGATATAATGGCACCAGGAGGGGGTTTAAGGGGGGATTTTCTTTTCTTTTATTCACGGATTTGCCCATTACCATAGATGATATATTTGGTTGTGGTCAGAGCTTCTAACCCCATGGGCCCTCTTGCATGCAGCTTTTGAGTACTAATGCCAATTTCAGCTCCAAATCCAAATTCATTTCCATCAGTAAATCTTGTAGATGCATTTACATAGACAGCCGCCGCATCTATCTCATTTAAAAATCTCTGTGCATGTTCATAATCCCGGGTAATGATTGCTTCCGAATGTCCCGTATTATAATAATTAATATGTGCAATCGCCTCTTCTAAGGAATCCACTAGTTTTAAAGAAAGAATATAATCCAAGTATTCTTTTCCCCAATCATCCTCTGAAGCTAGTATAAATTCCGGAATTTGCAAACAAGCTTGTGCATCTGCCCGTACTTCAACATTTTTTTCTGCTAATTTTTTCTGCAACATAGGCAAAAACCGTTCTGCTTCGGTTCGATGAATTACCAGTGATTCACAGGCATTGCAAACTCCAATCCGTTGAGTTTTCGCATTTATGATGATCTTCAATGCCATATCCAAATCTGCACCTTCATCCACATAAATATGACAATTACCAGTGCCCGTCTCAATCACCGGAATTGTACTGTTTTCAACAACCGCCTGAATCAATCCAGCTCCTCCCCGAGGAATCAGAACATCCACATATTGATTCAGCCGCATCAATTTTTTTGTTATATCTCGGCTGGTATCTGTGAGTAGCTGTAAAGAGTCTGCCCGAATCCCAGCCTCAACAAGACCTTTTCGTATGCAATGAACAATTGCTTTATTGGATTCTATTGCATCACTTCCACCTTTTAGGATCACGGCATTACCAGTTTTAAAGCAAAGTCCAAAAGCATCTGCCGTTACATTGGGCCTTGCTTCATAAATTATACCAACAACTCCTAAGGGAACCCGTTTACGGCCAATAAGCAATCCATTGGGACGCTCTTTCATGGATAAGACTTCCCCCACAGGATCTTCTAAAGATGCCACTTGTAACAGGCCATCTGCCATAATCTGAATTCGTTCTTCTGTCAATGCCAGACGATCGATCAATGCTTGACTCATTCCTGACATTTTTGCGTGAATCATATCCCGTTGATTTGCAGAAAGAATTTCTTTTTTTCCTTCTAGAAGTGCCTGCGCAGCATATTTCAGCCCCTTATTTTTATAGGAAACCTGCAATTGGCTCAGATAAGATGCCGCTTCTTTTGCCTTTTTCCCTATTTCTGTTAAATTCATATTCTGTTTTTCCTCCCTCGTTTTGTCATTTATAAAGCATCCATTTTCCTATCACAATCAATTCTATTTTCAGGCAATACAATCATGTGCATTTTCCGATCCCAAGGATCACAATGAATATCCCGACGAATTTGAAACGGATAAGCCAACGCGATTCTTATATGTTCTGGTTCTTGTTCAAAAAACCGATCATAATAGCCTCCTCCATATCCAAGTCTGGCACCTTCCAGAGAAAACGCTAATCCCGGTGTAATTACGGGGGCATTCGGGTTTTCTGCCAATGGACAGCTTGATAATGGTTCCAAAATCCCCATAATCCCTGATTTCAAATCTCTTTGATTATCCACAAAATAAAATCGAAGCTTTTTGTCCTCAACTTTGGGTAATGCCACGGGAATTTTATTTTTCCACAACCAATCCAGCACCCCCCATGTATCTATCTCTTGGTTCATAGAAGCATAGAGATAGATACTTTTTGCCTGTATAAATGCCGAAACAAGCAAAAGTTGTTTTTGAATCTGCTGATCCATTTGTTTTTTCTTTTTTTGTGGTAACATTCGGCGAAATTCCCGGATTTCATTTCGGATAATTTCTTTAGAAAGTATAGGAATTCTAGGACTGTTCATCTGAAATACCACCATATTTTTTCCCAAGGTCTGTAATGCTTCCATCTTTCTCTTGAATGGAAATGGTATTAAGACTAGCTCGCATATTTTTGCGAATTGCCTGAATATATTCGGTTCTCAAACCAGCTTGTTCTGTCTTTTCCTCTTCTGTCAATCCCTCTGTCTGCGATTTATGATATAAAGCGTTAATCCGATTAATGATAGTCTGATCCATTTTTCTTTTCCTCCCTGTGCTTATGGTTAATATTGATAATTAATATAATCCATCAAATCAAAGTTTTGATTGGTATGGGCTATAAAAAGTGTCCCTTTTGCTTCTCCTTGCATAATCTCATGAATGATCTCTACATTTTTCCCATTAGCAATTATCATATCAGAGCCACTGTCTGTGGCGATTCTTGCGGCGGCTAACTTTGCCGACATTCCTCCGGTTCCCACATCACTACCAGCAGTATCTTTGCCCATTTCTAAAAACTCAGGTGAAATTTCTTCTACCAAGTGGATAAACTTTGCCTGAGGATTTTTATGTGGATCGTCAGAGTAAAGTCCATCAATATCCGATAAAAGAATCAATAAATCTGCTCCTATTAAAGCAGCAACAATGGCAGACAATCGATCATTATCCCCAAATTGAATTTCATGGGTAGAAACCGTGTCATTTTCATTGACAATGGGAACCGCTCCCAAATGCATCAATTCATCAAAGGTATTTTGGGCATTATAGCGAGAGGCTTCATTCGTCATAGTGTCTTTCGTCAACAGAATCTGGGCCGCAACGCGATTATATTCGGAAAACAGCTTTTGATATACCATCATCAGCCTAGCTTGGCCCACAGCCGCATATGCTTGCTTTTCAGAAATACTTTCTGGCCGTTTTTGCCCGCCAAGGGCCTGCCTGCCGGCTGCTATAGCTCCAGAAGAAACAAGAACCACATCTCGCCCTTCTCCCTTCAAATCACAGAGGATACGAACTAATTTTTCTATTTTCAGCAGATCTAATTCGCCAGTTTTGGCATGTGTTAAGGAAGATGAGCCAATTTTCACAACTACCCGCTGTTTATTTCTGAGATTTTTTCTATTATCTTTACACATGAGCATTCTCCTGTATCTATGTATGGATTCTCTTACATTCTATTGCACAACAGGTCTGTAACGATTAAAATGGGGAATATCTGCGGGCAATTGCCTCGGCCACACGCACACCATCCATAGCCGCGGAGGTGATTCCTCCGGCATATCCAGCACCTTCTCCACAAGGAAATAATCCCTTAATTTTACTTTCTAGTTGTTCGTCCCGCCAAATCCGTACAGGAGAAGAAGTACGACTCTCTACTCCAGCAAGGATGGCATCTGCCCGGTTAAAACCTGGAATTTTTTGTCCAAAGGATTCGATTCCCTCCATAAGGGCTTCACAGAGAACCGGAGGCAATATCTGATGGAGAGCGGCAAATCCCCAGGCTCCTTTCATTTGTGGAAAGACGTCTCCCAAAGCAGAGGATAATCCCTTTTTTCGAAAATCACCATATAACTGAATAGGAATTTTTCCATCTGCACATTGATAAGCCAACTCCTCTAAATGTCTTTGAAAGGCTACTCCTGCCAACGGAGTATTGTCTGGAAAATCATCTGGCGTCACCGTCACAATCAAAGCACTATTGGCATTGGTACCTCCACGATCATGATAACTCATGCCATTGATCGCCAGTTTTCCGGATTCCGAAGAAGCATTCACTACATAACCGCCTGGACACATGCAAAAGGAATATACGCCACGTCCCAAAGAAGATTTCCAGGTCAGTTTATAGTCTGCTGCTCCCAGTTCTGGAATCCTTTCTTTGCCATATTGCGAACAATTAATCATCTTTTGGGGATGTTGAATGCGCAGACCTACCGCAAAAGCCTTTGCTGACATAGGAACCCCATAATTCTGAAGCATCGCAAAAGTGTCTCGGGAACTATGACCAATTGCCAGAACTACCGCTTCCGCTGATATGTTTTCCCCTTGTTCTGTCACTACCCCGCAAATCCGTCCCTGTTCAGATAAAAGTCCTGTCACCTGACAGCCAAAGCGGACTTCTCCTCCGAAGCGAATGATCTCCTCTCGCATGCGTTTTACAATTCGACTTAAAACATCCGTACCAATATGTGGCTTATTTTGGTACAAAATTTCCTCATTCGCACCAAATTCCCGAAAGATTTCCAGCACCAATTGATTTCTCCTTTGAGGGTCTTTGACCAGAGTATTCAATTTTCCATCAGAAAAAGTACCAGCTCCCCCTTCTCCAAATTGTACATTAGAACGGACATCCAAGATTCCTGTTTCCCAAAATTGCGTCACCATTTCCTGCCTTTTTAAAACATCAAATCCTCTTTCTAAAAGCAAAGGACGATAACCCTCACGGGCCAGCATCAGCCCACAGAATAATCCGGCAGGACCAGTTCCAATGACAATTGGCGGATGAGCAAGTTTTTGTATTCCTGGCTTCACAAAACAATAGCCTTCTCTGGGAGAAAGGAGAATCTGCACATTTTTTACTTTATGTACTACTGCTTTTTCTTGTTCTTTTTTCGTTTTTCCTTTTGGAGGTTTTAAGGATTTCAATTCCACATCAAGAGTATAAATGTAAAACAACTCTGGCTTTTTCCGAGCATCTAAAGACTGCCGACGGATAACAATCGTTTCTATCTTATCCGGAGCTACTCGCAAAATTTTTGCTGCTTTTGTCTTCAATTCTTCGGGCTGATGTCCCACGGGTAATTTTAATTGTGTGATTTGTATCATAGACATTTACTCCCTGCATCTATTCCAGCCAGACACCCCGTTGACCAGGCCCATTGTAAATTATATCCCCCACAAATGCCATCTACATCAAGCAGTTCACCGACCAGATAAAGTCCTGAGACTAACCGAGATTCCAGAGTTTCTGGCATCAGTTCATGAGTATCTACCCCACCACAACATACTTGTGCCTGTTCATAAGAGTTCGTCGCTGTCACCACTGCCTCCAAAGATTTTATTTGACGGGTTAAACGCCTCCACGAGTTATCTTGTACATCTTTGGCAAGCAGCCCTAGCGGAATATCCGCCAATTTAAAAAGTACTGCCGCCAACTTTTTATGAAGAACCCCTGTCAGAAAATCTTGACATTTTATATCTGGTAGTTTTTTGGCTCTTTGTATCAGAAAGCGATGCATATCTTTCTTGCTTTTTTCAGGCATAAAGTCCAGGACTGCTCTGACATCTTTTTGGAGCGCCAGCTGTTTTGCAGCAAAATGACTGATTTGAAAAGTTGGAATTCCAGAAATACCATAATCAGTAAGTTGCAATTCTCCTGTATCTTCTGCCAAAAATTCTCCACAAGAATACAACATAATCTTTGCTCCGCAGCGAACGCCTGCCAGCTGTTTAAAGTATTTGCCATCACAGCGAAGCTGTACCAATGCCGGCAATGGCGGAATAATTCGATGACCAAATCTTTTTGCCAACAGATAACCAGTGCCATCCGATCCCGTTACGGGAGCGGCCTTCGAACCGGTCGCCAAAATCAAAAAATCACTGGAAAAGTCTCCTTGGTTAGTCCGGATTTGAAATATTTTTTTTGCTGTTTGTTCTATCTGATGGATCTTACAGTTCAAAACTACCTCAACCTTTCTCCTGTTCAGTTCCAATCGTAATAGATCCAGAACTGCTGTTGCCTGTTCAGAGTTCGGATAAATATAACCATTTTTATTTTTCGTCATCAGGCCCAATTCTTCAAAAAAATGCAGCGTATCCTGTACAGGGAAGTGCTTTAACACTTTCATAGGAAATTCCGGATAGCTGCAATGATAACAATCGTTTCGGATTGAGAGATTGGTAAGATTACATTTTCCATTGCCAGTGGCCAGCAATTTTTTGCCAATTCGGTCCATGTGTTCCAAAATCACCACCTCTGCCCCCTGGCGTGCCGCCATAATTGCTGCCGCCATGCCAGAAGCGCCGCCTCCGACAACAATCCCCTTTCTTCCCAAATCATCACCTCCTGATATGTGTTTTATATTTCGGATAACCTTCCTTATTGTATCTGCTTTATTCCCTGTTTTCAAGTCCTTTATCAGCTTGTATAGGACTCCAAATAGTGAATGACATCCATCATATCTGGAAACCAAATCCCTTCTCTTAACCGTTCTTGCTCTCGCGTCGGAAAATCCATTAAAGGAATATGCGTATACAAACAAATAGTTTCTTTATCTTTGCCAAACACCAATAAAAAGCCATCTTCGGATACCAGATAATATTCCCCGGTCAATTTTTCGTGATGAACCTGATCACG
>Ga0137306_104182_pt1 | contig 10087 bp, 3 predicted proteins | sample Inofroosms_March_FD_97187 | JGI IMG/M metagenome (GOLD analysis project Ga0137306, IMG submission 97187) | Mouse cecal microbial communities from Vienna, Austria - N-Acetylneuraminic and N-Acetylglucosamine D2O microcosms_March | ecosystem: Host-associated > Mammals > Digestive system > Large... | reverse complement strand
GTAGGTGCCCAGAGGGACGGAATAGCGGTTGCTGTCGTAGATAATTGTGTTGTCCTTGCGCACCGTCCGGCAAATCACCGGGCGCTTCACCTGGTCACAGACCGGCAGGGGCCGCAGGTACTCTCGCTCCTCCTGGAATACCTCCGCCGGAACCAGCTTGGTGGTACCATGCACCTTGGCGTTGGCGGTCCGCTCCAGCCACCCCAGGCAGCTTCCGTTGAGAATACTATCGTCCACATACAGCCGGTGGCTGAGGAAATTCCCCTTGATGTACTTCACCACATTCTCAATTTTTCCTTTGCTCTCCGGGTCCGCCCCACGGCACATACGGATGGACAACCCGCATTCCTGCCGGAACTTTTCAAACTCATAGGTGTAGATGATGTCCCCGGCATTTTCACTTACGCATACGATGCTGTCCTGGTCGAATACCAGCTCCTCCGGCATCCCGCCCATGTACTGGAAGCAATCATGGCAGATCCGCACAAGGTCTACGCTGGTAAAGGGCCTGCTCTGCTCCTGTGCGTACTTGTACCGCGACCGGGACAGCACAAACGCCGCCACATACACCCTGGTCTGCCCGCCGTCTGCGTTGGGCATCATCTTCTGCCCGAAATCCACCTGCATCTGTTTCCCCATCGGCAGCTCCGGCACCGCCTCATATTCCCGAGGCGCCGCGCTCTTTTTCAGTCCATATTCTTCCCGGAGCTGCTTCACATACCGGGATACCGTCCGTTCGCTCACATCCTCCCGGTAGTGTTCCTTCAGCCAGTCGCACACCTGGGCCGCTGTCAGGTCTGGAAATTCCCGCAGCCACCCTATGATCTGTGCTTGGTACTTGTCCAGATACTGCATCCGGCAGACTGTGCTGCTCATTTCCTCGTACTCGTCTACCGGCATTTCCCAATACCGCTTTACTGTCTTGCGGTTGATTCCAAGCCGCCGCGCCACTTGCCGCTGGCTGAATCCCGCCGAACGAAATTGCTGAATCTTGCTGTACACGTGATACCCCTTCATTCCTTTCTGGCCTCCATCCGGATGAGTGTCCTCTCATTTTACCAGATGGCTGCCTTCGGCTTCCGTGGTATACTTCGTGGCGGGATTTGGCCCCTTTTGTGGCGAGGATTGGTATCCTTTCAATGGCGAAAATTGGTATACTTTATCTTACCATTTACAGCTTCCTTAAATATCCCGGCAGGCAGAGTGCCTGTCCAAGTTTGAAAGCGTCCATTGCGGTGGGCGCTTTTTACTTTTTCAAGGAGGTTGGAATTTGAAGAAAATGAAGATGACACGCCGCGTATTCGCAGCATTTTTGTCAGTGCTTCTCTGCACGGTCTGTCTGTGCAGCCCGATCGTCTATGCGGCGGCGGAAACCCCGTCGGCTGGTCAGGGTTCCCCACCGCCTGCTGCTGAACAGGGCAGAGGGAGCGGAACCCTCGGACGTGCTTTCAGAAACGGGCAAGGAACCTGTGCGGACGGACGCGGACGAGCCGGAACCGGAGTCTCTGAGCGAGACAGCGCAGACGTTTGTGGACGCCGTTGCGGCCATTGACCGCGAGATGGTTTTGACTACGGCCAACGTTTGGGGGCTTGCCCATAAGGCGTGGCTGCAAGACCAGGCCAACCCCGATCTGACCGCTGCGCTGGATGCGGCCACAGCGGCGTCGGACGAGACAGCGGCTGGTCTGTATGCTGCTGAGGATCTGTTCTATGCGATCCCCGAAGATGAGCAGGAAAACGAAGCAGTACAGGCAGCGTACCTGTCTCTCATGTCCCTTGTGACCGCCATGCACGTTGCAATGGAGGATCCGACCACGCCCTCTGCGCCCGCCGATCCCGGCACGGATGGCGGGGACGAACCGCCCGCTGGGCCGGATGGGGACGAGATCGCCGGCATCCTGTACGGCGACCTGCCGGACGCGCCCACCGGCTACTATATGGGCCGGTATGGCCTGCCCGTAGCAACCGGCGAGACCAAGATCGGCATCGGAGAATGGACTGGCGAAATGCTGACCGATGGCTTCGGCCGCATGGACGAGGACGCGCTGAACACCGGCAACGCCAGTATTATGGTTCCCATGCAGCCCGGCGAGGGATATGTCATTGTGCCTGTTCTGGTGCAGGTAGAATACCCGGCCAACGGCAGCAGCTCCCGTGTGATCCTACCGGACAATGTGACCCTGCTCAGCGCGGACGGCGGCGGCCGGGCAGCGAGCGCAGAAGAAGCTGCCAGCGTTTTGAACAGCACATACACTGAGTCCTCTGCGGCAGCGGCCGGCATCTTGTTGCAGGCCAGCGGGGACTTTACTGTGCAGTTTGTATATGAGGCACCGGACAGCCCCGTGTTGAAAAAGAGTCTAACCGTCCATGTGGACAGCTCTGCCACCACAAGCCCTGCCCTGTACGGCATGAGTAGTGTTACCTATGCAGAGCGTCCCACACCCTCTGCGACCAGCGGCAGGATCACGCGGGCAGAAAAGATAAATGGCACCTGGCTCATCTGGTTCAACGGAGAGCCGGCTTACTGTTGTTCGCATGGTCTAAAAGGTTCCCCAAACGGCTGCCCGTCCTATTCCTACAGCCATACATCCCTCGTGACTGCCGATCAGGTGACCCCCGGCGACCATTATTCAAACCAGGTCAATATCTGGGGCGGGCTGGGCCAGCTCTCGCTTGGTCTCTTGAGTGCAGACGCAGCGACCTTTGCGGCACAGAGTACGGACGAGGCTGCGACCGTCTGCTATGACGATGCCCAGCAGTGGGTCATGGAGCATTACCCGGACAGCGTCGCCGCGCAGGCATATAGTACCGCCCTTGACCGGCTTGCAAGCGGCGCTGTTTCATACGCCACCGACTCGGACTATTACACCTATATCTACCAGCCGCCGGTCGGGGGCTGGCAGACGGTGGCGGTCATTGGCCCGGCCACCGGCAGCATCGACCCGGATGTGCCGGGCGTTACGCCGGAATACTATGCCGATTGGAGCGCCCCGGCGCAGACGGTCTTGGGCAGCTTTGATTTTTCATATACGGTCAACGCGGATAAAAAGCAGCTGGAGACCAGCGAAAAGGTGGATGGCGCGGTGATCGAGATCGAGCCGCTGGTCAAATCCGGCAGCATTGACGGCGGCAGTTGGGCCATCTCGCCCGCGGCCGCGCAGACGGTAACCACCAGCGGCCACACGATGGATGACAACTACCATCTTAACGGCGGCGATGCCACCGCCGCGTGGAGCCTGCACTATGCCGTGAGCAAGACCAGCGGCACTCGCAGCGGTTCGGCCGGGCCGTATTCCTCTCAAAGTGAAGCGGATGCCGCCGCCAACAGCGCCCGCGAGAACACCATCCGGGAACTGCGCGGTGAAGCCCAGGCCATGGTAAATGCGGCGATCTCGTCAGCCAAAAACCAGCTTTCCAGCCTCCAATTCAGCTTTGTTGAAACGGGTGTGCCGTATGGATTTGAGCTGTTTGCGGGCGAACTGGGCAGCAGCCAGACGATCTCTGTGCCTGCCAATATCAGCAAAGATTATATCGTGCTCAACGATGAGTGGAGTTTGCAGATCAAGATCAAAAAGATGGACAGCGAGACCGGCAATCAGATCGCGGCGGATGCGGAGTTTGCCGTGTTTGAATGGGATACGGTCACGCAGCAATATATTCCGTTTGGCGGCTACAATCAGTACTCGGTTGAGCGGCAGGAGGACGGCACCTACTCCGTGGTCAATCACAGCCCGTATGCTGCCGATAACGGGCAGGCGGCGCATACCCTCTATTACACTCAGCGTAATGAGGGCAAGTTTATTCTGGTCGAGATTACCGCTCCCAGCGGCTACTTTGGTGACTGGAGCGACCCAGACCATCCCGGCATCGCGGGCACCCCGCTGGGCAAGCGGGCTTACTACATTGAGACCACGACTGAAAATGACGGCAGCACTATCTGGCTGGACAATGCGGACTACAGCGCCGACATCGCCACCAGCTACACCGGCGGCACCAAGCTGCTGACCGCGGATGGCGTTGAGACGACCGTCACCATTTATAAGGCCAGCGATGCCCTAGCCGCCGAGATACAGTACAAGGACGCTGCCCGCACTTATAACACCGATGCCAGCGGTACAGCGGCGAATGAAAACAGCTACACCATGCTGCCCAGAGAGAGTGTACTGCAAAACGACCGTGTACTGGGTGAGATCAGCCTGAGCAAGGTCGATCTGGACGCCATGCGGTATATAGCGGGCCGGGATGTAGCTGGCAGCAATCTGGCCAGCGGGCAGGCCCACGGCGATGCCAGCCTTGAGGGCGCGGTGTATGACCTGTATGCGGCCGCCGACATCCACCACCCGGACGGTGTTTCCGGCATTGTGGATTACAGCCGCATTCTGGACAAGGACGGCAACCCCATCTGGCACACCACCATGCGGGATAATGTTGGCCAGTGGGTCAGCGACTATCTGCCTGTTTTGGCAAAAGACCATCTGGTGGCAAGCGCCGAGATCAAGGGCGGCTGGCTGACCTTTTCAAACCTGTATTTGGGCGATTACTATATTGTAGAGCGCAGCATAGGGGTCATCATCCCGGTAAAAGACGGGGCCTTTGTCCTGTCTGATACCTACCCCACCATTGATACCAAAACCAAGCAGCCTACCGGCAGTGAGCTGCCCCTTGCAGTGGACGCGCAGGGCCGGTATACCGACTATGTGTATCGCAACCAATGGTCGAACATCGGGCAGGGCAAGACGCTGGACGGTGCTCGAACCTATGACGGCTACTATGAGAGCTATGCCAAAGGCTACCTCTGCGATGAGCATACCTACTATATCTCGCCCAGCTATACGGATGAGGGCTGGTATATTGAGAAAACCACATTTGAGGATAACCGCCAGGCCGAGGACAAGCAGCGGGACAAAACCGATTACCCTGCAAACTACCACATCCACCGGGACAATGTTCTTACAGAGAGTTCGGATCAGGTGATGAAAGGCAATCTGGAAATTTCCAAGCATATTTCGTCCACCGGCTCCTCGGATGGCATCGACCTTGAGGGCGCAGGCTTCACGGTCTATCTCATTTCGGACCTGTCCAAAGCCAGCGAGTTTGCTACCACCCGCAGCGGCCAGTATATCCTCTCCAGCATTCTGGCGGCCTACATCGATCCCAAGTACGATGAGAGCCATCCGAAATATGACTTCTCGGATGAAACCAAAGCCATTGCCAAAACGTATATACTGGATGCGGAAGAAGTGGCTGCCTATAATGCGACCTTGAGCGCCGCCGGGGACAACCGCAACGGCAGCGGCGAGGGCTGGGTGCCCACCGGTCGATCCAATGAGCACCAGCTCAGTGAGGTGTTCAGCAATGACACTGGCACGATCCGAATTGAGGGCTTGCCGTATGGGCAGTATTTGATCGTTGAAACCACGACCCCGGCCGACCACTGGCAGGCCGAACCGTTTATCCTGACGGTTGACCCGACAGATGACCGCAACCCGCAATCCAAGATGGCACACCCCAAGGATGCGGCGCAGACGGCCTCCGGCAGCTACCAGAAGTTCACCATTCTGGACGAGGAAGTGGAAGCCTATCTGCGGGTGACCAAAATGGACGCCGAGACCGGCAAGCCTGTCCTGCTGGCAAATACCGCATTCCAGATCTACTGGCTGGACGAGCAGGGCAGCCACATTCTCGACAAAAACGGCGATGCCAAGCTGGTCACCATGACCGACACGACCAATGGCCTCTTGAGCAAGACGGTGGATACTTTCTATACCAATGCGGATGGTGTTTTGACCCTGCCCGAAAAGCTGCCGGTTGGGCGTTACCGTCTGGTGGAAATCACAGGCCCGAACGGTTTTTACAACGAGTGGGCGGATACCGCCGCTTATGATGAGAGTGGCCGCCTCCAGCGGGACGATGCAGGGGCTTTTATGGACGGGCACGGCTATGTTGACTTCATCGTATCGACTGACCGCATCTACAACGCGACCGGCGATGACAGCGAGGATGCGCAGGACATCCTTGTGATCGATGAACGCTACGCCAACCGCGAAACCCTGGGCCACCTGACTATCCGCAAAACCGGCGAGGTGTTGGTGGACTATGTGGACGGCCGGTTTGTGTATGAGGAAAGGCCCATTGCCAATGCCGGGTTTACCATTACCGCAGCCGAGGACATCTGCACCCAAGATCGGCAGGTAAACGCAGATGGCGGCCACACCCTCTGGTACGCTAAAGGGGATGTGGTGGCGGTCGTGCGCACCGGCGATGGCGCCAGCAGCATTGCCGCCTTTGCGCCGGGACGGACGCAGGCGACCTACGACTTCCTGACCGTGATGCATAACGAGGTTGGAGAAGTGACCGTGACCCTGCCGCTGGGCCGCTACCGTGTTGAGGAGACAGGCGCACCGTATGGCTTCACCGGCACCACGCAGAGCTATGACGTGGCCTTTGTGTGGGAGGGCCAGACCCATGAGGTAGTGCTGGCAAAGGAGATCGTCAGCCATAACCCGGACGGTACCACCAGCACCGCCCTGTTCGGCATTCCCGACATCCGGGCGGCCGGCGCGTCTGTGCTTGAGCGGCAGGTGCTCAAATTTCACAACGAGCGGGAAAAGGCCGAGGTAAAAGTCACCAAACTGGACAGCAAGACCAATGTGACGCTGGCTGGGGCTGTCTTTGGCCTATTTTCCTGCGATGATATTTACAGCGCGGACGGCAAGCTGCTTGTCCAGGCCGGGAAGCAGATCGCGGCCTCCGCACCGTCTGATGCGCAGGGCCTCGCCGCCTTTGACTGCGACCTGCCCATCCGGGGTGAGATGTACGGCATGAGCGAAAGCAATAATTCAATAACCAACAGCGGTAATTATTTCATGCGGGAAATCACCGCCCCCGCCGGTTACTACCTAAACGATGAGCCGATGCCCATCTCTTTCACCTATGATGGCGCGGCAAATCAAACACTGGAGGCCACCTGCAAAAACGATGGCACCTCTGTCTTTATCAGCAAACGTCAGTTGACCGGCAGTGACGAGCTGCCCAGCGCTGTCCTGCGGATCCTGGACAAGGACGGCAAGGTCGTGCGCGAATGGGTCAGCGGGACCGAGTCGCAGCGGATCACCGGCCTGCATACGGACGAGGTGTATACCCTTGTGGAGCAGACCGCGCCCAACGGCTATGCCATTGCCGAGAGCATCCGGTTCAAACTGGTGCAAAAGACAGACGAGAGCGGAAATCTTCTGCACGAGAATGATGTTTACCTCTGCACCGGCAAGGACTGGCTTGTCTTTGACCATTGGGAACTCATCGAGGACGGCACCGTAGTCATGCGGGACGCCCCCGCTCCCGGGCAGCCGGATCAGCCCCAGCCCGCACAAGCCCCCGCGCCGCAGACGGGCGATGCCTCGCATCCGGTTTTGTTTGCGTCGATCCTCGGCGCATCCCTGCTGGCCCTGGCTGCGTTGGTCTGGTACTGGAAAAAGCGGCGGCGCTGATTCTGATACAGCGGCTTCAGCCGGAGCCCACGCGCAAAAATCTCTGGTTGGGGCCCGCTTTGCAGAGAGCGGCCGGTCGCCCAAACAGGGCGCCGGCCTTTTCTTTGCGCAGTTTTACTTTGAATCTAATATACGGAAGGAGCATTCATGCCCGAAACCCTCAAACACTTTTTCAGGTTTTTCTGTTTTGGCGCGGCAGCCGGCTTTTGCATCCTGACCGCGCTGTTGTCCTCCGTCTATCTTCTACGGCTTTACCGCAGCTCCAAACAGGCCGCCGCCCTTGGCACAAGGTTAGAGGCGGCGGCCGTTTGTCTGCCGGCAAACGGTATGGGAAGTCTGCCGTCCATCGACTGGCAGGCTCTCACCGCAAGCTGCCCGGACGCCGTTGGCTGGCTCTGGTGTCCCAAAACGCGCCTTGACTATCCCATCGTACAGGGCGCAGACAACGACTACTACCTCACCCACATGGCGGATCAAACGCCGGATCACCACGGCGCGGTCTTTCTTGATTTTCGCGCCAGCCCGCAGCTTGCGGACCGGCATACCCTGCTCTACGGCCACAATATGACCGACGGCAGTATGTTCCACGACCTGCTGAACTGGAAAGACGCGGAATACCTTGCAGCCCATCCCTGCCTTTACATCCTAACCCCCGCCGCCGCATACGAGGTGCGGGTGTTCAGCGGCTATGAGACAGCCCCGGACAGCGATGCCTACCGCACCAGTTTTACCGGGCGTGACTTTATCGAATGGCAGGATGCTATCTGCCGGCGCTCGGTGTTTCCTGTGCCAGACAGCGCGGACACTGCCGAGCGGGTGGTGACCTTGAGTACCTGCACCGACTCCGCGCACCGGTTTGTCCTGCATGGCACAATGGAGCTATACGCCAACTCATGACCTGTTATTAAGGGATGCGTTTCTAAGGATTTTGTGACATTCCAAACGAAATTGTGGTATAATTTTTTGGGGTGATCAGAATGGCGGATTTGAATGCAAAGGAATATGCGCGATTTGAGGATATTAAACATACCACCAAGGACGGTTGCGAATTTTGGTATGCACGGGAACTGTCTCAAACATTGGAATATACAGAATGGCGCAATTTTAGCAAGGTCATTGATAAGGCAATGCTGGCCTGTAAAAACAGCGGATTCTCTTTTGCCGACCATTTTGTTGAGGTCAACAAAATGGTTGAATTGGGCAGTGGCAGCAAACGAAACATCAAGGAATATATGCTTTCCCGCTATGCCTGTTACCTGATCGTGCAGAATGGTGACCCACGCAAAGAGGTCATTGCATTGGGACAGACTTATTTTGCGCTCCAGACTCGCCGGCAAGAAATCGCAGATGCGTTCAATCAGTTGGACGAGGACAACAAGCGGCTGGTGATTCGGGGTGAAGTCAAAAGTTGGAATTCCATGCTTGCAGAGGCTGCCCATCGGGCTGGAATCACAGAACAGGTCGAATACGCTGAGTTTCAAAATGCTGGTTATATGGGGTTGTATGGCGGCCTTCGTGTTGCAGACATCCATGCCCGCAAGGGCCTCACCTCTGAACAAAAAATTTTAGACCATATGGGCAGTGAGGAACTGGGCGCAAATTTATTTCGTATTACGCAAACCGAGGCAAAAATGCGCCGTGACGCACCACAGGGATTAGACGAGGCCAGTGAGCTCCACTTTACCGTAGGGAAAGAGGTCCGTCAGACAATCAAAAAGATCGGCGGAACCATGCCTGAAAATCTGCCCACTCCAGAAAAGAGCATTTCGCAGATCGAAAAGGAGCAGCTGAAGCGACTGAAAAAAGATCAAAAAAAGCTGATGACAGATGAATAAAGAAAAGAGCCGCTTGCATGATGCAGGCGGTTTTTCATTCAAGGAAAGATCGATCAGCCGGTCGGTTCCCCTGTTGCATCTTTGGTTTGAGGTAGATAAAGCCGATGGCTGGCTGCGAATGGTTTCAATCAAATTATATTTTGTAGTAGAAGGAGGTGTCCCATGGGCATCTTAGACGGCATAGTGGAATGGCTTGCCGAGCAGGTCATGTACGCCCTTGATCTCGTTTCCACCTCGGTGCTGGGCGCGCTGGGCTGCGATATGTCCGCTTTCCTGCGCTACTTTCCGGCGGCCAAAACCCTGTACGGCGTCTTTGTGGCGCTTGCCATCGGCCTGATCCTGCTGAACTGGGTCTGGCAGCTGTTCCGCAATTTTGGCCTTGGGGTAGGGACCGAGGCCGAGGACCCCGTCAAGCTGAGCCTGCGCTCGGTGCTGTTCCTCCTGCTGGTCTGGTTTTCGGACGATATTGTCAACATTGTCCTGAAGATCGGCGGCACCCCCTACGGCTGGATCATGGGCGCGGGCTTGCCCGCGGTGCGCTTTGCGAACTTCAACTCGGTCATGCTCACGATCCTCGGCGTCTGCGCCAACGGCGCGGTGGCCCTGATCGCCCTGATCCTGGTGCTGATCCTGGCCTGGAACTACCTCAAGCTATTGCTGGAGGCTGCCGAGCGGTATGTGCTGCTGGGGGTTCTGGTGTTCACCGCGCCGGTGGCTTTCGCTATGGGCGCGTCCCAGTCTACGGGCAGCATCTTCCGATCCTGG
>Ga0137306_104179_pt1 | contig 10090 bp, 11 predicted proteins | sample Inofroosms_March_FD_97187 | JGI IMG/M metagenome (GOLD analysis project Ga0137306, IMG submission 97187) | Mouse cecal microbial communities from Vienna, Austria - N-Acetylneuraminic and N-Acetylglucosamine D2O microcosms_March | ecosystem: Host-associated > Mammals > Digestive system > Large... | reverse complement strand
GACATTGACAATCAAGGTACTGTTTTTTATTTTTGTAAGTATTAAAAAAAATACTACTACTAAAAAAAGACAGTACTTGAAGTACACAGAGTATTGAGTTATTTTAATCACAGAATAAAAAAGAAAAGGAGCGATAAACTATGCACTTTACAGGAACTATATGGCGGCCACCTTATGAAGCAACCTCATTCCTTTTGCAGGCGACAGCCGGCTGCACTCATCACCAATGCAAATTCTGTACCCTATACGCTGATTTACCATTTTCCTTTCAGATGTCTCCTCTCGTCCACATAGAAGAGGATTTGAAAGAAGCCAAAAAGCAGATAGAGCTTTGGAAAAATATCCAGATATCACGGACGTTTCTGACTGGAGCAAATCCCTTTGTATTGAAATTTTCAAGGCTGATGGAAATTGCTGATCTCATAAAGAAATACCTTCCAGATAATAAAACCATCGGCTGCTTTTCTAGAATAACCGATATCGCCCTAAAGACAGATGAGGAACTGTCCGCATTGGCAGACAAGGGCTATGATCGCTTAACCATTGGCATCGAAACCGGTGATGATGATGCCTTAACCTTTATGCACAAAGGATATCTTTCCACTGATATTCTCATCCAATGCCAGCGGCTTGATCAAGCAGGGATCGGTTATCACTTTTTTTATCTTGCTGGTATTTCCGGCGCAGAAAAAGGGCGAAAAGGGGCGGCAACAACTGCCCAGATATGCAACCAGCTTCACCCTCAAATCATAGGAGCAAACATGTTGACCATTTATCCAAATTCAAAACTTTATGAAGAAATAAAAAAAGGAAACTGGCAAGAAGAATCAGAAATGGAAAAATATGAGGAGCTGAAAACTCTGGTCGAAAGCTTAAATATCCCCGTCTGGTTTGGTGCGTTGGGTGCCTCCAATCCCATACCCATTCAGGGCACATTGCCTAGAGATAAAAAGAAAGTTTTATCCCTTTTAGATGAGATTTTAGAAAAGATAAGCGAGGAAGAACTGCGAACCTATCGCAAAAATCTACGCCATTTATAGGAAATCATTTCCAATCGTGAACTTCCCTTGTTCCTGTTCTTCCTTTTTCTGCAAAATTTGCAGTACTGTCATGGCCTCCACACCCTTTTCCCGACTTCTTCTCTATCGCCTCTGATGAAATCGTCTACAAAAACGCCTGCTCCATAATTTTTACTGGGGTAGGCTTGCTAGAAATACTCTCTCAACTCTCATTTTTATACAGTGTATAATAATCAGAATCCAGATTCTCTATCATCTGATGAAACCATCTTTTTGTGTCATCAAGCGCACGATTGTAGATAATTGGCGCCATTTTCTCTTCAAATAATTCCAAAATCTGTATCTGCTCAATCATCCCGATTTCTTCTCCCCGCACATCCAGATAAAATGCTTTTATTTCCTCTTTCAATTTGTCCTTCTGGATATCGGACAACTTAATTTGAGACAAATTTCTTCCCTTTTTCATAAAGGCGCCTCCTTTTCCCTGTCATATCCATCACCGTCATTTTCAAAACCGTAGTAATTCCAATCATATCTGTATTAAATGGAAAATCTTCCGCATGGTATTGCCGCATCAAAATCTTCAACGCCTCATATTTTTCTTCCTCTTTTACGATTTCTATGGTTCCATGACCAATCACACTTGCATAGCCCATGGTACAATCCATTTGTTCCTCATAAAGAACTAACTTATGATCACAATCCATTTCAAAAGTTGCTCGATTATCCTTGGCAATCAAATCCAATTTCTTACCTTCCCTGGCAGCATGAAAATAGAAAAAGACCTGCTCTCCCTGTACCTCTAACCCGAAATTAAGAGGAACAATATAGGGAAAATCTTCATCATTTAAGGCGATTCTACACACATCACACGTTTTGATAATCTCAATCATTTCATTAAAATTTGTAATTTCTCTATCTTTTCTTCTCATAATTTTCCCCTTATTTATCATATTCGATTTCTTCTTTTTCCTCATCTTCTACGGAAAAATCACCCTTAAAAAATCATTGATAAGAACAATCAGCAAGGATCCTCGTTTCTATTAAATCTAACCCACCACCTACTACAACGCCTACTCCCGGAATAAGCTTTCCTAAAATACGCATCTGTACATATAATACGCTGCCACCATTGCTCTACATGCTTATTTCCATATTTTCTTGTCAATATCAACAGCCACTTCTGCTACGATCCCATATCCTTCCTGAAGCCATTTACTCAAGATTTCCAAAAAAGCTTTCATAAAAAGCAACGTCATACCCCGTTCCCGCACCATCCGAAAAATATTCTCCCTCTAGAATGGCAAAGTTGAAAGCATCTGCACATCCGTTTTCATCCATCATATTGACATCCACAATGGCACTTAGAGAATGGTCCGTATAGGAAATCATCTCTTCTATCATTTGCCGCACTTTTCTTTCTGTTTCCTGGCGCTGCCGTACTCTTTCCTGCTCTCTATCACTTCCATAGTCCACATAGAGAGTCATGTGCAAACTATAAGGAAATTTTTTAAAAACTTCCTGGTATTGCAACCGGGAAAAATCAATGTTTTCTGTCAAAGAATACTCCCACATTCGATCAAACATAGCCGAAGCTTCCAACACATTCTGAGAGATAAAGGAGGCATATTCCTTAAAATAAAGTCTGCTATCATTTTTCCGAACTCCAGATATACCGGCAATCGTTTTATCCCAGAACTTTTTTTTGTAAAATTCTTCTGTCAGATCGGAAAAATATCTTTCCACAAAGCATTCTATCTCTGCTTTATTTAATTGATAGCAGCGATTATCAAATACAAATGTACAGTCCTGCCCTTCGACATTTTTATAGAAAAGTGTCCATTCTATGTAGTGCACAATGACATTCTTTTGATCGCATTCATCAAAATAACAATGCTCCTTCTCCACCCCCTCAGACAGCACAGAACCCTCCCCAAAACAATCTTTAAGCATCCTTTTCCCTGCTTCTGGCACATCCTCATCGTAGCAGATTTTCTCATTCCCTAGCGGCAATGCCAGGAGTAATGCTCCAGGAAACCAGGAAAATGGGAGAAAGAAAGAATGAAACAACAAATATCCAACAAGAAAAATTCCGGCAATCAGTATCCGCCCCTTATTTTCTATTTTCTTTAAGAATACTAATAAAAGAACACAAAAAACCACAAAAAAAACATACACGAAAATAAACATACATCATTCCTTCGTATCAAAGCAATCCCAGTGCTCTACACATAATTCCAGAACAAACAACCAGCGGCGAAAAATTCCTTCTTATCAGCAGATATCCCACAGCAACCATTCCGATTATCAATATCTGCCTTTTATCTTCCACATTCCATGAGAATACAATCAATAAAATGCAAAGAATTACACTATAAATAGACATAACAAATAACATCCTTTTTTCCTCCTATTCTTCCAAATGTTCTCTCATATTCTGCAATATCTCTGGCGAATGCCCATTCCAATCAATCCCCTCCCCAACAATCTTCAAAGGCGACTGTGTACGATAAAACTTTGTTGGATTGCCGGGAAATTCTGTCAAAACCTTTCCTATTTTCTCAGATTCCCTTTTCTTATATTTTCCTGAATGATTTCGTCTGCTGCCTGGTACAATCTTTCTGAACCTAATTTTGTCTTTTTATGCCTTCCATATACCTGTTTGGAAGTAACCTTATGTTCCTTCCAATCTCCCCCGTTGTTACTATGGTTCAGCAACAATGGCTGTAGATTATCCATTGCATGTGCAAATCTTGCCTCTGCCGTCCGATTCTCCTCAAACTCATCAAACAGGGATATCAGCTCTTGCTTTTGATCTTCTGGTAAAATAGAATATATTTTTTCCTTTGCCGCATCCTCTCTCTGTTTTTGCGTCTTTCGATTTTCCTCATCGTATGCATAGGTATCACCGGACTCTATCTCCACAATATCATGAATTAGACACAAAATCATCACTCTGGCAATATCAATTTTCTCATTCGCATATTCTCTCAAAAGATAAGCCATCACCGCCATATGCCAGGCATGCTCTGCGTCATTTTCCTTTCTCCCATAACCAGATAAATGCGTCTGGCGGAAAATATTTTTTTCCTTGTCGATCTCCAGTGCAAATTCCAGTTGTTTTTTTAGCCTTTGTTCCATAAAACCATATCTCCTCTTTCCCTTTATACTCTCCCCAGACCATGTTTTTTACTTCTTCCCAATCCGATTGGCTAAGCAGCTATAAAATCATTTTTTCCTCCTCGACTTTTACTACTCCAACAACGTAACCCAGTTGTCGGATCGGTACGCTTCCAAACACATGCGTATTTGCTCTTCATTATTTTTTTCCTCAGCCAAAGTTGGCAATTCTTCCATTCCAAAATACCGGCTTTCCGTGGTTTCTATATTTTTCTCAAAAATTCTTTTCCATTCCTCTTTCAAAAACTCATACCGACGCCGCTTCTCTTCCTTTGCCAAGTGTACCTCGCGAAACTGTTCTGGATTATTTTCATAGTTTAACGTTTCCTCTCCGAATTGCTCACTGGTAAGGTCAAACACACAGTCGCCCACAACATTATAGCAATGATAGTTTCCTCCGGGCAGAGGAATTCCGTATACTTTGCCGCCAAATATATCTTGCGCCAGAAATGCTGTGATGGAACACTGGCCTAAAGTCCGGTTTTCTTTGCTCCATTTTTCTCGCAATCTAGGCGCACAGGTATATTCGCACCAAATATTTGAAAGTGCATCGTATAGCTTACAGGGAGTCCAAGTTTCCCCATATTCGTTGGTAATTGCTGGAACATCCCCATGATTCCAACCATAAAATGCGTAAGCCATTTTCTCCTCCAATCGTTTCAAAAGAATGATTCCCTATCGCTCAACTATCCTTCCCGCATAATTCCCATACGATAGCGGCAAACACTTCAATCCCTTCCACCAATACTTTTTCATCAAAATCAAAAGCCGTGGTATGCTGGGCGGAAGCCATCGGCGTCATGGAACGCATGTAAGTGGCCTTCCCTCCATGCTCTTGAACTCGGTTCATCATCAGAGAAATGTCCTCACTTCCCCAATTTCTAGCATTCCGGCAACTACTGACACGCAAATGAGGAAGTTCTTTCTCCACAATTCCTGCAATCTGTTCCAGAAAATCCTCATCGCTGTGCTGGGATTCTGCGCCTCCCTGAAGTACCATGTCACAAGTACATCCATTCATCTGAGCCGCTCCGTTGCAGATCCGTACGGCTTCCTGATCCATATAGCGATTAATTTCTGTAGTCTCCCCCCGCACTTCAAATTGAATCACAGCATGATTAGGAACCACATTTCTTCCGGTTCCTCCCTGAATCGTACCTACATTTACCCGTGAAATTCCACCACTATGTCTGGGAATCGCCGTCAAATTCAAAACTGCATTGGCAGCCGCCACAATAGCACTTTTCCCTTTTTCCGGAAATCCTCCTGCATGGGCGGCGTCACCATAAAAATGGGCATCATACTTACTAGTGGCAAGAGAGCCCCAGGTTCCTGGCGTCACATCGCCATCATCTAACTCTTCTGTAGGCGCGATGTGAGTTCCCACAAAGTAATCCACATCATCCAGATGGCCATGCGCTACGATAGCTCTGGCTCCCTTGGCTCCTTCTTCCCCTGGCTGAAAAATCAGCTTGATCGTTCCATGTAGTTCCTTTTTTAATTTCACCAGAACCTCTGCCACACCAAGACCAATGGCGCCATGTCCATCATGGCCACAGGCATGCATGGCGCCTCTGTTTACGGAAGAAAATCCTTCTCGGTAAGGTCTGTGAAATTCTTTCTCTTCCTCAATAAGCCCTAGAGCATCAATGTCAAACCGCAGGGCAACCACTGGCCCTGGGCCGCATCGCAAAATTCCCATAACTCCTGTAAAACCTTCCTTCATTTCTTCTGTCAGATAATCCGTTGGCGTTCCCTGCTCACAAACAAGCTCTGCATGAGCCCTCAATTCCTCTAAGGATGGAACTCCCATTCGTGCTTCTTCTAAACACAACGCCTTTCCCGTCACCACCTCATACCCCAATTCTGTCAATATCTTATTAATAATAGCTGAAGTCCTCATCTCCAGCCATGCCGTTTCCGCATACCGGTGAAAATCTCGCCGTCTTGCCCTGCTGACTTGATCCAGAGATTTCGCATACTCTATCATTCGGATGTTCATTTTGCCTTCTCCTTTTTCGGGTTTGATGATCTCTTTTGCCTTGATGGCCTTTTTTGCTCTGCGGTTTGTCATTGGTGAGAGATCTCTTATTTTTGCTTCGCTTTCGTGAACATTATACCACACCCGTTAATTTGAAACAATATTATTCATGGAAGAGTCACAATAACAATGTCATTTATGTAAAAAAACGAGAAAAGCATCCAAGGAAAAGGGGAGAAAAGTAACGGAAAATCATCTGTGATATTTTGACTTTGCAGAGATTTAGAAGTAGCGCATCAACAATCCAACTAATTTTCCCAAAATCAAAAAATTGGTTGAATTTCTCTGTCATTTTGTGTAAACTGAAAGGAGTTACGAAATGTAAAGGGAAAGGACAATCAAAGAAAATGAAAAAGGTAATGAATCAATCAAAACTAAACATGATTTTAAATGGTATTTCTTTAACGTCTCTTTTTTTGATGATTCTTCTTTTGTTTGCCTACGGAAACATAAAGGGGAAATTAAATGCCGCCAATGCAGACAGATTTAATCTGACCTATAATGCCAACCGCTTTATGAACGGTTCTGCCTACCTCACCAACGAGGTGCGGGCTTATGCCTCCACCGGAGAGCAGGTGCACTTTGACAACTATTGGAATGAAATTAATAACTTAAAGAATCGAGATCTCGGCGTTGCCGCTATGCAGGAAATCGGTATCACTGCCAGTGAACAAGCCATGATTGATCAGATGTCCTCTCTTTCCAACAATCTCGTTCCTCTGGAAGAACAAGCTATGGAACAGGTGCAAGCTGGTCAGATGGCAGAGGCTCTGGCCTATGTATACGGCCCGGATTATAGCTCAGTTACCGCAAATATTAATGCCTTAAAAGAACAATTTTTAAACGATCTGGAGACTCGTTCTAAAGCACAAGTTGATAAGTTTACTCTGGAATCCGATATTATTATGGGCATTATTTTCCTCTTCATGATTGTCGTGGGCATTATGCAGTTTTTGGTTATGATAATTACCAAAAAACGAATTCTGAATCCTGTGATCGCAGTCCGCGATCAGATGGGTGAGATTTCCAGAGGCAACCTTTCTGCTCCATTTACATTAGAGCCCGATACTTCTGAGATCGGAATGCTAGTGGCTTCCATCCACGAGACAAAAAAAGAATTAAAAAAATATATTTCTGATATCAACTCCAAACTGACTCAAATGGCGCAAGGACAGATGGACTTGTCCATTGGCAATGATTACCGTGGTGAGTTTCAGCCGATTCAGCTGGCCATGAGTCAGATACTGAATTCTCTCAACCAGGCTTTGTCCCGGATTAATCAGACAGCAGAACAGGTATCCACAGAATCTGAGAAAATGGCTTCGGACTCCCAGACTCTTTCTAATGGTGCAGTGGCTCAGGCATCTGCGGTTGAAGAACTGTCAGCCAGCATTCAGGATCTTTCCGGTCAGGTCAACAGCACCTCCGAAGATGCCGATAATGCCCGCAAATTATCCATTGATACTGCAGCACAGCTAGAAGCCTGCAATCAAAAGATGGCGGATCTGACCACTGCTATGGGAGATATCTCCAAAGCTTCCCAGCAAATCAGCGGAATTATCAAAACGATTGAAGATATTTCCTTCCAGACAAATATTCTAGCCCTCAATGCTGCTGTAGAGGCGGCCCGCGCCGGTAGCGCCGGAAAAGGCTTCGCCGTGGTAGCCGACGAGGTACAAAGTCTAGCCAATAAAAGCGCTGAGGCCGCTCAGGATATCACCAATCTAATTCAAAATTCTCTCAGTCTGGTAGAACGTGGAACGGCGCTGTCGGCAGACAGCACCAAAACACTAGATGCCGGAGTCGCCAAGGCCAGGAAGTCCACAGAACTGGTAGAGCGCATCGCCCAGTCTGCCAAAGAACAGGCAGAGTCTCTGACTCAGCTGACTCTAGGTATGGAACAGATATCCGAGGTAGTTCAAACCAATGCCTCTACCGCTGAAAAATCCTCCGACTCCGCCCAAGAACTTCGGCTTCAGGCCGGAGAATTAAAAGAATCCGTTCAGAGATTCCGGCTTCGCAAATAATAAAAAATTCTATAAAAAAGGAATCCTGCTACATAGGATTCTCCGCCTGCGGCGGGTTGCTTTCGCAACAGGATTTCTCACCGCCGCAGTGCGATCCCCTCAGAACAAAAAGTACGACGATCGATTCAGCCATGTATCTTCAGCCAAATCTTCTCTTCTCCCTCAATACCAAATACAACGATAAAATTGTTGCCAATAGATCGCTGATCGGCTGCGCAAAAAACACCCCATTGATCGCTAGAAAAACCGGCAATACATAAATAAACGGCACCAGAAAAACCACTTGTCTAAGCAAAGTAATAACAATTGATGGCCCTGGGCGGTTAATAGACTGAAAAAATGTAGTTGCCAGCATCACAAATCCTAAAACCGGAGTAATACAAAAATTGATTCGCAAACCCGTAATTCCAATCTGAAACATTTCTTCTGTTCCTCCAAAAGCCGCCAGAATCTGTCTTGGAAAAACCAACACAAGGATCCAGATAAAGCAGGTAATACCAACTGAAAAAACTGTGGCCTGAAAAAGCGTAGACATTACTCTTTTATAATTGCCCGATCCATAATTATTTCCCAAAATCGGCTGAATCCCTTGGCTGATACCACTAGCCGGCATGATCACAAAAGTCATGATGCTAGACACTACTGCATAGACACTGATGGCAATATCTCCTCCATACTTTCCTAGCTGGCTGTTGTAGACAAGACTGATAAACCCCATGGCCATCTGCGCCACCCAGAATGCAAAGCCACAAGAAAGGATCTGGAAACAAAATCCCTTTTCCAGACGAAAAATCTCTTTTGAGATACGAACCTGTGTCCGGTTCCCAAATATCAGAAAAGCCCCGAAAAAAGCAGAAGCGACTTGCCCGGCCACGGTTGCCGCCGCTGCCCCCATCACACCCCAATCCAATACAATAATAAACAAGGCATCCAAAATAATATTGGTTACTGCTCCCAATCCCGTCACACACATTCCCAAAACTGGTTTCCCAGAAACTCGGACAAAATCACAAAACAGCTGGGATAATCCTTGAAACAGACATCCAAGCGCTACAATCCGATAATACGCAATCGCATAAGAATAAGCCGTCTGCGTAACTCCAAAAATCTTTAAAAAGAAATCCGGAAAAAGCAATAGCAAAACACTAAGTGCAATCTCAAATCCACAGACCATAACCAAGGCATTTCCAAAAGACCGATTCCCCTTATCCGATTCATTCTGACCAGAAAAAAGGCTAAAAAAAGTAGACCCCCCTGCACTGCACGTCAAAGCAAACGCCATCATCATAAACGATAACGGAAAACAGACTGACAAACCGGCCAAAGCAGACGTACCATTAAAATTTCCTACAAACATCCGGTCTACAATGTTATAAATCGCAGTGATCAAAAGAGAAATTGCCGCTGGAATAGAAAACTTAAGAATCATGGGAAACAACTCCCCATTTAAATAATCAACACTTTTTTTGTTCATAAATAATTCCCCCAAAAAATTAGTTTACTAAGTATTTATTTTAAAATGCAACTGCCCTTTCAGGCAGCCTGCATAAAATATAAATGAATTTCAGGAAACATTCTCCATCATTTTCTCAATGATCCTAAAAAAAATATCCATTTCTTCCTGAGGAATCTCCTTCGTCAACTCCTCCTCCAAATTGATCAGATCCGTAATAACCACATCCTTATACTGTAACGCTTTTTCGCTGACAAGTATCCTTTTTAGCCTCCCATCCTCCGCCATAACCTCCCGGCGAATCAATCCGTCCTGCTCCATCTTTTTGAGAAGCTGCGTTGCCGTCGGAGGGCGCAGACCAAACTCCTCC
>Ga0137306_102428_pt2 | contig 10090 bp, 15 predicted proteins | sample Inofroosms_March_FD_97187 | JGI IMG/M metagenome (GOLD analysis project Ga0137306, IMG submission 97187) | Mouse cecal microbial communities from Vienna, Austria - N-Acetylneuraminic and N-Acetylglucosamine D2O microcosms_March | ecosystem: Host-associated > Mammals > Digestive system > Large... | reverse complement strand
GCTTAAGACCATTGAGGAGCCACCGTCATATGCGGTTTTGATCTTGATCACCGCTAACCCGGACGCGTTTCTGCCTACGATTCTTTCGCGGTGTGTTCAGCTGAAACTGAAGCCTTTGAGGGATTCCATTATTCGAGATTTTCTGACAGATAATCTGTCAGTGCCGGAGATTAAGGCGGATGTTTACGCGGCTTTTGCCAGGGGAAATCTGGGAAGGGCGAAGAAGATGGCTGAGTCGGAGGATTTTCAGCATCTGTATGATGAGCTTTTGTATCTGCTGAAGAATATCCGGGATATGGATATATCAATGCTGTTAAGCAGCATTAAAAAAATGAAGGATGAGGACGCGGACCTTTTTGAGTGTCTGGATTTTATGCAGGTATGGTATCGGGATGTTTTGATGTTTAAGGTGACAAAGGATGCCAACCTGCTGATTTTTAAGGATGAATACAGCGCCATCAATGAGCTGAGCCAGAAGACGGGCTATGATGGTTTTGAGAATATTCTCCAGGCGATTGACAAGGCTAAGGTAAGGCTGGAGGCCAATGTGAATATGGAGCTTGCGCTGGAGCTGATGTTTTTGGTGATGAAGGAGAATTAGAGGTGTTATTTAGACTGGAAGAGAGGAATTGAGATCAGAATGATAGATGTGATTGGAGTCAGGTTCAGGAATGCGGGGAAGATTTATTATTTTGCCCCTGGGAAATATGAGATTGAGGCCGGGCAGCATGTGATTGTGGAGACAGCCAGGGGGATTGAGTACGGGTATGTGGTGCTGGGCTGCAGGGCGGTGGAGGAGTCTAAGGTGATTCAGCCTTTGAAGTCCGTGATCCGCATGGCCTCTAAGGAGGATGAGGAGATTGAGGCTTCCAATAAGAGAAAGGAGAAGGATGCGTTCAAAATCTGTCTGGAGAAGATCCGGAAGCATGATCTGGAGATGAAGCTTATTGATGTGGAGTATACTTTTGACAATAATAAGATTCTGTTTTATTTTACGGCGGACGGGCGGATTGATTTCAGGGAGCTGGTGAAGGATCTGGCGGCTGTGTTTAAGACAAGGATTGAACTGCGGCAGGTGGGTGTGCGGGATGAGACGAAGATCCTTGGAGGTATGGGGATCTGCGGACGGCCTCTGTGCTGCCACTCTTATTTGTCGGAGTTTATTCCAGTGTCCATCAAGATGGCTAAGGAGCAGAATCTTTCTCTGAATCCTACCAAGATTTCCGGTGTGTGCGGCAGGCTGATGTGCTGCCTGAAAAATGAGGAGGAGACCTATGAGTATCTGAACAGCAAGCTTCCGGGGATTGGGGATTATGTGACTACGGATGATAATCTTCGGGGGGAAGTTCACAGCGTCAATGTGCTGCGGCAGCTGGTGAAGGTTGTGGTGACTGTGGACAGGGATGAAAAGGAGATTCAGGAGTATAAGGTGGAACAGCTTCGGTTTAAGCCAAGGAAGAAGAAAGAGAAGGTTCATGTTCAGGATGATGAGCTGAAAAAGCTGGAAGCTTTGGAGAAGAGGGACAGGAAGTCTAAGATTGGGGAAGGGTGAGAATATTATGGATAAGACAGCTACATTAAATCAGATTTCGCTTACAGTAGGTATTCCGTTTGCCATAACATTGCCAAAAGTACCAGATACAGAGAATGCGATTGGACAGTAAAACCGAATTGCTGACAATATATAAAAGTTGGATGTTTTTGCAGAGCGTTTTCGTATTATGGATTTAGAACCTTTACGCTCAATGGGAATCCGAAGGATGCTAGTGGATAATTATCCAGTGTTTTATGTGGTGAGAGATGACAGAGTGATTGTGACTAATGTACTGTGTAGTGGATCGGATATAGTAGAACGATTGAAAAATAGGTTAGTTTAATGGAAAAGATACAGGGTGAAAGTATAGTGAGGCAGTCATCTGTTGAGCTAAAAGAAAATGAGCGGATAGACGACCTTCAGAGAAACGGGTATAAAATCATTCAAAATAGGGACAAGTTCTGTTTTGGCATGGACGCGGTGCTTTTATCCGGATTTGCCCAGGTGAGGCCCGGGGAGCGGGTTATTGATCTGGGGACCGGAACGGGGATCATACCGATCTTGCTGGAAGCCAGGTATGAGGGGGAGAGCTATACAGGGCTGGAGATTCAGGAAGAGATGGCAGAGATGGCGGCCAGAAGCGTGAGACTCAACGGTCTGGAGGATAAGATTAACATTGTAAAGGGGGATATCTGCAGGGCCAGGGAGTTGTTTGGGCTGTCTGTGTTTGATGTGGTGACTTGCAATCCTCCTTATATGAATGATGCCCACGGACTTAAAAACCCGGAACTTCCCAAGGCCATTGCCAGGCATGAGGTATTGTGTACTCTGGAGGATGTGGTCAGGGAAGGAGCCGGGATTTTGAAGCCGGGAGGCCATTTTTTTATGGTTCATCGGCCCCACCGGCTGATTGAGATCATTTCTATGCTGGTTATGTATAAGCTGGAACCGAAGCGGATGAAGATGGTTCATCCCTTTGTGGACAAGGATGCCAATATGGTACTGATTGAGGCGGTGAGAGGCGGGAAGTCTATGATCAAGGTGGAGCCGCCGTTGGTGGTGTACAGGGATGTTGGAGTTTATACGGATGAGATTTATGAGATTTATGGGTATTAGGGACAGGAGGGGCGGCAGTGGAAGGGGAACGTGAAGACGGAATGGGAATGTTATATTTGTGCGCGACCCCGATTGGGAACCTGGAGGATATTTCTTTTCGGGTGGTTCGGACGTTAAGGGAAGTGGATCTGATTGCGGCGGAGGATACCAGACATACGATTAAGCTTTTGAATCATTTTGAGATAAAGACTCCTATGACCAGTTATCATGAATATAATAAGGTTGACAAGGCCAGGTATCTGGTGGAGAAGATGAGAGAGGGAACTCATGTGGCCCTTGTGACGGACGCGGGGACTCCGGGGATTTCGGATCCTGGTGAGGAGCTGGTGAGGCAGTGTTATGAGGCGGAGATTCCTGTGACTTCTCTTCCCGGACCTGCGGCCTGTGTGGTGGCGCTGACATTGTCCGGGATGAGTACCAGGAGATTTTGTTTTGAGGCGTTTCTCCCTTCGGATAAGAAGGAGAAGCAGAGGATTCTGGAGGAACTTAAGGGGGAGACCAGGACGATCATCTTGTATGAGGCTCCTCACCGGCTTGTCAGGACTTTGGGGGAGATTCGGGAGGTTCTGGGGGATCGGCGGATCACGCTTTGCAGGGAACTGACTAAAAAGTATGAGGAGGCGTGGCAGACTACGATTGGAGAGGCGCTTGCCAGGTATGAGTCAGAGGAGCCTAAGGGTGAGTGTGTGCTGGTGATTGAGGGAAAGAGTTTTCTGGAGAAGGAGGAGGAGAGGAAGCAGATTTGGGAGGAGATGTGCGTTGAGGAGCATGTGGCTTATTATGAGAACACAGGGGTGGAGCGGAAAGAGGCTATGCGGATGGCGGCTAAGGATCGGGGGATTAGTAAGAGGGATGTGTATCAGAAGTTGATGGGGAAGTGACAGCGGTATCCATATGATTGGATGGGATTGCAAATGCTATTTCTGATTGCTGTGAACCTCAGTACCTGCATTTCCAAGTTTGCCATATTCCTTCATAAAAATGGACAGGATGCCCTGCTTGTGGGAATGGAGCATTACTATGATCCCAATGATTTCAACCGGATCTTCTATTATAGTGACAGCAGCAAAACCGATGACCACCTGGCTGATATCCTGAAAGATGCTGATAAACTGTTGGAGATGTGCGGTCAGGACTTCGATGAGGTTACAGAATATCAGCTTTTGGTGCGATGCCTTTCCGAGCAGACCGTTATCCAGGATGCGGCGCGCCGTCTCAAAGAAAAAGGAGAAGGAGGAATGGATTCATCTATGATGCAGAATCCTTCCGACCCAGACGCAACCTTCTGCAAAAAAGCTGGAAAAGAATATCGGGGATACGCAGCAAATGTCGAAGAATCCGTAGGTAAAAACGGTTCTATAGTTACTGACTATCAATTTGAGCAAAACACCTATTCCGACAGCCAGTTTCTTCTTAAATATCAGCTTAAACAGTAGCTTTTCGCGTTTCGGCGGAGATGTGGCCGTTGGGGCCATGACCATTATTTCTTCATGCAGCCAGTTGGTGACTCTGCCTTTGCAGGGAATCTGTCAGGGCGGGCAGCCGATTATGAGCTATAATTTTGGGGCTGGCAAAAAGGACCGGGTGAAGCAGTCGTTTGCGTGCCAGTTTTTGGCTTGTACGGGATATGCCACATTGCTGTGGGTTCTCTTTCTTATGATTCCCAGGGTATTTGCCAATATTTTCAGCAGCGATTCTTCTCTGGTGGATTTTACGGTATGGGCTATGAGAAGCTATATGGCTGGAATCTTTTCCACAGGGGTACAGATTTCCTACCAGCATACCTTTATGGCTCTGGGGCAGGCTAAGATCAGTTTGATTATGGCGTGTCTTAGAAAACTGGTGCTTCTGATTCCGTTGATTTTTGTTTTTCCCATGATTCTTTCCAATAAGGTGTTTGGCGTCTTTGTGGCGGAACCGGTCAGTAATATTCTGGCGGCGTCGGTTACGGCATTTATGCTGTTTTCGCGGCTCAACAGGATATTGGACCAGGGGGTTAAGGTTTAAAACAGGGAAGATAAAAAAGAAAAAGCCTGTAAATTTCCGGTGGCGGGATTTACAGGCTTTTTTATTTTGTTGGGGATAAAGATGAGGGATTTTTGACCCGTCATATATCTGTCATTTTAGGTATTTGGCGTGTGTTATGATTGCCATGTGCGGCGAAGATGTGGCGGAGATTAGGGGTAGTCGTTAAGGGAGATTTGCGCATTTACTGTGCTGACCGTACAACCCTATGCCGTTTTGGGAAACGAAGCGACAGCGGACATCCAGTGCATGGCGAAGTGATTTTCATGGCCAGATAGGTAACCATTCAAGGATTATCTGAACGGTTGACTTTGTGGAAAAATGATGGGGAACAGGAGGAAATTCAATGAAGGAAAACCAAGGTTTACGTGCGGAATTTAATATTTATGACTGGATTCTGTCTAAGGAAATTCGGGAGTATTGGAAGAAAAAGCCTCCTTTGCCTCCAGGGGAACAGGCGCAAATTATTTTCACGGCTTACAGGCCCATAGAGGATAAGCTGCAGGCGCTTATGGAGATTTTGGAAAAGGCCGGGGAATGCGAGGAGAGGGAAGAGCTGGAGCAGGCGGTGTGCTATTACAAAGTTGCCATGGAACGGATGAAGCCGGGAGACAAAGCTTTTACAGGGGAAAGGGGGGAGAGCCCAAAGGATATCTGGACAGTGGAAACCTATGAGTATGAAAATAGAATGGGAAGTTTAGAGGGGAAACATGATTTGACGGCGTTTTATTTGTTCTATTCTTTTGAGGCGGCAAAACAATGGATAGGGAGTTTGAAGTATGATGATGAAAGTGTAGAACACTGTGTCTGCAAATGGATTCTGGGGAAGGAGAAGCCAAAGGATGTGCTGGAATGTACATTAAGGATGGTGGGAGGCCAACTTTGTACCATAGATGTGTACATGGATGATTACAGGAGAATGACGTTCTCCCATGACAGACACCTTCCCTATGGTATTCCGTTTTCCATTGGGGATTTGGTGAAATTGGATGGGCCTGTTTTTTCGGAACCTTTGTTTGGCGTATGGTGCGGGGAATACGGATTTGACGGGTTCTGGTATAACTACATGGGGTATATGGAGAGCTGGGAGAGGGATAAAATGCCGGTTTATGGGGTGCGGAATATGGGATATCATCAGGTGGACGGAGTGGGACCGCTTAGTGTTCTGGACTGGCTTTCTTCGGCGTTCGGGGAGGAACTGCCGGGTGAGCAGAGGAAGCTGGGAGAGATTTCAGAGAAAATCAGCAGGATAAGGGAGCAGAGAGGGGAGGTAGAGGCGGCGAAAAGGTTCAGGGAGGTTTTTGGGATGTGATTTGGAGCGAAATGTGGCGGGGATGAAAGGGAATGGTTCAGGGGAAGGGGATTGTGCCGGCGGTTCAGTACAAATTGGTCTGGAGGTTATATAATAGAAAGCGGCTGTTTTTACATTTCCTCAATATGACCAGCCAGTATTCTTACGGTACGCCAGAACTGGCTTCTTTTGGCAGGGTCGGTTCCTTTTAAGAACGAGGCAATCTCCGGGGGTAGGGCGGTTTCCTGTTCCATGCGGTCAAAGAGCAGGGAGTCGGCGCTGATGCCCAGTACGGATGCGATTCTGAAAAGGCTTTCTACAGATAGTTTTCGGGAACCGCGCTCGATGTGGCCTACAAAAGAGGTTGACAAATCACAGGCCTCACCCAGTTGTTCCTGGGTCAGACCTATCTGCTCCCGTTGTCTGCGGATTCTTGCGCCGATTTCAAGATAATTGATGGAATCGTTCATGAAAACCTCCTTAAACCAATATACCTTTCCCTGTTAGTATACACGGATAAAAAGACTTGATAAATGAACTAAAAGAAGTATTATATAAACTATAAGAATTCTTAGAGAAAGGCGAACAGGAGGCGCTGATGAAAAAGAATACGGAGGAACTGGTAAATGAGATTATTGAGGGGAAGAATATGGCGGAATATCTTGCCTCCAATGCAGAGGAATTTTTGGATATTTCCCTTTGCGCCCATCTGAAGGAACTGCTGAAAAGAAAGGGGATGCGGGTGTCTCAGGTGGCTGACAGGTCCAATAAGGGGGAGTACATTTACCAGGTGTTTCGGGGAATTAAAAATCCGGGCAGGGATGTGGTCCTGTGCATTGCGTTGGCCATGAAGCTGGATTTGGAGGAAACTCAACATTTGCTTCGGATTGGACGTATGGTCTGTCTGGATGCGAGAAACAGAAGGGACTCTATGGTTATATTCGGGATTGTGCGGGGGATTTCCGTGGCAGAGGTCAATGATATTCTTTATGAGTTCGGCGAGGATTGTTTATAGGAAGAACGCTTGTGAAACGGAGGAATCTTTATGGAGAGCATCAGAATGGAAAACGGAAAGAAAATGGAAGAGATTTTAAAGGCTGTAGGCCCTGCCGGGGCTACAATCGAGAAAGAGGGGCAATGGGATTTTGCGGTTTATATTGAGGATGAGGATGACGAATCTATCTTGATTGAGATGTGTGAGAAGAAAGATTACAAGGGAGACCTGATTATGGACCCTTATATGAGAATTTATCTGGAAAAGGACAAGGATGGTCATATTACCCAGGCAATCCCCAAGGCTTACCAGTCGGATAGTCTGGTTATGGGGAGAACGGATATCAATGAAAAGGGAGAGATTTTTTTGAATTTGAAGCTGATGGAGACTAAGCCGGGGGAATTGGACCGGAGATTGGAGAGCTGGCTCCATTCCATTGACGGGATTGGTTATCTCACAGAGCCGGATAAGATTATATTTCATGAGTAAATTTTTATGTGTGCCCGGCGGCAAACTTGTAAGGAAAAGAAAACGTATATGGAGGGCTTTACTATGAGTGTATGCACGATTACCTGGGCCTGGAGTATTATACCGGCCCTCTGGACGGGAAGAAGAGGATATTGAAGGCGGTAAGCAATTATTTGAAAGGCGAGATTGATTTGACCCTGGCGCTTAATGCCTATTATTTAATCATGTGTGAAGAGAATGCAAAGAGGAATAAGAGACGCATGAATATTACGGATGAGGGGTTGAGGCTTGCGGGGCTTTTGGATGGATGATGATACGTATACTATAAGTAGTGTTATATTGACTAAAAGAATTATAAATGCTATGCTTATGGAAGATTGAGAGACAGGAGGGTATGTGGGAATGGCTAATTTTTTGGCTGCGTTTTTTCTGGGATTTTTTGGGGTACATCGGTTTATGCAGAAAAAATATGTGACAGGATTTATCTGGCTTTTTACTTTTGGATTATTTGGGATTGGATGGTTTGTGGATGTGTGTATTGCCTTTTACCAGATGGTTAAGGGGGGAGATAAAAAGGGGGATAAAGCAGGAGAGACGGGGCAGGCGAATCCGGCAGGAGCAGGGCAGACAGGGCAGGTGGTTCAGTCCAAGGCAGGGCAAAGTAGGCAGCAGGCGGCGGGGCAGGTGGTTCAGACCCAGGCAGGGCAAAGAGGGCAGCAGGCGACGGGGCAGAGGATTCAGGCTGGTCATTCTCAAACATCCGGGCAGACGGGAGATAGTGGGAAAAAAGGATTTTGGGCGGAGATGAAAGAAAAGGCGATTAAGAACAGACAGGAAGCTGCGATACGGGCCGCATATAAAAAGGAAGAAGAGAAGCGGAAACCTAAGATTAAAAAGATCAGGCACACCAGGCCATTTACGCCCCAGGAACAGCAGACGATTGATATGTTAGAGATGGAAATCAGAAAGATGGAAAGCGACTATAGAAATAATAGAACAGACTATTCGGGTATTAGTAGTTTGAGGAGCCAGAAGTTCGATATTGAAAGAAGAGCCGAATGGTACGAAACCATAGAACTTCCTCCTGAGGTGGACCCTGATACTCCCATTTATGTGGATGAGGAGGCCATCCGCAACAGTATTACAGGATTATTTTAATATGGAACAAGGTTTTACTTATCATAAGGGACGGGGAGGATGGGATATTGGACAGGGAAGTGGTACGGCGTAAGATTAAAAGTCTTTTGGCTTTAGCGGAGAGTGATAATGAGAATGAGGCTTTGGCCGCTGTCCAGGCGGCCAGAAATCTTATGATGAAATACCATATTTCTATGGGAGAAAATGAGTGGAAAGAGGACATAAAAAAGGGGATAGTGATAAAGGAGCTGCGATTTAGAAGCATCCCCCTTAACCAGCATCATTTAATGCTGGCTGCGGCTTTGTCAGAGAATTTTCGGTGCAGGAATTTTTACCGGCAGAAACCTGTTTCCTGTATTTGTTTTGTTGGGTTTGAGGAAGATGCCCATGCTGTTTTGATGCTGATGGAGTATCTGATTCGGTTCATGGAACAGGGGGCAAAGGCATACAGGGGGAACAGGAGTCAGGAAATTTCATGGAGAGACGGATTTTGTGTGGGGGTTTACGTATCATTTAAAGAACAGGACAGGGAGGAGAAGGGATATGAGATTATGACGGCTATCCCCCGGGAGGTAAATGATGCATTTGGAAAGTTGAGGCTCAAAGAAGGAGCCAGAACCAGGCGGGCGGATTACAGGGCTTCGGATGGAACGGCTTTTTCTTGCGGGGAGATGAGCGGGAGAAAGGCAGTCGATGGTCGGAGCATTTCCAGGGATTGTTAGAGCGTGTTTGAAGCTTCAAACACGCTCCAGAGTATTCTGATACGCTAAGGGGAGATTCTTGAAAATGAGCGAACCTATTTCAAAGGGTATTTTCTGGTTTATCTGTGGATTCAATGAAATGGATGAGTGCGATTTTTCGGAGACAGAACTGATTGCTTTTCCTGTGTCATGTGACAGGGATGGGAGAGTGACAGGGGATTGGGATTTTAATTCCAGAAGGGAGAATGCATATAATCATAAAAAAACATGGACGTCTTTTGTAAAACACCGAAAAGATTTAAGAAAATATGGATGGAACTATTTTCCAAGGGGGAGGGTTGAAATATCAGGCGGAAGAGCGTTTTTGTATGTGAATATCAATATGATCAGGTATGAGAATTTTAAACGGGATATTATGGACAGGTTTCATTTGGACGGGCTTGCTGTCAGGGTGATTGTGGATAATTCCAGGCATTATTATTGTCATGAAGATGATAAGGGTATACAATAATCTATGGAAGCATGCTCTGGAAGCTGTTTGGAGGTAATTGTGGATGAGTACATATGTTATGACAGATATTCATGGGCATTTTGACGCTATGAAACGTATGCTTGATAAAATCGGATTTTCTAAAGAGGACAGGCTGATCTGTGCAGGCGATTATATTGACAGAGGGCCAAACAGTTACGAGATGCTTCGATGGATAGAAAGTCCAGGGGAAAATATCATTCTGGTGAGAGGAAACCATGATGAGGAATTTCGCTATTGTGTGGAAGCTATGGGAATGATTTTTCAGAAATGCGGGCTGGATACTGCCAGTGTG
>Ga0137306_104177_pt1 | contig 10093 bp, 5 predicted proteins | sample Inofroosms_March_FD_97187 | JGI IMG/M metagenome (GOLD analysis project Ga0137306, IMG submission 97187) | Mouse cecal microbial communities from Vienna, Austria - N-Acetylneuraminic and N-Acetylglucosamine D2O microcosms_March | ecosystem: Host-associated > Mammals > Digestive system > Large... | reverse complement strand
GCCGCGCATGGCTCCCCATACTCACCAAGCCTGCCATTCTCAAAGCCATGGAAAACGGGCCTGAGAATCCCGCCATGTATAAGGAGTGGTTGGAGAGGGAGATTTACAATCACCTCGTATGCTTCTGTGAGGAGGATGCCGACTTCAAGACGACCCCGGTGTTTGTTGAAGTCCCCGTGGCGACAGCGGCGCAGGAGGTCAAGGAGCTTCGGTATGTGGGACTTGATGCCGCATCTGAAGGTTCTGTCACCATAACACCTATGGCAATCTACACATACACCGAGAAGCCGACGCTCCACAATCTGCCCCAGCTGCTCATCGACGCTGCCGTACAGCTTGACTATTCCCATGAGAAGACCATCAAGACGGCTCTCAACCTATGGGCGAAGAAACTTATCTCCTATCCTATGGTGAGACAGAACTATATCCCGGTGGAGATATGGAGAGAGATGATCCGCAACCGCGAGACACTCCGCTTCAACAGCAAGTGGGGCAAACATATGAGAGGCAAGGCTGTGTCCGGCCGTCACAACTTCGACGGGTGCATGAATCCCTACTACGGATTCGGCATCGTCACCACCGGACTGCATCCCACCGACCTCACCCGTGAGGAGGAGAATCTCTACAACCTTATTGTCAAGCGGGTGCTTGAAGCCTTCACACCGGGCCGCGCACTCCGCAACAGAAAGGACAAGGAGCGTCGCCGCCGACGCGGACAGAACCGCAGGAGAAAATATTCAGACAAAACCGTCTGAGACTGTCTGAGACATACGCATATTAACACACATACCCTTTCCCATGTGCCAAGTTTTTTGTAACTTTGCCACTGATTCAACGTCATACAATGTTTTTGTTTCATTTTTGACGTGGATTTAGTGGTGGCCATCGGGAGGGAAACCCGGTGGCCTTTTTCTTATGATGCCGAGAAACACACCGCTCTGCCGCCTTATGGGAACAAGGCTGCCGGGAAAACCACTAAATTCCAAATCCCAAGATGAAACAGAATAATGAACAGATGGGGCCGGACTATTTCCGGCTCTATCTCATTGGTCATCTCCGTGACCATTGGTTCCCGCAATATACCGACAAACGATTCATAGAGGAACGTACCGAAGCCGCATACGACAAGTTCACCGAAATGCGGAAGGATGGTCATGATGTGCCTATCGCACAGGAAATGGCTATGCGCATTCTTCTCGAAGGTATCTATGTCTCCCGCTACGACATCATATATAATGTGGTCGAGGAGAATCTATGGACTCGGTTGCCGGATTATCTCTGGCACAAATGCACCCTGCATTTTCTTACTTTGCCGGAAATACATGCCGTCCTCGACCGCTATCAGGTGAACGGAGACTTCCTGAGCCGGGAGACCCACTGGCCGATGCTGCTTGAACTTTTAGGTCTGATCTCCGAAATACTTGACGGCTATGGCTTACAATAGACTTCAGACCATGCGCGACAACATCAATGCCATAAGGCTCGCCCTGCGGCTTGATGTTGAACATCGCAACGCGGAAAATGCCCTTGAACGGGAGATACTGCGCAGGTATGCCGGATTCGGTGGGCTGAAGTGCATACTCAATGATGCCAATGATCTTACGGATGCCGCCAAGTGGAGCAAATCGGATATTGAGTTGTTTGCACCGACCATTGAGTTGCGCCGACTGATTCACGACTACTCCAAGAATGACAAGGAGTTTGCCGCATACATGGACTCGTTGAAAACGTCCGTACTGACGGCTTTCTATACTCCACCACCTGTCATTGATGCTCTGGCTGACAGTCTCCGTGAACGTGGCGTGAAGATTGAGAGGTTCCTTGAACCGTCAGCGGGGCAAGGAGCATTCATTGACTCCTTCCTGAAGAATGAGAATTATCCCGGTGCCGAGACGCTGGCATTTGAGAAAGATTTGCTGACGGGCAAAATCTTGGCTGCGCTTCATCCGTCCATCTCCACCGAGATAAAGGGCTTCGAGAAGATTGACCCTGATTTTGAGGGGTATTTCGATGTGGCTGCGTCCAATATCCCTTTCGGAGATTTTGCGGTTGCAGACCCCCGATATGCCACAAGCAGGGAGATTGCTTACCGACAGTCAACAAAGACTATACACAATTACTTCTTCCTGAAGTCCCTCGACTCCGTGCATGAAGGTGGTATAGTGGCTTTCATTGCCTCGCAGGGGGTGATGAATGCTGCCAGTCCATTTGTCAGAATGGAGATGATGCGCCGTGCGGATTTGGTGGGCGCTTTCCGCCTGCCAAACAACACGTTCTCTGACAATGCCGGAACGGATGCCGGGTCTGATCTGATTATTCTCCAGAAGCACACCAACAAGAAAGCGTTGTCGGCTGATGAGGAATTTTTCATACAGTCTATTGTTGACCGTGAGACAAAAGTCCCCGACAACAAATATTTTCAAGCATTTCCTCAGAATGTTATCTGTACGGAGGCAAAAGTTGGCACTGACCAGTTCGGCAAACCGGCTATCATCTACAAGCATGAAGGTGGTGTTGACGGGATTGCAGCCGATATGCGGAAGGCTCTCGATGAATCTCTGAAACTGCGTCTCAATCTGGACTTTTATAATAATAGGAGTATCACTCCTCCGACTCCAGAACCTCCATCGCCTGAACCAGTGAAGCGCTCCACTGAAAATAAGGTCGAAAAACCGAAGCGTATAGCGGAAACTCCGCTGATGCAGCAATACCGGGAGATGAAGAAAAAACACCCGGACGCGATATTGATGTTCCGCGTTGGCGATTTCTATGAGATGATGGGGAAAGATGCCGTGAAAGCATCGGAGATACTGGAAATAACTCTGACCAGACGGCGCAACGGTAAAGCCGGCAGTATCGAACTTGCAGGTTTTCCGCACCATGCCCTCGACACATATCTTCCCAAGCTCGTAAGGGCCGGGCAACGTGTGGCTATCTGTGAACAGCTCGAAGACCCTAAGCAAAAACAAAAGGAGGAATACAAGCCGACGGAGATTATAACGCCGCCACCGACGGTTGAGCCGAAGCCCGCTCCTGCGCCTGTTGAGCCTGTAAAGGAAATTGAAACCGATGGTGGTCCGGATTACAATGATAATCCAGACCCTCGCTTGTTCGCTTACAATCTTTTCGGGGAACTGGAGCCAATAGGTAAACCACAACGTCAACCGAAGCAGCCAACCCAGCAGGACGACAAGCCGAAGCCTGCCGTTACAGTATCCGACACTCAGGCAAAAAAATTCCGTCCGCTCTCTGAAAAGGAATTGGAATTTTACGGTTCTCTCAACTGGGATGATAATCCACCAATCAATGGATTCTACGAGACAATGATGAGCATTGCCCATCGTCAACTCGCGGAAATGGAGGCTGAGCGGGAGGCATTGGAGGCGGCAAAGAAGGAGACAATCACTGAAGACGGCACAATCATAGAAATATCAAAAGGTGATTTTGTTCCGAAATCAAGAGTGACCCCTGAAGCACCCAAGCCTGCGGAACGTGATATGTCGCCCCGTCCTTTCTCGGAGGATATTCAGTTCTTCCACCACAATGGCAGTATGGTGGTGGATAAGGGGCAGGTCGGTTTTCTTTCGGAGGTCCGCAAAAATGGCGCGACATTCTCGCCGCTCACACTCAAACCGGAGCAGGAGAAGCGAGCCATGCTCTATATAACGCTCTCGGAGACTTATCAGCAACTATACCATTTTGAGGCAGAGACGCATGAGGAAGATGCCGATATGCGTGAACACCTCAACCAGTATTATGATGAGTTTGTGGACAGATACGGAAACCTCAATGAGAAACAGAATGTAAAGTTCATTCTCATGGATGCCAACGGACGTGATTCGTTGGCTCTGGAGCGTGGAGAGAATGGTCACTTTGTCAAAGCTGACATCTTCGACCACCCGGTATCATTTGCCGTTGACGAGGTTACATCAGTTGATACCCCGATGGAAGCATTGACAGCTTCGCTCAATAAATTTGGAGAGGTCAACCTCGAATATATGGGCAGTCTTGTCGATATGGAGCAGGACGCGATGATTGACAGCCTTGTCGGACCCATATATTATAATCCGCTCGTGTCTAACTTTGAGATAGCCGACCGTTTCATTGCCGGTAACGTGGTGCAGAAAGCAGAGGAGGTCAAGGAGTGGGTTAACCGCGAGGAAGAACGCATCAAGGATTTTCCCGGCTTTGACGGCGTTGAACCGTTCATCGACTTGTCGAAAGAGTCATTGAAAGCGTTGGAGGAAGCCATTCCCCGAAAGATTACTTTCGATGAACTGGACTTCAATTTCGGAGAGAGGTGGATCCCCACCGGAATATACTCAGCTTATATGAGCCACCTGTATGGCACAGACGTTAAGATTGCCTATTCTTCATCGATGGACGAGTATTCATGTGATGCGCGTCACAAGAACATGAAGATTTGGGAGGAGTATTGTGTCAGAGGCTACTATCGAGTCTATGACGGAATGAGCCTTCTGAAACATGCCCTGCACAATACAGTACCGGACATCAAGAAGTCCATAGGAAAGGATGAGAATGGCAATGAAATAAAAGTACCCGACAGTGAGGCAATTCAGTTAGCCAACACCAAGATTGATGAAATCCGTAATGGATTCTCCGAATGGCTGGAGGCTCAGTCACCGGAGTTCAAAGACCGATTGGTTGACCTTTACAATTCAAAGTTCAACTGCTACGTCAGACCTCATTATAACGGCTCACACCAGAAGTTCCCCGACCTCAACATGAAACTGTTGGGCGACCGCTATGGTATCAATTCCGTATATCAGTCACAGAAGGATTGCGTATGGATGCTGATTCAGAACGGGGGTGGAATATGCGACCATCAGGTGGGTACTGGCAAGACCTTGATAATGTGCATGGCCGCCCATGAGATGAAACGTCTCGGATTGGTGAACAAACCGATGATCATCGGAATGAAAGCCAATGTCGCGGAAATTGCCATGACTTATCAGACAGCCTATCCCAATGCCCGTATCCTTTATGCCGATGCCAAGAGCTTCACAGCGGCAAACCGTGTGAACTTCTTCAATCAGATCAAGAACAACGACTATGATTGTGTTATCATGTCGCACGACCAGTTCGGCAAGATACCGCAGTCGCCGGAGATGCAGCAACAGATTCTGCAAGCGGAACTTGACACGGTTGAGGAGAATCTTGAAGTAATCAAGCAGCAGGGTCACGACATTTCGCGTGGTATGCTGAAGGGGCTGTTGAAACGGAAGGAAAACCTCACCGCCAAGATAACCACCATACAGTATCAGATGGAACAGTCCAAGGACGGTGTGGTTGACTTCAAGCAGATGGGTATTGACCATATCTTCGTGGACGAAAGCCAGTGCTTCAAGAATCTGATGTTCAATACCAGACATGACCGCGTGGCAGGTTTGGGCAATTCCGAAGGAAGCCAACGCTCACTGAATCTTCTCTATGCCATCCGTACCATCCAAGAGAGGACGGGACGTGATTTGGGCGCGACTTTTCTCAGCGGCACTACAATCTCCAACTCGCTGACGGAGTTGTTTCTCCTGTTCAAGTATCTGCGACCGAAAGAACTTGAAAGGCAGGAGATCCGGTGTTTCGACGCGTGGGCAGCAATCTTCGCCAAGAAGACAACCGACTATGAGTTCAATGTCACCAACAGCATTGTCGCCAAGGAAAGATTCAGGTACTTCATAAAGGTTCCGGAGTTGGCGGCTTTCTATAATGAGGTAACGGATTACAGAACCGCGCAGGATGTCGGTGTTGACCGACCGGAGAAGAACGAGATTCTTCACAATATCCCGCCCACGCCTCAGCAGGAGGAATTTATCCAGAAACTGATGGAGTTTGCCAAGAGTGGCGACGCCACAATCTTAGGTCGTGCGCCGTTGTCTGAAACCGAGGAGAAGGCGAAGATGCTCATCGCAACGGACTATGCCCGCAAGATGGCTCTTGACATGAGAATGATTGACCCCAGTTATTCAGATGACCCTAACAACAAGGCGAGCCACTGTGCAAAAATGATTGCCCAATACTATCATAAGTATGACGCACAGAAAGGCACTCAGTTTGTTTTCAGCGATTTGGGAACTTACAAGCCGGGCGAATGGAACATCTATTCTGAAATCAAGCGTAAGTTGGTTGAGGATTATGGTATTCCGCCGCATGAAATCAGGTTTATACAGGAGTGCAAGACCGAGCGGTCACGAAAGGCTGTCATTCAGGCAATGAATGATGGCGACGTGCGTGTGTTGTTCGGCTCAACCTCTATGTTGGGGACAGGCGTAAACGCCCAGCGCAGAGCGGTTGCCGTCCATGAGTTGGAATGTCCTTGGCGTCCGAGTGACCTAGAACAACGCGAGGGCCGTGCTATTCGTGCCGGCAACGAGATTGCCAAACTGTATGCCGACAATAAGGTGGATGTGATTATCTACGCGGTTGAGAAGTCTCTGGACTCCTACAAGTTCAATCTTCTCCATTGCAAGGCTACGTTCATCAACCAGCTCAAAAGCGGTGCATTGGGAGCGCGAACAATCGACGAGGGATCTATGGACGAGAAAAACGGTATGAACTTCTCCGAATACATGGCTATTCTATCCGGCAACACTGACCTTCTCGACAAGGCAAAACTTGAAAAGCGGATAGCGGCGTTGGAGAGTGAACGCAAGTCGTTCAACAAGGGACGTGGCGATTCCGAGTTCCGGCTCCAGACCATCACCCACGACATCGCCAACAATGAGGCGGCGATAGAGCGGATGAAGGCCGACTGGGAGCGGTACGACAAGGTTGTGCAGCGTGACAAGGAGGGCAACCCAATCAACAATCTCACGATTGACACCTGCAATCTCTCCGATGAGAAGAACATGGGTATCCACCTGCAAGGTTTGGCACAGAGAACAGACACCCACGGACTGTATCAGCGTGTGGGCGAGATCTATGGCTTCCCAATCAGCATTATCTCTGAAAGAGTATTGGCTGACGGTGTTGAGAAAGTGCAGAACCGCTTTGTTGTCGAGGGCAACTACAAATACAAGTACAACAACGGCCAGTTGGCGATGGCTGACACCCACGCCGCCTGTATGAACTTTGTCAATGCTCTGGAGAAAATCCCCGGCATAATCGCCCAGTACGAGGAACGCACCGCCAAACTCAAAGCCGATGTTCCCATACTTGAAGGCATTATGGCTAAGACATGGGGCAAAGAGGACGAGCTGAAGCAGTTGAAATCGGAACTCGCCGCTCTCGACCGCAAAATCGCCGCTGAATTAGCACCTAAGCAAGAAAACAAAGAGGACGGCGAGGAGGTAAAGCGCGATGATTCTCCTCACACAGTCCAGACAATTGATGCGCCCACACCTGCCACCGGCGAAAAGAAGTCAATGGTGGCAGAGCCAAACACCACATACAAAGAACGGGAACCGTTAAGTTCCCGCATCATAATAGGTGGTTGTGGTGTAACTCCACCCGGAGGCTTCCGCACCGTCGGAAGAAAGTTGTAATCGCTGGTAGCCAGTCACACACGTTTTAGGGACTGGTTACTAACACATAAAGTGGACAGAATTAAATTTAGATTAGAAGAATCAATCAAAGACATTACATAAACAAAGTAGATGCTCTCTTCATTATTAAGCGATTGCTCATTTTGATTATTTGAAATTCAGATATCTTTTGGGATTTGAAAGGTTACTTCTTCAATATTGAGGAAGTAACCTTTCAATACTGTATAAAAAACTGTCGCAAAATTCATTATTTGTCTTTGAGGTTACAGACATCTTTATATGATTCAGTTTGATACAACATCGGATGTCCAAACATTCGATTCTTACGACTTACACAGTTTAACAATACCGGCAACAATTGTGTAAATAAGACAACTTATAAAGATATAAATGATATAGATACACAAATTTCTGCTAAATGTTCCGATAGTGATATATAGAAAGAGAGCACTGATATATAATTCAACCATTTTTAACATAGATGACATATTAATGTATGCTATGTCTTTATTTTTAAATGGTCGTGGAAAGTTACAAACTTCGGGATGTAAACTTAACCAACGAAGAAATATAAAAGACGCGAAATTAATTGAAGTTATAACAAAAATATAATATGAGCTTCCATAAGCATCAACATCTCCATATATATTCCAATGAATAGGAATGTTTTTTTCAATTAGGGATATTACAATTGATAAAACAAACTGGGCAGCAAGGAATAAATAAGAAATGAATGAAACTACTTTATTCTTCATAGGGAAGATTTTGAATGTTTGCGATTATAGCATTTCTTAAAACTGTCAAATCCGTTTGGTTGTATAATTCTGGCATGTTTTCTTTGAAATACTCAATTAGAGAATCAACTGTTTTAGAAGTGAATTGGTCTGCTACCAAATAAGTGGAATTTGGATCTTGAGATTTTAAATCCCAGATTTTCATGACTTTTGTTGTCATTATTGCATCGGAATGAGTTCTTATCGAAGATCCACTTGTAACAGCACCTACTTTCCATACTATGGCTGTTGCAGCGGCGACAGCATTTGCAGCTCCAAAATGTTCTATTACCACAGCCCAAACTACAGCTGCAACACCTACTAAGACAGCTGCTGCAAAAGCAAAAAATGAAGCAGATACCATCTCTTGATTAGCTGCTCTAGACATATTCATTGCCTTATTAAGGGTTGAAGTGTAATCCTTGAGTTGATTCAATTCTGAAATAGAGATGTTATCTATAAGTCCCTTTCTTTTTAAGAGATTAAGATAAGTGGATATGTCTCCACTTTCAATAGCTTTGCATATCTCATCATCAGCTAATGCTAATATAATTTGGGTTAGTTTTGAGTCAATATTTATCTCGCAAGTGAATCCTTTTGATTGAACATACTCTTGAGGATTACTAATGAATGATTTTGCGGTGGAGGAATCTGATAATATATCTTGAGCCAAGGTCTGAAGAAATATCAGATATTCCCGTTGCTCATCACTAAATGTTACATTAATAGGAAGAGCCTTATTATTAAATACGGTTGATGACTTCGATAATGTTTCATTAATATCATCCACATCGTAATTAAGATAATATCCATTGGTGCAAGATTCAAGAAGAATGGTTCCAGATAAGGCACCAACCATTATTTTTGATAATTTGATCTTCATAAATCTGTTTGTTTTAGTTTATTTGTATAAAGAGAGTATTTGAATATTATGTCTCCCATAAAGTTGGAATAATTTTCTTTTAGGAAATCCATGTATGATGGATTGGAGAAAAGAGTCCTACAATAATCACAAATGTGACCGGGAGGATGAGAAAAAGGAATACCTTGGCGTTCGTTGATAAACTTTAATATCTTAGCAGGGCCATCTATGAAGAGCCATATTTTAAGTAGGTCATCAAAAGAACTTAGATACTTAGACTTAATAGGTTCTGAATCAAAATGTCCTAATCTTAAATATGGAATATGTTCACATGGAAGGCCACAACATGCAAAAACTTCGCCATAAGGATTAATTGGTATCATACTGAACAGATTAGAACAGGGATCAAAGCGTGTAGTAGGTATACAGTTATTATGGCATATCGTAGATTCTTCATCAAAACGCATCCATGCACCCCTGTTCATTGATATTTTCTTATCTTCGACCAGCTTCATAAAAACAGAATCTTTGCCGAAAAATTGTAAAATCGCAGGAGAAGATTCATCATGCGCCTCAATGTTAATTAAAGGCATATAACCAAGTCTAGCTGCTGCAACCGCTGCATTTCTGACATTTTTCAAGGGAACCCATTTGGAATGGTCATCACCAGTGCTAAAATTGATTTCATTAAGGTCATGTGCTTTTAAATCTTCTAATATTGTCTTCGCTTTATTGTAGCTTGAGGCCCAGAATCCATTAGTTACAATTCTAGTAGTTAATCCAAATTGTTTCGCAAGTTTAATTGCATATTTAACTTTTTCAGGATAAATCATACATTCTCCTCCGGTGATGACAAGTACTTTAATTGACTTAGGAAATGCTTTCATACAAGAAGATATGTATTTTTCCATCTCGGAATTGGACATAACTCTATCCATGTTCGGATTACATCCAAA
>Ga0137306_104128_pt2 | contig 10094 bp, 9 predicted proteins | sample Inofroosms_March_FD_97187 | JGI IMG/M metagenome (GOLD analysis project Ga0137306, IMG submission 97187) | Mouse cecal microbial communities from Vienna, Austria - N-Acetylneuraminic and N-Acetylglucosamine D2O microcosms_March | ecosystem: Host-associated > Mammals > Digestive system > Large... | reverse complement strand
AAAATGACGGAGTCAGAGTCCGTTGCCTTACCATTTGGCGATAGCCCATTGCTTTGACATGGTGTATTATATCCCAACACGTGAAATATGTCAATAGGTTTCGGGATTTTTTTCTCATTTTCGCAGAGCTTTTGTAAACGGCTCTGCGTCCATCCTATATAGGCAGATGACTTCCAGGTCATGTCTTTTATCATTGAAAACGGAGCATAAAAGCAGTATAATCGAACCGGACCGATCAAAACTCTGAAAGGGGCAAACAAATGATTTCTGCAATTTACGACAGACGAAGTATCAGAAAATTTTCCGATATGCCCGTATCAGAAAAAGACATAACAGAGATTATCCAAAGCGGGATCATGGCCCCTTCCTCCAAGAACCGGCAGCCGTGGAAATTCATTGTCGTGCAGGGGAAGGAAAAGAAACACATGCTGGAGGCCTTCCGCCGGGGAATTTCAAGGGAAGAAAACAAAAATGCATTACTGCCGCGGAGCAGGCAGCATATTTTCACGGCAAAATATACCGTTGAAATCATGGAAAATGCACCCGTTATCGTATTTGTTATGAATACACTGGGGCAAAGTATCCTGGAAGCTCTGACACCGGAAGAACGCGTTTATGAAATTTGCAATATCCAGTCTGTCAGCGCTTCGATACAAAATATGCTTCTCACCGCTACAGAAAAAGGGATTGGCAGTCTGTGGATCTGTGATATTTATTTTGCATATGCAGAATTATCAGAATGGCTGAACACAGATGGACAGCTGGTCGCCGCGGTTGCCTTTGGATATCCAAAGGAATCTCCCCAGGCAAGGCCGCGGAAAAAATTGGAGGATGTCGTTGTCTGGAGGATTTAAACAACACGGGGCTGCCGCACCAGGAAATTTTTATACAGGATATTGCTTTTCGCGGAGAATGAAAACGCTATATCTTATATGTCTTTTTCTTGTTGCGGCAGCCCCGTTTTTCCTGTTCATGCCATCCCTGACGCCGTTCCTTTCCATTATCCCTGTCACAGCGTCCCATCTATAAAGTCCGGCCCCGCGGGCCTCTGTAAAGAATTACATCCCCGGGCCGTCCCCGCGGAATGCCGGCATAACATCTGTAATAATTTCGCTTTCCGGCTCCGGCTCATACCCGGGACCCACCTGCCAGGGTGCTCTCGTTTCAGGAGCCGGGGTCTCAGACGGGGATGGCTCTGCTGCCGGTGTCTCCGGCGGCGCGGGCTCTGTCACAGGCGTCTCCGGCAAAGCCGGTTCTGTAGCCGGGGGGTCTGATGGCGCAGTTTCCCGGGCCGGGGTTTCCGGCGGTGCAGGCTCTGTCACCGGGGTTTCCGGCGGCGCAGTTTCCCGGGCCGGTTCCGCAGCCCGGGTCTCTGGCTGCGCAGGCTCTGAGTCTGGTGCCTCCGACGGCTCTTCTTCCGTGGCCGGCATCTCCCCGGACTCCCCGGTTCCTGCCGGCGGCGCGGGCTCTGATCCGGCCGAATCCGGTTCTGGCTGTTCCATCAGGACGTTTTCAGCATCTGGTGTCTGCTGTCTGGTTTCCCCGGCCGGTGTGCGCCTCTCTCCCTGCACGCCCTCTCCGCCGGATGCTGTCTCTGCGTCTTCGGGCACAGACCCATCCTCATGGGAACCGCCCTCTTCTCCGGTTTCCCCGGCTTCGGGCCCCGGCTGTATTCTGCCTGCCACAGTCTCTTCCTCTGTCGAAAACGCTTCCGGTTTTCTCTCATACACAGCCTTGGCAGTCACAATCACGAATGAGGTCTGGTATGACTGTTCTGTAATCTCTGCGGAAAGCTCGCTTACAGAAAGGTGTATGAGCCGCTCTCTGTCCTGGCTTTTCAGCGCTGCATTCCTGTTAATCAGATTTTCCACAAAACGGGCACGACTCACAGAAATCCCCGGCTCTCCGGATGTTTCGTCCGTCTCGAACAGCTGGCCTGCATATACCACGGCACGGGACTGCCTGCGCCGGAGCGCATCCCCGGCAAGTGTCTCAACGCGTTCCATCAACTTGTCCAGATCAATCCGGCTCCCTCTGGCAGGCCTTATTGTAATCAGTACGGCCCCGTTTTCCTCCAGATGCCCCTCGGCTGCCAGCATATCGAACAGCAGGATCATCCCTTCCTCCAGGGATTCGTTTTCAAACTGATCAAAACGGCTCCTTCCGTTTCTGACTGAGAGGATAGTACCTTTGCGGTTGAGCATAAACTCCATACAAGTCCCCGCCTCGATCTCCATGACTGCCGCGTCCCTTTTATTCTGCCCTGATGCCACAAATCCCAGGATACAGACTGCCGCCAGACAGACGCCAAGGGCAATCCCCGCCCATAAAAACCAGTTTTTCAGAGCTTCCATTGAAGGCTCTCCGTTTTTTCCCATACCGGCTTCCCGGTGTCTCTGCGTTTTCTTTTCCTCTTCCATCTCAAGCTCCGGTAAATGTTCCAGATTCTTCATATATACTGCCTTTCATAGTAAGCCTTCATGCGCCCACAGCTAAGTGTACCACCATGAGCGAACATAGTTCAGGCGCATTGGGCATCCCTGATCTTAGATCGCCTGCGGCGATGAACTTTCATAGTAAACCTTCATAAGAAACAGTCCCTCCGGCGGAACCATGCCCCCGGCTGCAGTCCGGTCGCGTGCCGCGAGGATTTCTGCCATCTCCTCCGGCCGGCGTTTTCCCTGCCCGATCTCCAACAGCGTCCCTGTCATGATTCTCACCATATGATACAAGAAACCGTTTCCCGTATAAATGAATATGAGCTTCGAGCCATCCTCCTGGATCTCAACCGGTTCCAGGCAGCGGACTGTGCTTTTCTTCATCCTTTTATTCGCACAGAAGCTTTTAAAATCATGCTCTCCCTCCAGGAAACGGGCGGCCTCCCTCATCTTTGCAAGATTCGGCTTCTGTCCGAGGCCATAGAGATACTTTCTCTCAAATACATCCTTTTTATCCGACGTCTCCACATAATACGCATACGTCTTTCGCACTGCTGAGAGTCTGCTGTGAAAGCGTTCCGGCACCTCCCTGGCGCAGCGCACACGGATATCCTCCGGCAGGTATGCATTCAGATAATGCACGGCTTCCTCTGCATGCGGACACAGTTCTGCATCCAGGTGGAAATTCGCGCTCTGCCCTCTGGCGTGAACTCCGGCATCCGTTCTCCCGGATCCGTGTACCTCCACTGGCTCCCCGGCCCATCGGCCAAGGACGGTCTCCAGTTTTCCCTGTATGGTATTTTCCGTATTCCCCTGCTTCTGCCAGCCGTCATACCTTGTCCCATCGTATTCCAGGATTACCTGTATGTTTTTCTTCATCGCTTCCGCACTCCTCGTCTGCCGGTTTCCCCATACGAAACCGGCTCCCGTCATACTGCCTTTCCATTCTATCAATTTTTCTTCCACATGGGAATACCTGTCACGGAATATTTTTCTGAAAATATGATACCGTCGGGATAAAAAGGTATTTTGGTCCCTGTGATACCACGGATCCCAGATTCAAAATCCTCCTGCGGGGTGGCCTGCATCGGATTTTTTGACCTTTTGATCCTGGTATCACATTTTTAGTGGACATGCCTCAAGAGTGAACGTTTATCAGACAAATTTGGCGTACCTGAATGTATGCCGCCTGTCAGCGGCAAGCGTTCACAGCACATGTCTGGTGTTTCGCGACCTCGTTTTGTGCTATTCAGCGGGGCTGAACTTTCACAGCAGGCATCCGGAACCGCTCATGAATTGGATACACAAGGCCCTGGCTTCCAGAATTCCGACAGTTACTAACAGCATAACAGGCTTTATCCCGCCGTTCTTACGATTTGAAAAATTGCTGTTATATCTTTTGCCGGGGAAAGAGAGGGCGTATGGAGTGTGGGAAAATTATCATGACAGGATTATGCTGTCATGTACGGTCAAAAGCGGCATTTGTTGATAAGTGCGTGAGATATTCAGAGAAGCAGAGGACAGAGCCAATCGCTGTGATGGAGCATGGGGACGCAGACAATTTTTTTACGATTCCCACACAGCCGAATGTGGTTATGACAGAAAGCGCGGGATATGCGGAATGGGACGAGACAGAGAGCGAGCGTATTTTTGATCTCAGACTGGGACGGAAACTGGAACGCGGCTATGCAGAACTGCCGTCAGAAGTGAGATTCCATCTGCGCCCCGCGCTAGAGATGAACGGCCGGGAAATCCGTGTAGAAAGCATGGGCTTTTTGGTGCTGGCACTTGTAAAGAATGAACGATGCCGGACAGCGCTTGAAACATATTTGTCTAAAGATCAGCATGTATCCCGCACCGCATTTTTGCAGTCAGGTTATCAGGACTCTCCGCTGTTGTCTTGGTTTACCCTGGGGGAGCAGGCAGCGGCCAGAGGAGCAATCGGATTAATGGCCCGGGTACGGAATGGGGAAACGAAGGAATACCACCCGCTCATAGAGATCCTGGGAAAAGGCTATCGTCAGCTTAAAAATATTGTCCGCCGTCAGGAAGTGATATCCGGAGAATTCCTGAGTGAAACAATAGAATCAGGGAAGGATATCGTGGCTGCACTGGCTCATGTCATGGTGATGCTGGTCTTTGCCGAGAGCATGGAGATTCCTGTTCAGGAGGACTATTTGTTTTATGTGATGCTGCAAATGTTCCAGATCTACGAACAGGAGATGCTTTTAAAACCCCAGGAGGAGACGGCAACAGAAAAAGACAAAAGGAGATATCGGAAACTGGCGAAGGAAAAGCCGATGCTGGGTTATTATTACGGCTGCCACTATCTTGAGGAAGCGGGCAGCCTCAAGGAGGAGGCAGGAGAGGAAATCCTTATGGAAGCCCAGGCCGCCGGGACAGATCAGCCGGTATTCCATGTGACTTCCATTGAAGCTATGTTTTACCATTTCCATTTGAGTCTGCGGATGCTGTCGGAAATTCGTCTGGAGCGGAATGAGGTGGAGCTGCTTCTGGCGTGGTTTGGAGAGCTGAGCTGGAAAGAGTACGAGCAGGTACTTTTATCAGCGACGCTATGCAAATATATTGGAATGATTCACAGGGAACTATCCGGGAAAATGGGACAATTTTCCGAAAAACGTGAGGATGAAGGGGAGGAAAATGCATGTCAGGCGCTGCGGCAAGAGTTGGAAAAGGCCAGAACATGTGAGAGCATAGCCCGGAAACAGAAGGAAAGGCTGCAAATATTATTGGAGGATGCCGAGCGGAGTAATGAGAAACTGAAAGCCCGGCTTGTCAGGGAGGAAAAAGAGCACGAGCAGGAAAAGGAGGAGTTGGTTGGTCTGCGTAATTATGTGTTCCGGCTGAATGAGACTGGGGAGGAGACGGACACGGTACAACAGAAAGGAGAGGAGGAGGACAGCACAGAAAAACGACTCAAAGAAATCCGGGCAGAGCGGGCGCTCATCATTGGGGGACATGGAAACTGGCAGAAAAAAATGCAGAAAGAACTTCCCAACAGTCAGTTTCTGGCAGCAGACAGCAGGCATTTTGACGTATCGGTGATAAAAAATAAAAAGTATTTAATTTTTAATACGGATCTCCTCCAGCATACAAGCTATTACCGAATCATGGGAGAAAAACGCCGCGGACAGAGAGTCCTGTATGTCCACGGAAATAATGTGGAAAAATGTATGAGAGAGCTTTTGATGCAGCTATGAAAGAGGATACACATACATAGTTTTTTGTTTCCTGTACATACTGAGAGAGAAATCTGCGGGCGAATCTGGGAAATGGATACATGGCAGCAGTTTCGTTGTTTACGATGAGGATACAGGTAATCTGCAGGCAGCGGGAAATCTGTATGGCAGGAAGGAGAGTAACGATATGCAGGATCATACGATCAGACTTTTAAAGGAATGTAATTCCGGCTGTAAGATGGCAGTAAACAGCATGGAGCAGATCCTGGGGTATGTCTCGGACGGAAAGCTGAGAAAGCTGATTGAAGAGTACGAGGAAAAGCATCAGAAACTGGAGTACGAATCGTTTCGCAAGCTGACAGAGCTCAATGAGGCCGGAAAAGAGCCGGAAAAGATGGCCTCTGCTTTCTCATGGCTTTCAACAGAAATGAAAATGATGATGAAGGGCGACGACAGACAGGCGGCAAAGATTATGATGGATGGCTGTAACATGGGTATCCAGTCGATCTGCGGGTATCAGAATCAGTACGCAGGCGCCTCGACGGACAGTATGGCGCTCGCCGACGGCCTGGTGCGGACGGAGGAAAGCTTCCGGGATGAGCTGAAAGCATTTCTATAGTAGATGTGGCAGCTCCCTGGCATGCCGGGAATGTATCCTAGTCCAACAGCCAGGAACAGGATACGCCGAGCCTGCTGGTCTGACAGCGGGAAGCAGGTAGGGTAGAGGATGCCGATTCACTGGTATGGCTTCTGCGGGAGATATGGCTCTGCCGTACGTTTAAGAAGAGACAGGAATTCTGCGCGAAGCGGCTCCGGCGTCAGGAGCTCAGCCTGTTCCCCAAAGCCTAAAAGCCAGACAAACAAGCTTTCCCGGTCAAAGAAACTGCCGGAAAAGAGCAGAGTACCATCCGGTTCTTCCGAAAAGCTGTCAAGTCCATACTCTTCGACCAGCCGCCATTTGGCTGTCGGCTGGAAGCGGACGGAAGCCGTGAGCGTATTCGGAAACGCCTTGTCCGGGGAAGCGTCGTATTCCGGCGTTTCCCTGGGGACAAAACATTGGCCGGTACGGGTAAGAGACTGAATCCGATTGAGCTTAAAGAGGCGGTAATCCTGCCTGGAGAGGCAGTAACCCCAGACATACCAGGCAGACCATTGAAACACAAGAAGGTAAGGCTCGATTTCCCTCTGGGTTTCCCTGCCGGGTGAAAAATAAGTGAAGCGGATGATCTCATGGCACTCGGCGGCTTCGCGTATGAGTTCAATTTTCGGCGGAAGAGAGCTCCGATACCAGGAGACCAGATTAATCAGGATATGGCTGCCGGCCGGCATCAGAGGGGACGCTTCAATATGGAGTTTATCCATGAGCTGGCGGTAACGGTTTGTCTGGCTGATGCTGTCAAGACTTTTTAAGCCGGTGAGAATGGCCTGCATATCTGCGGAGGTGAGAAGCGTGCGGTCTAGGCGGTAGTCCTCCATAACAGAGATGCCGCCGCCGCGGCCCTGGGCTGTCGTGAGCGGGATTCCGGCCTTGCAGAGCGCCTCGATATCCCGGTTTATTGTACGGCGGGAGACCTCGAATTTCTCTGCCAGCCAGGGGGCTGTAACTTTTTCCTTTTGCAAAAGAATTGACAAAATCCCGATCAGGCGGTCTATTTTCATGTCACGCTTCTCCTTTGCCTCATGATTACTGCTCGCTACATACCTGAAAAATAAAGAATTTTAAATAGGAAGATTCGTCGCTTCCCCACAGGATCGGATGGTCGGCAGATTGTGTACGGTACTCGACCTGGCGCAGCCTCCGGTGGACATTGGCGGCAGCTTCGCGGATGGTTTTGGTGAACAGCTCCGGTGTCATGAAATGAGAACAGGAGCAGGTGCACAGATAGCCGCCGTCCCGCACCAGCTTCATTCCACGTAGATTGATTTCGCGGTAGCCTTTGACTGCATTTTTTACGGAAGCCCTTGATTTGGTGAAGGCAGGCGGGTCAAGGATCACGACATCAAACAGCTCCCCATCCTTTTCCAGACCCGGGAGGAGATCAAAGACGTCGGCAACGGTGAAATGTACGCGTTTTTCCAGACCGTTGAGTACAGCATTTTCTCTGGCCTGGGCGATTCCCAGCTCGGATGCGTCCACTCCCAGTACTTCCCTAGCGCCGGCAATCCCTGCGTTCAGGGCAAAGGAACCCGTATGCGTGAAGCAGTCGAGGACGCGCTTCCCCTTACACAGGCGCTGAACAGCCAGCCGGTTATATTTCTGATCGAGGAAAAAGCCGGTTTTCTGCCCGTCCTTTACATCCACCAGATAACGGACCCCGTTTTCCCGAATCTCGACCTGGGTATCAAACGGTTCTCCGATAAAGCCCTTGGTACGCTCCATTCCCTCCTGGAGACGGACTTTAGCGTCACTGCGCTCATAGATACCACGGATATGAATGCTATCCTCAGCCAGCACATGCTGCAGACATTCAAGAATTGTAAGCTTCCACCGGTCAATTCCCAGCGCCAGCGATTCGACAACAAGTACATCAGAAAATTTGTCAATGACAATACCGGGGAGGAAATCAGCCTCTCCAAAGATGACGCGGCAGCTTTCCGTATCCACGGTGGACTTTCTGTACTCCCAGGCATTTCGTACCCGCATTTCGATAAAATCTGCATTAATATTCACATCGTGTCTGCGGGACATCATACGGATCGTAATTTTGGAACGGGAATTGTAGAAGCCAACCCCCAGCGGATATCCATCAAAATCAAAGACTTTTGCCATATCTCCGTCTTTAAGGTTCCCCTCCATCCGTTCAATTTCGTTATCGTAAATCCAGAGTCCCCCTGATTTAAAAGCCCGCGCGGCGCCTTTCTTTATGAAAACGGATGCCGGTGTTTTTTCCATAATCAAAGTCCTTTCTATAGCCATGTAGGTATCCTCGTATCATAAATGATCTGTTTTGTTTCCATTGTACCATGCAGGTTTCTTAGCGGTCAAGTCAAGCCAGTGTTGAAATTCCCTGCAAACTATGGTAAAATGTAACAAGTTTATTATCAGGATTTATCAGAAGAAACCATGTATACAGGAGACGCTTCATGGACATTTGTTCGGTCAGACATGGGCTGAAAAACAAAATATCGCAGTCAGACAGGATTCTGGTCGGGTTTGGGGGCGAGTGGCATGTTGACACAGCCGAAAGACAGGAACAGATCAAAAGGGCTGCCGGTGTTCTTAAAGAGCTTTTGGCAGGGAAAGATTATTTTGTAATTACGACGCTGACCGGGGAGGATATCCGGCATATTCCCTGCGAAAGGACGCATATGACAGCGCCCCTCGACGTATCTTTTACGGAGGAGGAATGGGAGACATACCTGAGATGGCTGTCATTCACCCTGAATAAGAGAACGCTTCTTTTAGAGCTGGGAGAGGATCTCCTTCATCCCAATATGATCCGCTGGCCTTTCGAGCGGGCAGCAGGCCTCAATGAAAAGGCATATCTGTACCGAATCAATCAGAAACTGCCTCAGATCACAGAAGAGCTGGCAGGCAGGGCAGTTGCGGTTCGCCTGGATTCGGTAGAATTTTTTTCTGTATGTTCAGAAGCATTTAAAGGATAGGAAGTCTTCCTGTGCCCGCAGGTGAGCAGCCGGCAGGAATGAAGGAAATCAGTCGCATTTATCATCCCTGAATTTAAACCGCCTGTCAGCGGCAGACTTTAAGGAAAACCTTCCTGCGCCCACAGGTGAGCGCGCCACCATGAATGAAAGTAGTTCAGGCACATTTGGCGTCCCTGAACTTAGATCGCCTGCGGCGATGGACTTTTACAGTAACCAGGATATACAAATGGAGGAAAGATATGGCAGCGATCAGCAATGACTGGCTGGAACCGATGCGCAGTGAATTTGGCAAACCTTATTATAAGAAACTATATGAGACAGTAAAACACGAATATGAGACCAGGGCCGTTTATCCGGCTCCGGATGATATTTTTAATGCATTCGCATTCACCCCTCTTTCCAAAGTCAAGGTGGTGATTCTGGGGCAGGATCCTTATCATGAGCCGGGGCAGGCGCATGGATTGTGCTTTTCCGTAAAGCCCAATGTGGAGATCCCGCCTTCGCTGGTAAATATTTACCAGGAGCTGCATGAGGACTGCGGGTGCTATATTCCGAATCATGGCTATCTGAAAAAGTGGGCAGAGCAGGGAGTCATGCTGCTTAACACGGTTCTGACAGTCCGTGCGCATGCCGCGAACTCCCACAGGGAGATCGGCTGGGAGCAGTTTACCGATGCGGCAATCCGCGTGCTGAACCAACAGGACAGGCCGATAGTGTTTCTCCTTTGGGGCCGGCCGGCGCAGATGAAACGGACAATGCTGGATAACCCAATGCATTTGATTCTGGAAGCGCCGCATCCAAGCCCGCTTTCCGCATTCCGGGGATTTTTCGGAAGCCGTCCGTTCAGCAA
>Ga0137306_104175_pt1 | contig 10097 bp, 10 predicted proteins | sample Inofroosms_March_FD_97187 | JGI IMG/M metagenome (GOLD analysis project Ga0137306, IMG submission 97187) | Mouse cecal microbial communities from Vienna, Austria - N-Acetylneuraminic and N-Acetylglucosamine D2O microcosms_March | ecosystem: Host-associated > Mammals > Digestive system > Large... | reverse complement strand
CCCCTCGTGGGAGTGTGGATTGAAATATTGAAAACGCAAAACGCCAATCAGAGTTAGCGTTGTCACTCCCCTCGTGGGAGTGTGGATTGAAATAAAAAAGAAAACCGCCATTTCTGGCGGTCCTTGTTGTCACTCCCCTCGTGGGAGTGTGGATTGAAATTAGGGATATTTTGGTATCGCCGTTCCGGAATTTCCGTCACTCCCCTCGTGGGAGTGTGGATTGAAATACTGGCACCTCGGACGTAAAGCCCGAGGTGGAAAAGTCACTCCCCTCGTGGGAGTGTGGATTGAAATTGGATTGTTTGCAAGTTCGGTTGTTGCGGAAGATGTCACTCCCCTCGTGGGAGTGTGGATTGAAATTAAATCAGTAGAGCTTTCAGTATCTTGCCTACTGTCGTCACTCCCCTCGTGGGAGTGTGGATTGAAATTTATCAAAGGCCATTTCCGTATGGCCGGTACGAATGTCACTCCCCTCGTGGGAGTGTGGATTGAAATTGCCCTCAGCCGTTTTTATTTATTGGAAACTGCGTCACTCCCCTCGTGGGAGTGTGGATTGAAATAAAGTTTTAGGTGTATATCCACAAGGAGAAAAGCAGGTCACTCCCCTCGTGGGAGTGTGGATTGAAATTGACGGGGTAGGGGATTCCGGCATACAGAAGATGTCACTCCCCTCGTGGGAGTGTGGATTGAAATAACTGCATTTGGATTTAGGCTGTGGAATGTCTCGTCACTCCCCTCGTGGGAGTGTGGATTGAAATTATTTAATAAAATTTTCAATGCTGTTTCATATGGTCACTCCCCTCGTGGGAGTGTGGATTGAAATTTCCACATATGATTTCTGCCTTAAAAATCTGGCCCGTCACTCCCCTCGTGGGAGTGTGGATTGAAATCCGGTTTGAAATTTTGCTACGTCTGGAAATCAAATGTCACTCCCCTCGTGGGAGTGTGGATTGAAATGTAGCCTGTAAGAGTTCGTTTAATTTATCGGCCAAATCGTCACTCCCCTCGTGGGAGTGTGGATTGAAATTTTTCGTACTGTCTAATTCTTCTTGCCTGAGTTTGTCACTCCCCTCGTGGGAGTGTGGATTGAAATTGGTTGATAATGGAACTCTTCCCACAGCCTGCAATCGTCACTCCCCTCGTGGGAGTGTGGATTGAAATCAACTGTCACAGCAAATTGTTGCCCTGGGCTAACGTCACTCCCCTCGTGGGAGTGTGGATTGAAATACGGCGGCAAGAGGTTGGGAAAAGGCAATGGAACGAGTCACTCCCCTCGTGGGAGTGTGGATTGAAATGTCACAGGCTTGCAGCCGATGGCACGAGACGTAAGTCACTCCCCTCGTGGGAGTGTGGATTGAAATTCGCTTGGGCTTTTTCACGCTGCTCCTTTGTTTGTCACTCCCCTCGTGGGAGTGTGGATTGAAATACAGTTTTTCAAGCAGGGCGGGCAGTTCATCCAGGTCACTCCCCTCGTGGGAGTGTGGATTGAAACTCGTGTTTCCATATGCCCAAGAGACCTTGGAATTTGTCTACGCACTTGCTATGGTACGGTTACATACAAAAAAATGAGAATGTAGAAAAAGGCAGACATCTGCCAATAGAAAGCTGCAGCTAAAATGATTATCCCCAAACCCTCAATAATCCCAAAATCAACAAGTGGGCAGGATAAAACCAATAAAAGAAATATCGAAATCGAGTTTTTCCGGCCTGTCCGTTATAAAACCAGATGGGAATAAAAGAAAAAACAGCAGTAGATTCACAGGCAGCCATTAGGATTCCGAAAATGGTCTGCCTGGTTTTGTCTTCATGCAGAGAATACAGGATGACAATAAAAAGGATTCCGTACATGTGATAATCGCTTTTTAAGAAAAAGGCTGCCCCGCAGCCTGCTGCAATCACCGCAATGGTTAGAAAAGATCCCAAATCAAGACCTGCGTAACACTGATCAATTTTTTGAATTCCGTACATAACCAAAAGACCAATTAAAAGAGTAAAATAGACATTCTGAGATTGCCAATTTACAAAAGAACCAGAAATTGCCAAGTCAAAGGGCACTTCAGAAATAACAGAAAATAAGGCCATTCTGCCCATATAATTTTTAATATTTTTAGTATGATAAAACCCTTCTACCAGTAAAAAGCAAAAAATAGGAAAAGCCAGTCTCCCTATGCTGCGAAAAGCCATAGCGGGAAAAGCCAGGGCGGCTGTCTCATTCAGAGCGCCGTTCATGAGAGCCACGCTGATATGGTCAAGCAGCATAGCAAAAGCGGCGATCCATTTTAATTGTTGTCCTGTCATGGCTGTCCTGCCTTTCCCATACGTTCCCTCTCATAATAAAAGATATACTGCTGCATCACTCCTGCATACCCCTGGTAACAGCTAAAATGATCTGCAATTATAGCTTCATAAAGGCGGGATTTAGGGAGCTTTTTATAGAGCCTTGGGTGCTTGGGAAAATATTCTGCCATAAGGATTTTCTGAATCCAGGTGTCCACTGGGAATGCATCAATGTGATGGAGTCCGAAAAGGCAGATACAGTTGGCGACCTTCTCACCAATCCCGTAAAACTGTTTTACATAATCCAGAGAATGAGAATAGTCCATAGATAAAAGCAGAGGCAGATCAAAAGCACCGGTGCATACATCCTGAGTGATTTTTACAATATATTTTGCCCGGTAGCCTAATTTTAAGCTTTGCAGATCTTCCAGGGACGCCTGTGACAATTGCTCTGGTGTAGGAAAGGCATACACAGTTGGGCAGGCCTGTCTCACAGAAAGGGAAGCTTCCGGGGATTCATCGGATTCAAAGGACTTGATGGGGGTTCCATATCGCAGGCTAAGCAATTCCACGGCCTGACGGATAGCCGGAATGGTTTTCTGTTGGGAGAGAATAAACGTAATAATCATTTCCCATAGATCCTGCCGCAGAATCCGAATTCCATATCCCACTGTTCCGGCCGTCCTTAAATAAGAGTCCTCTGAGCGGATCGAATCTAAAAAGATTTGATAGTCAGTATCCAAATCAAAATAGTGCAGCCAAAAATCCAAATCCTTTTCTTCGCAGGTAAAGGATACAACGGCTTCTTTATTCGGCTTTGTGCTTAAATCTTCCCTTACCTCTAAATATCTTCCGCTGCTGATAACAGAATATCCTCCGGTTTCAAGGGGAAGCATCCGAAAGCACTGCCCGGATCGGGCGATTTGATTTAAGCGGAAACAGGGAAACGAAAAAGTTTTTGTTACAATCATATCCGTAATTTACCAAACTCCTGAGTATTAATCTTTACAAAATCAGGTTGCCATCAGTGGACAAGGGCCCATTAGTGAATAAGGGCACATACGCCTTATTCATTGATGGTACTTTAAAAAGAATCCTATGTCAACAAAAATAATATAACTGTATGTTTCCCGCTGATTTTGCATAAATTATTAAAAACAGCGGGAGAGTTAAAATGGATTTTATAAAGCCCTTTCTCTTTCTTTCAAAAGCAATCGTTCCCCTGATTATTTTCTATATTGTAGGATTTGGCCTTCTGCAAAAACGTCCGGTATTGGAGGATTTTTTAGATGGGGCAAAAGAAGGGATGAAAACCGTATCAGGGGTTATGCCGACGCTTATTGGGTTGATGACAGCAGTAGGGGTGTTGAGGGCTTCCGGGCTTTTAGACTTTTTGGCAGGTCTTCTGGCAAAACCGGCCGGATGGATTCACCTCCCGCCTTCTATTGTGCCGGTTGCTCTGATACGCTTGGTCTCCAACGCGGCGGCTACAGGACTTGTATTGGATATTTTTAAGACCAGCGGGCCGGACTCTCTGGAAGGAATCATCGGCTCCATCTTAATGAGCAGTACGGAAACCGTTTTTTACTGTCTCAGCGTTTACTTTGGCGCTGCCCGTATTACCAAAATACGCTATGCCTTATCAGGGGCATTGACAGCGACAGGGGCGGGAATAATAGCCAGCATTATAATTGGTACAGCAATGGCGGGATAAGTGCTAAAACGTGAAAAAACGTAAATATAGGTTGAAAACCCGGAAAATTTCTATTATAATAAAATGGCTGTCGCCTTTTGGGATTTTATACAAAATTTACAGAAAAAACACCACTTTGTAAGAATTTCATAAGGATTTCAGAGGTTGTTTTCTAGTGGAAAATCAGATATAATCAGTAGGAAGCTTTTACCGACAGGGTAGAAAGGGATAAGACGTGGATAGCTACGGGACTTTAAATGAAGTGCTGGTAAGGTTGTTCAATGATATTATGGATATTGAGCAGAAGGCGATTATTACACCTGAATTTAAAGATATTACCAATAAGGATATGCACGTCATTGATGCTATTGGAGTTGGGACGCCGAAAAATATGTCTGCCATTGCAAAAGAGTTGTCCGTCACAGTGGGAACTTTAACCATTGCTATGAACAGTCTGGTAAAAAAAGGCTATGTCAACCGGGAGAGAAGCAGCGAGGATAGGCGGGTGGTCTATATTTCCCTTTCCGAAAAAGGACAGAAGGCGTTTGAACACCATGAAAATTTTCATAAACAGATGATACAAGGTGTTATGAATGAACTGGATAGACAGGAATTAGAGGTTTTGGTTAAGACCTTAAAGCATTTGAATAACTGGTTCCGTCAGGTCCAGGAGAACGATTAAGGAGGCATTACCAATTATGAAAAAAACAATGATGTACATTGCAGCAGCTTTTATGGCAATTTCACTGGCAGCATGTACCCCAACCCCTCAGAAGGAGGCAGAGACCGCTGTCACTGTAGAGAACACCCAGGGCGGCGGCCAGCTGGTGGAAGGCAAAGTTCCGGGTCCGGAGGAAGACACCATTTCCGTATACAGTATCAATGAGGACGGAAGCGGATTATTACAGAATATGGATTCTTTAGAGGAGCTTACCAATCAGGGTCTGGTAGATAAGATTATTGAGTATGGTGTTTTAGAGGAAGGAACAACTCTAATAAGCTTTGAGATCAGCCAGGACGAGAAGATGGGAGTAGTGAATCTTTCCGCAATTCCTTCTTATGAAGATGATGATTTTATGAACCGGGCGACTTTAGAGGCATTGGTCAACACTTTTATTGAGAACTATGAACTGGAGTTGGTAAAGCTTCAGATTAATGGGGAAGATGTTCAGTCTGAATTATTGGAGAGAGATGAAAACGGCTATTCTACCTATTTCGAAGATTTCGCGGATTTCTGGAAAGAATAATTTTAGATAGTTTTAAAGAGCGGGTGTGCCATGATGGTATGCCCGCTCTTTTATGTTTAAATCTCTCTTTTTGAATCAGCTCGTTTTCTGAGCCAGCAGCCAGGATTCCAGACGGGATCGGATAACTGAGAAAGGAGCCGGACCAATATCCAGGATCAGCTTATGAAATTCTTTGGCATCGAATTTGTCCCCCAGTTCCTTTTTGGCCAATTCCCTCATTTCACAAAATTCCATATATCCCACATAGTAGGTAAGGTAATAACCAGGATTTTCGATTAAGGTCTGATAAATTTCAGAGACAATATCAGAATTCTCCACATCATAGTAATCTGCCAGATAATCGTAGGTTTGCTTTTCATCCCATCCGAAATAATTGATATTCAGATCCAAAAGCGCATTAAGGCCAATGCTGGCAGAAGAATTGTACATAAGAAGCTTTGCACCGTCCGGATCTACCCCATTATTGTAGAGATAAGATAAAAATTCAGAATACAGTCCCCAGCCTTCTGAGTATCCGTTAAAAGAAAGCAGGCAGCGGATAGGACTTGGGTTGGTGCTGTAAAAATAGACATTCTGGTACAAATGTCCCGGATACCCTTCGTGAGCCAAAGTGGTATACAAATACTGGGTAATACCGTTATTTTGATCCATGTTAAGATAAATTACATTTTCATTATATTTATCCATAGGGGGAACCATATACAGGGCCGGGGAAAGAATATCTTTTAATTCCGGAGCCACATATTTTACAACATAGCTGTGTTCTGGTATCTCCGGGAATTCCCCGGCGATTTCCTGTTTTAATACATTCAGGATTTCCAGAGGTTCTGTAGGAGAAAAAGCATAATCGTTGATCTGATCCAAAAGCTCCGGCCGATTGCGAATGATTACTGCCATGGCGGCAATGTCATTAATATTTTTATTTTCAATGGCGTTTTTTAAATCCTTCATGCTGGTATAAGAGGTTCCGGTTTTAGAACGGACCAGATATTCAAAATAATCTTTTCCCTGGGGATAGTGGCAGAGGCCCCCCTTATATTGTCCGGTTCCCTTTAAATTGGAAAGTCCGGCGGTAAGCTGTTCATAGGCTGGGATAAAATTATTTGTTACCGCATCCAAATTCTGCTGAATGTAAGCCGCCTTTTCTTCCTCTGTCAGATCCGGAAATTCTTCCAGCCTGGTGATAAAAGAGGTATGAAGCAGATTGTATTCTGCATCAATCATATAGGGCTGGCAGGATTCAATAATATGGTCTGCTGCTAAATCATCACAGAATAAACCGGCGGCGGCACGTTCCTCCTCAAAGGTCAGAATCTGATCAAAAAACTCATCTATATTAGATACCAGCTCCAGATATTCATCAATGTCTTTCCGGCTGTAGAACCGGTATTCAGAAAGGACAATGGGCAGATCAATCTGGATACCTGTGATAGAGGATAATGGAGTCATATACAGCTCAATGCCGTCCAGAGACAACTCTGTGTCCACATATTCCCTTAGAATATCCAGAGTCAGAGTCTGATTCTCTGTTAAAAGAGAGCGGTTGAAGCTATCCAGCTGAGAAGCCAAAGCCCGGAGCTCCATAATATTTTCCTTACTGTCCGCCACAGAGAAATCGCCAAAAGTATGGGGATAATCCGTAATCCCATAGGCAGAAGGATCACTGACCGCATAATGAAGGGTCAACAGAGAGGAGGTTAAAGAATCCTGAAAGGTTTCGTTCATCAGTTCTTCAAACCGGGCCTGCTCCCTGGCAGCATCTTCCTTATTCCTGACCGGGATATCAGAATCTTCCTCAATACCTGGAACATTTGTCTGGGAACCCGAAGAAAAGGGATCCGCTGGTTTTATGGAACAGCCGTTTAGCAGAGCAGTACCGGTAATGGCGGCGGCCAGCGCCAAAGCGGAAAGTTTCTGGATGTTAAAATACTTTAAAAAATTCATTTACTATCCTCCATAAAGGGATACTACTCTCAGTGGACAGAGGGAGCGTATGTGCTTTGTCCGCTGAGGGTAAGGTTTCTGAAATATAGTTTATTATATATTATATTTTCAAAGAATACAATCATTCTCAGAACCCTTGACAAAGTGAAAGGAAACAGGTAGACTTACCATATATTTGGAAAGCAACAATTATTTTGAAAAGGCGATGAAGAGAAGAGTATGCGGCCGTACCCCCTTACCAGAGAATCCCGGGAGCTGAGAAGGGAGAAGGGAAGAGACTGCAGAAGATGGCCTCGGAGCTTCGCGGCTGAGAATGTCCGGCTGGGTTTGGGAAATATGCAGGCAACAGTACAGGAAATTTTAGGCGGCGGCGGGTTCACCCGTTATCGTGAAGGACTGTATTGGCAGCCCATGAGGCCTGTGCCGTGAGGTTCAGGTGAATTAAAGTGGTATCACGGGAAGAATATCCCGTCTTTAAGTGCAAATTTAAAGGCGGGATTTTTTTGTTTTATAAGTATTAAAAAAACGCGCCGGTGACACATTTCCCGGATTTTCCCGGAATTTTGGCTGCCGGAACAGTTCCAATAATCCCGCAGAAGAAAGAGAGGATGGACATGACACAGAAGATCAAAAAACCCTATTACATTACTACTGCCATCGCTTATACATCAGGCAAGCCCCATATCGGTAATACCTATGAGGCCGTATTGGCAGATGCCATTGCCCGTTATAAGAGAGAGCAGGGCTATGACGTATTTTTTCAGACCGGTACGGATGAGCATGGCCAAAAGATCGAGCTAAAGGCTCAGGATGCAGGCATTACTCCAAAGGAATTTGTAGACAGCATATCCACTCAGATCCGCAGTATCTGGGATATGATGAATACCTCCTATGACAAATTTATCCGCACAACTGACGACTATCATGAAGCACAGGTACAGAAGATTTTCAAAAAGCTTTACGATCAGGGTGACATTTATAAAGGATATTATGAGGGACTTTACTGTACCCCTTGTGAAGCGTTTTTCACTGAGTCTCAGCTGGTAGACGGCAAGTGCCCGGATTGCGGCCGGGAAGTGCAGCCTGCCAAGGAAGAAGCTTACTTCTTTAAAATGAGCAAGTATGCTCAGAGGCTTATTGATCATATTAATGCTCATCCTGAATTTATTCAGCCAGTATCCCGGAAAAATGAGATGATGAATAATTTTCTCCTTCCGGGACTTCAGGATCTGTGTGTATCCAGAACCTCCTTTACCTGGGGAGTTCCGGTAAGCTTTGATCCTAAGCATGTTACCTATGTGTGGCTGGATGCCCTGACAAACTATATTACCGGAATCGGCTACCAGTGTGACGGAGAGAGCAGTCATCAGTTTCATAAACTGTGGCCTGCTGATCTGCATCTGATCGGAAAAGACATTATCCGCTTCCATACCATTTATTGGCCCATTTTCCTCATGGCTCTGGATCTTCCCCTGCCTAAGCAGATATTCGGCCATCCCTGGCTCTTACAGGGCGACGGCAAAATGAGTAAATCCAGAGGAAACGTGCTTTACGCCGATACTCTTGTAGATTTCTTTGGCGTAGATGCGGTTCGCTATTTTGTTCTTCATGAGATGCCTTTTGATAACGATGGCATTATTTCATGGGAATTAATGGTAGAGCGGTTAAATTCCGATCTGGCCAATATTCTGGGTAATCTGGTAAACCGTACCATCTCCATGACCAATAAATATTTTGGAGGAGAGGTGAAAACAACCGGTGCCAGGGAAGAAGTGGACGAGGACTTAAAGGCCACTGTTTTAGAAGCTGTAAAAAAGACGGATGCCAAGATGGATCAGCTCCGTGTGGCAGACGCCATTACAGAGATCTTCGGTATTTTCCGCCGCTGCAACAAATACATTGATGAAACCATGCCCTGGAGCCTGGCAAAGGATGAGGCAAAGCAGGATCGCCTGGCGGAGGTTCTCTACAATCTGGCAGAAGCTATCACCATAGGCGCGTCCCTGCTGGCATCTTTTATGCCTGACACTTCCGAAAAGATTCTGACTCAGATAAACGCAGAGAAGCGCAGCCTGGATCAGATGGAAACTTTCGGATTGTATCCTTCCGGAGGCAAAGTAACAGATAAGCCGGAGATCCTTTTTGCCCGTATGGATGTAAAAGAGGTAATGGAAAAGGTAGAGGCAATGCAGGCAGAAGACGCTAAAATATCTGGAACAGAAGCTGTTGAAGAGGAGGTTAATGAAAATGTAATTGACCTGGAGGCAAAGCCGGAAATTGCTTATGAGGATTTTGCCAAGCTTCAGTTTCAGGTAGGTGAGATTATATCCTGCGAGGCAGTTAAGAAGTCTAAAAAACTTCTCTGCAGCCAGGTTAAGGTAGGTTCCCGGATACGTCAGATCGTAAGCGGCATTAAAGCTCACTATACTCCTGAAGAAATGGTAGGCAAAAAGGTTATGGTAGTCACCAATCTAAAGCCTGCTACTTTGGCGGGAATTTTATCGGAAGGTATGATTTTATGTGCTGAGGATGCAGAAGGAAACTTGGCTGTTATGAAGCCGGAAAAAGATATGCCGGCAGGTGCGGAAATTTGCTGATGAAACTGATTTAAAAATGAACCCCCAATAGACAGGACAGTCCCAAGATGAGAGCATTTGTTTTCATTTTGGGGCTGTTTTGTTACGGAGTGGGAATATTTTCCTCAAAGTCCTTAAAAGACCATAAAAAAGCAGTAATAGTGGTAGAGACTGAACAAAATATAACTTTAAAATCTCTTCTGGTGGGGAAAACTTGCTTTTTTTTCCATTGTGGAGTATAGTAGGGATTAGAAAGAGATACCAATTTAGGGAAAAAGCATTTATCCCTGAAAGGTGAGGTTTACAGATGAGGAGAAAAGGAAACTATAATAGAGGGCGCCAGAACAGAAGGAGAGGGCC
>Ga0137306_104173_pt1 | contig 10099 bp, 10 predicted proteins | sample Inofroosms_March_FD_97187 | JGI IMG/M metagenome (GOLD analysis project Ga0137306, IMG submission 97187) | Mouse cecal microbial communities from Vienna, Austria - N-Acetylneuraminic and N-Acetylglucosamine D2O microcosms_March | ecosystem: Host-associated > Mammals > Digestive system > Large... | reverse complement strand
CACCATCCCGGTCCAGCCCGGCCGGAATCTGGCCACCATCGTGGAGGTGGCGGCCATGAACAACCGCTGCAAGAAGTACGGCTTCAACGCAGCCCAGCAGCTGGCCGACGATCTGGAGCGCCAGGCCATGGGCGGATGAGGGGATAAGGGACATAGGGAGGACGTATCATGTACTATATTGGAATTGACGTAGGCGGTACCAACCTCAAGGCGGGGCTGGTGGACGAGAGCTATCAGATCATCGCGGTCAAGAAGGCGCCCCTCCATTTCCAGTCCATGGACCAGATGGGGGAAACCCTGGCCCGGATGGCCCTGGAGCTGGTGGAGGAGAAGGGCGTAGCCCGGGAGCAGGTGGCCTCGGTGGGCATGGGCTTCCCCGGCCCGGTGGACGACAAGCGGGGCGTGGTCATCAAGACGGTGAACATCCCCATCCGGTTCATGCCCGTGGCGGAGATGTTCCACCGGCACTGGGACGTGCCGGTCCGCCTGGGCAACGACGCGGACTGCGCCGCCCTGGGGGAGTTCTACCACTACGAGGACAAGAACATTGAGAGCCTGATTCTGGTCACCCTGGGCACCGGCATCGGCACGGGCATCATTCTCAACGGCAGGATCCACGCGGGCGTCAACGGCTGCGCCGGGGAGGGGGGCCACATGGTCATCGTCCACGGCGGGGATCAGTGCACCTGCGGCCGGAGGGGCTGCTGGGAGCGCTACGCCTCCGCCAACGCCCTCATCCGCCAGACCATGGCCGCCATGGAGGCGAGCAAGGACTCCGCCATGTGGACCCTGGTGGGCGGCGATCTGAGCAGCCTGGACGGCCGCACGGCCTTCGAGGCCATGCGCCGGGGGGACAGCGCGGCCCGGGACGTGGTGGACCAGTACCTGCGGTATCTGGCCGACGGGCTGTCCAATCTGGTGAACATCTTCCAGCCGGAGGTCATCTGCCTGGGCGGCGGTGTGAGCCACGAGCGGGACGAGGACCTGCTGGTCCCCCTGCAAGCCATGGTCCTGGACCAGTGCTTTGGCCGGGAGGCGGACCGCCACACCCGCATTGTCAAGGCCAGGCTGGGCAACGACGCGGGCATCATCGGCGCGGCCCTGCTGGGGCTGTAGCTCTTTTCTTGAAAACGGTTACCATATCTTTTGTTGGAAATAAGGAGAAGGATATATGCCCTGGTATGACGACTTTGACGCCCTGGCCGCAGCCCGGTTTCCGGACCTGGAGGTCCTCCGGGAGGAGCCCATGTCCCGGCACACCACCTTCCGGGTGGGCGGCCCCGCCCGCCGGATGGTCCGGCCCGCCTCCGAGGCCGCCTGCGCGGCTCTGCTGGACGCTGCCGGGGCCGCCGGCTGGCCCCTGCTGATGCTGGGCAACGGGTCCAACCTGCTAGCCGCGGACGAGGGCCTGGACGCGCTGGTGGTCCACACCGGGCGGCTGGACGGCCTGGAGCGGACCGGAGAGCGGACCGTCCGGGCCCAGGCCGGGGTAAGTCTGGCCCGGCTGGCCTCCTTTGCCCAGCGGGAGGGCCTGGAGGGACTGGCCTTTGCCCACGGCATCCCCGGCAGCCTGGGGGGCGCGGTGTGCATGAACGCCGGGGCCTACGGCGGGGAGCTGTCCCAGGTGGTGACGGCCGCGGAGGCGTGGATGCCCGGAAGGGGCATTGTGCGCCTCGCTGGGGAGGACCTGGCCTTCGGCTATCGCCGCAGCGCCTTCAGCGGACAGCGGGGCGCGGTGCTGGCGGCGGAGTTCCTGCTGGAGCCCGGGGATCCGGATGAGATCCGCGCCGCCATGGAGGCGCTGGGCCGGCGGCGGCGGGAGAAGCAGCCCCTGGAGCTGCCCAGCGCCGGCAGCGTCTTCAAGCGGCCTCAGGGCCATTTCGCCGGGGCCCTTATCGAGCAGTGCGGCCTGAAGGGGACCCGGGTGGGAGGAGCCCAGGTGTCGGAGAAGCACGCCGGGTTCATTGTCAATACCGGAGGGGCCACCAGCGCCGACGTGCTGGGGCTGATCCGGGAGGTGCAGCGTGTCGTGAAGGAAAAAACCGGCGTGGAGCTGGAGCCTGAGGTGCGGATTGTGCCCTGAGACAGGGCGAAGAGGGGGAAAAAGCAATGGAAATACTGATTATTTCCGGCCTGTCCGGCGGCGGGAAGAGCAAGGCGGCCTCCTTTCTGGAGGACATGGGGTTCTATATTGTGGACAACATGCCGGCTGGCATGATTATGAAATTCGCGGAATTCTGCGCCGCGGGCAACGGCCGCTACAGCCGCGTGGCCCTGGTCTACGACGTGCGCACCGCGGACACCTTTGACGAGTTCCTGGAGGTGCTCAACACCCTCCGCCAGCAGAAGTACAACTGCAGGCTGCTGTTTCTGGAGGCGGAGGTGGATGCCATCATCAAGCGGTACAAGGAGACCCGCCGTCTCCATCCCCTCCAGGAGCAGACCGGGTCCCTGGAGGCGGCGGTAAACCAGGAGATCGGCATGATGGCTCCGGTGCGGGCCCAGGCGGACGTGGTTATCAACTCCACCACCTACTCCACCGCCCGCCTGCGGCGGGAGCTGCTGTGGCTGTTCGGCGGGGAGCAGCGCACGGGGGAGATGCAGGTGAGCCTGGTGTCCTTCGGCTTCAAGCACGGTCTGCCCATGGAGGCGGATCTGGTGTTTGACGTGCGGTTCATGCCCAACCCGTTTTACATTGACGCCATGCGGGAGAAGACGGGCCTGGACCGGGAGGTGCGGGACTATGTATTTTCCTTCCAGGAGACGGAGCAGTTCATGGAGAAGCTGCGGGAGCTGCTGGGCTTTGTCCTGCCCCTGTACCGGGAGGAGGGCAAGACGGTGCTGGTGGTGGCTGTCGGCTGCACCGGCGGCCGGCACCGCTCCGTGGCCGTGACCCACGCCCTGGCGGGCTATGTGACCTCCCTGGGCTATCAGGTGACGGAAAACCACCGGGATATGATGCGGACATAGGCGCTCCGGCGGCGGAGCGCGCGAGAGAAAGGAAGCCATGGAAAACGCAACGCTGTATCGCGGCCCCAGCGGAAAAGGGCCTAAAATCGTAGCCATTGGCGGTGGAACGGGCCTGTCCACCATGCTGCGGGGATTGAAACGCCACACCAATAATTTAACCGCCATCGTCACGGTGGCGGACGACGGCGGCGGCTCCGGCGTACTGCGCCAGGAGCTGGGGATGCTGCCCCCGGGGGACGTGCGCAACTGCCTGGAGGCCCTGGCCAACGTGGAGCCGGTGATGGGGGAGCTGCTCCACTACCGGTTTGCGGAGGGGTCCCTGAAGGGGCAGAGCTTCGGCAATCTCTTTCTGGCGGCCCTCAACGGCATCTCCGGCAGCTTTGACCAGGCGGTGAGCCTGATGAGCCAGGTGCTGGCCATCACCGGCCGGGTGCTCCCGGTGACCACCGCCAATGTGCAGCTGGAGGCGGAGTTTGAGAACGGGGCAAAGGTCCTGGGCGAGTCGAAGATCTTCTACTGCAAGAAGCGGGAGGACTGCCGTATCCGGCGGGTGCGTCTCCTGCCCCAGCGGCCCCCGGCGCTGGCCCCCGCCCTGGAGGCCATCAGCGAGGCGGATATGATTATCCTGGGGCCCGGCAGCCTCTATACCAGCATTATTCCCAATCTGCTGGTGGAGGGCATCGCCCGGGCCGTGGCGGACGCGGACGCGCTGAAGGTCTACGTGGCCAACGTCATGACCCAGGAGGGGGAGACCGAGGGCTACACCAACGCGGACCATATCCAGGCCATCTTCCAGCACTCCCTGCCCGGGCTGTTTCACCTGTGTCTGGTCAACTCCGCCAGCATCCCCCGGGAGGTCACCGAGCGCTACGCCCAGGAGGGGGCTGAGCCCGTGCGCTACGATAAGAACGCCTGCGCCCAGCTGGGCGTGGAGCTGGTCAGCCGCCCCGTGTCCACGGTCCGGAACGGCTACGTCCGCCACGACAGCCAGCTCCTGGCCGCCGCCCTGCTGGAGCTCCACGCCCAGCGCAGCGTGCGGATTGCGGGGCTGGGGAAATATCGGACAGAGTAAGCAGTCATTCTTTTTTCTTGAAAGAAAAAAGAATCAAAAAAGAACTTTAGAGGCGCTGATTGGGAAACGCATCCTCGCACGAGAGCGCCTGGAGGGCGGCGCCGGTACGCAGGCCCAGCTGAAAAGCGCCGCTGGCGTAGTATTCGATGATATGGTCCAGATCCCACTCCTGGCAGACGTCCAGCTGGCTCCGCAGACGGTTTATGGGTTCCGCAAAATCACCCTTGCTTGCCTCCTCCAGGGTGGGCATGATATAATGGAAGTACTCTGGAGAGAATGATCCAACCTTTAAGGACCTCTGTGCACTGGCGGACCACTTCGGTGTGACGCTGGACTATCTGGCTGGCCGGACAGACGAGCGGTAGACGAACATCATATGAAATATTACGAAAGATTAAAGGAACTGCGTAAAGAGCGAAAAGAAACGCAGACACAGACCGCAGAAGCTACGGGCATACTCACTCGCCAGTACCAGTGGTACGAATATGGAGAACAGAAGCCTGGACTGGACTATCTCTGGGCGCTGGCAGATCATTTTGATGTAACACTGGATTATCTGGTAGGCCGGACAGACAAGCGGTAGACGAACATCATGTGTAGGGGCGAGCATCGCTCGCCCGCTCTAACGAACCCCGCCGGCGGCCCGAAAGCGGCGGACAAGAGAGCAGAATATGGAATATTACAAAAGGTTAAAAGAGTTGCGCAAAGAACGAAAAGAAACACAGACGCAGACAGCAGAAGCCGCTGGGACGACGCTTCGCCAGTACCAGCGGTATGAACACGGAGAGCAGAAGCCAGGGCTGGATAATCTCTGCGCACTGGCGGACCACTTCGGTGTGACGCTGGACTATCTGGCTGGCCGGACAGACGAGCGGTAGACGAACATCATGTGCAGGCGCGGGCGACGCTCTCCCCTGCGTGACATTTTCTGAATTGACCAAGATTGCAAGAAAGCATGCGAAAGATTGAATTATGATAGAGATCAGCGTAAGCGGACTGAAAAAGTCCTTTGAAATAGGAAACAACATTCTCGACGGCGTCACCTTCCAGGTGGAGACCGGGGAGCGGGTGGGCCTGCTGGGCCGCAACGGCGCGGGCAAGTCCACCCTCTTCCGGATCCTCACCGGCGAGCTGGAGCCGGACGAGGGGGAGGTGGTCCTGTCCAGGGGGAGCCGGGTGGGCCTCATCTCCCAGATCCCCGTGTATCCGGCCGGGTACACGGTGGACGACGTGCTCCACACCGCCTTTGCCCGCCACCAGAAGCTGGCCCAGGAGATGGAGAAATTGGCCGGGGACATGGCCGCCGGGGACAACAGTGAGGCCACCCTCCGCCGGTACGGGGAGCTGGCGGCCAAGTTCGAGGGCATCGGCGGCTATGACACGGACACCGCCGTGGGCAAGGTGGCCAACGGCCTGTCCATCCCCCCGGACATGCGCTCCCAGCTCTTCGACAGCCTCTCCGGCGGGGAGAAGACCCGGGTGAACCTGGGCCGTCTCATCCTGGAGGACACGGATATCCTCCTGCTGGACGAGCCCACCAATCACCTGGACCTCCACGCGGTGGAGTGGCTGGAGGACTACGTGCGCCGCTTCCGGGGCACGGTGGTGGCCATCAGCCATGACCGCTACTTCCTGGACCGCACCATCAGCCGGGTGGTGGAGATCTGCGACGGCAAGGCGGAGTTCTACTCCGGCAACTACACCTTCTACGCCATTGAGAAGGAGCGGCGCTACCAGGAGAAGCTCAAGCAGTACGAGAAGGAGCAGGCCAAGATCAAGCAGCTCCAGACGGCGGCGGACCAGCTCCACCTGTGGGCCTTCATGGGCAACGACAAGCTCCACAAGCGGGCCTTCTCCATGGAGCGGCGCATTGAGCGCATCCGCCAGACCGAGAAGCCCACCAGGGCCCGGGCCCTCACCAACCGCTTTGGGGAGAAGGAGTTCGTGGGGGACGAGGTCCTGCACATCAAGGACATGGAGAAGTCCTTCGGGGACCGGCAGCTCTTTGGCGGTCTGGATCTGCGGGTGGAGGGGGGCGAGCGCATCGCCCTCATCGGAGACAACGGCACCGGCAAGTCCACCCTGCTGAAAATCCTCATGGGGGAGGAGACCCCGGACGGGGGCCGGGTGAAGTACGGGCCCACGGTGCGGGTGGCCTACCTGCCCCAGATCATCCGATTTGAGAACCCCCAGCGGACCCTGGTGGACACCATGCTCTACGCCAAGCGGGGCATCACCACCCAGACCGCCCGGGACCGGCTGGCGGCCTTCAACTTCCGGGGGGAGGATGTGTTCAAATCCGTCTCCGTCCTCTCCGGCGGGGAGCAGAGCCGTCTGCGCCTGTGTATGCTCATGGACGAGGAGATCAACCTGCTCGTCCTGGACGAGCCCACCAACCATCTGGACATCGCCAGCCGGGAGTGGATCGAGGAGGCCGTGGAGGCCTACGAGGGGGCCCTCCTCTTTGTCAGCCATGACCGCTACTTCATCAACCGCTTTGCCACCCGGATCTGGGAGCTGGAGGACGGGGTCATCACCGACTACCCTGTCCCCTTCGCCCGCTACCGGGAGATCAAGGAGCGGGACAAGGTCCTGGCGCAGTCTCAGTCCCGGCCCGACAGGAGCAAGCCCAAGCCCGCCCCCAAGGGGGGCCGGGCCCAGCAGAACGCCCGCAAGCAGCTGACCATCTGCGAGCGGGACATGGAGAAGCTGGAGGCGGAGATCAAGGCCCTGGAGGCGGACATGGAGGCCAGCGCCTGCGACTACGAGAAGTACAGCGCCCTCTACGCCCGGAAGGAGGAGCTGGACCAGCAGCTGATGGAGCTGATGGAGCGCTGGGAGGCCCTGGCGGAGGCGGCAGAGGGATGAGACAGATTTCTTTCTGTAGAAAAGAGTGGATATATTACGCTCTGGCGCTGCTCTGTCTGGATGCGGGGGCCCTGGCGCTGACGGTGTACACCGCCGTGCGCTTTACGGGCCTCCTCCTGTGTGCTGCCGCCGGGGCGCTGACGGTCCTGGGGCTTCTCTCCCGCCTGAGCAAAGCCCATCCCTGGGCCCGGTGGGCCAGGAGAATCGCGCTGGGGCTGCTGGCGGCGGGGTTCGCCCTGTTTGCCGCACTGGAGATCCGGGTCCTGTCCTGGGCCCGGACGGACGCCGAAACGCCGGCCTCGGCCATTGTGGTGCTGGGGGCCGGGGTCAACGGCACAACCCCGTCCCTGAGCCTGGAGACCCGGTTGACGGCGGCCCTGGCCTACGCCCTGGACCACCCGGAAGTGCCCATCGTGGTCTCCGGCTCCCAGGGGCCCGGGGAGGAGATCAGCGAGGCGGCGTGCATGTACGGATGGCTGGCGGCGCGGGGCGTCCCGCCGGAGCGGATCCTCCTGGAGGACCGGGCCCGGGATACGGAGGAGAACATCCGCTATTCCCTGGCGCTCCTGGAGGAGCGGGGGATCGGGGGGAACGTGGCTGTGGTCACCAGCGGCTACCACCTGTGCCGGGCGGCCCTCCACATGGAGCGCATGGGCAGGTCCATGGTCCCGGTGGCGGCCCCCATGCCGGCCCAATACCTTCCGCTGTCTGTCAACTACTACATCCGGGAGGCCTTCGCCATGGCGGCGGAGCTGCTGCTTCCGAACCAATAGGGAAAGGAGACCCACCATGTACACCCTCTGTCTCTACTACAGCCGCACAGGCTCCACGGAGAAGCTCATCCGGGAGATCGCCCAGGAGCTGGGCTGCGAGATGTTCAAGCTGGACGACGGCGTGGACCGCACCGGCTGGCGGGGCTGGCTGCGCAGCGGCATGCAGGCCATGTCCCGCCGTCCGCCCCGGGTGACGCTGCCCAAGACCACCCTGCCCCTGAGCGTATACGATCTGGTCATCATCGGCACCCCCGTGTGGGCGGGCCGGTGCAGCGCGCCGGTGCGGAGCTTTCTGATGGAGTACGGCGAGGACATCCGCCGGGCGGCCTACGTCATCACCCGGGGCAGCGAGGTCCACTACGAGGAGGTCTTTGACCAGATGGACCTCTATGTCCGCTCCCCCCGGGTCCACGCGGTGAGCATCCGGCCCAACGCCGTGGGCGCGGACTTCTGGCGGGACGAATTTCTCGCCAGCATCCGGGGCGGAGGAAAGGAGAAGAGTGACCATGCTGGATAAGCTGAAAACCATAGATGACCGCTTTGAGGCCATTACCAGCCAGCTGGAGGACCCGGCCACCTACGCGGACCCGGACCTGCTGCGCCGGCTGACCCGGGAGCAGAAGGAGCTGGAGCCGGTGGTGGAGGCCTACCGGGCCTGCCGCCGGGCGGAGGAGAATCTGGCCTCCGCCCAGGAGCTGCTCGCGGACCCGGAGCTGCGGGAGATGGCCCAGGAGGAGATCCAGGAGGCGAGGCGGGAGATGGACCGGCTGCGGGAGGAGCTGAAGGTCCTCCTCCTGCCCCGGGACCCCAACGACAGCCGGAACGTGGTCATGGAGATCCGGGGCGGCGTGGGCGGCGAGGAGGCCATGCTCTTTGCCGCGGACCTGTTCCGGATGTACGTGATGTACGCGGAGGCCCGGGGCTGGAAGCTGGAGGTGGTCAGCCGCAGCGAGACGGAGCTGGGCGGGCTCAAGGAGATCAGCTTCCTGGTGGAGGGGGACGGGGCCTGGTCCCGGCTCAAGTATGAGAGCGGGGCCCACCGGGTCCAGCGGGTGCCGGTGACCGAGTCCTCGGGCCGCATCCAGACCTCCGCCGCCACGGTGGCCGTGCTGCCGGAGGCGGAGGAGGTGGAGTTCGCCATTGATCCCAATGACCTGAAAATCGACACCTTCCGCTCCTCCGGGGCCGGCGGCCAGCACATCAACAAGACCGAGAGCGCCATCCGCATCACCCATCTGCCCACGGGGGTGGTGGTGGAGTGCCAGGACGAGCGCAGCCAGTACAAGAACAAGGACCGGGCCATGAAGATCCTCCGCTCCAAGCTCTACGAGGCGGAGCAGGAGAAGCAGAACGCGGCCATTGCCGCCCAGCGGCGCAGTCAGGTGGGCTCCGGGGACCGGTCCGAGCGGATTCGGACCTACAACTTCCCCCAGGGCCGGGTGACAGACCACCGCCTCACCGGGGATGTGAAGAATTTCGCCATTGACGCGGTCATCAACGGCGGCCTGGACCCCATTGTGGACGCGCTGACCACCGCCGATCAGGCGGCCAAGCTGGCCGAGGCGGGGGAGTCTTAAGGGGCTTCAGCAGCTTGCATACCACCTCTCAAGTTTTTTCTTTTGCTTCTTTTCTTTTTTTCAAAAAAGAAAAGAAGAAGAAAGCTCAGGTTATACCATGATAAAGACGCAGCTTCTGACAGAAAAGGATATTGAAGCCGCCGCCGCCATTCTCCGGGCTGGGGGCCTTGTGGGCATCCCCACGGAGACGGTCTACGGCCTGGGGGCCAACGGCCTGGACCCGGCGGCGGTCCGCCGCATCTTCGAGGCCAAGGGCCGGCCCCAGGACAACCCCCTCATCCTCCACATCCCGGACCCCTCCTGGCTGGAGCGGTACTGCCGGGACGTGCCGGCGGCGGCCCGCCGGCTGGCGGAGCAGTTCTGGCCCGGCCCCCTGACCATGATCCTGCCCCGGCGGACGCTGGTCCCCGACGAGGTGACCTGCGGCCTGGAGACCGTGGGGGTCCGGTGCCCCGATCATCCGGTGACCCTGGCTATCATCCGGGCCGCCGGAGTCCCCGTGGCCGCCCCCAGCGGCAACCGCTCCGGCCGGCCCAGCCCCACCTGCGCCCGCCACATGCTGGAGGACATGGAGGGGCGGATCCAGGCCGTGGTGGACGGGGGCCCCTGCGGAGTGGGGGTGGAGTCCACCATCGTGGACCTGACGCTCCCGGTTCCCCGGCTGCTGCGGCCCGGCGGACTGCCCCTGGAGGCCCTGGAGGCGGTCCTGGGGCATGTGGACGTGGACCGGGCGGTGACCGCCCCCCTGTCCCCCGGGGAGAAGCCCCGGGCCCCGGGGATGAAGTACCGCCACTACGCCCCCCGGGCCCCCGTCACCGTCGTCACCGGGGAGGCCCGGC